>LWDU01036252.1_pt1 | contig 15096 bp, 18 predicted proteins | sample 727161 | NCBI WGS metagenome assembly LWDU01 (sample SAMN04566230, study PRJNA314399) | hydrothermal vent metagenome | isolation source: deep sea hydrothermal plume seawater | place: Mexico: Gulf of California, Guaymas Basin | collected 2004-07-11 | reverse complement strand
TTTGGTCCGTGCTTCCGGCGTTGTTTGAAAAACAGCCTGATTGAGGAGGGTATTTCCGTCCGGGAATGCCAACGTACCGGCCAACGCAAAGTGTGCGTAGCCGCGACCATTGGAACTCTCGTCATACCAATATGTACTGGCAAGTCGTCCTGCAATTTCCATCTGAGCGTCATCGCCCACGATGTCATTTGTGTCCTGAATCTGGACCATGTTGAAGACACCGTACTGCCAGTTCCATGCCTTGTCTGGTGAGGCTCCGTAAGACGCCAGTCCGATGCGTCGGTTGGCGGTGTTGAACGCCTCCACCACAAATGGCCGCTCCAGAAAAGTCATGAAGTTGCTGCTGTTGAGGTGTTCCAGGCCGCAGGGACGTTTCTGGTTTCCGATTCGCAACGTGTTCAGGATCGGTAGATCGTCCCATCCCAGCCATGCGTCGCGAATACGACCACCGTCCTGACCACTGAATTCAAGTTCCAGGCGGTACGACATATTGTCCGGTGGAACGGTGCCGTGGATCCCAATGCGTGCCCGCCGAATCAGAATGCGATTTTGTGGGATTTCGTCGAAATCTCAGGTCTCGATGGCATTGATACCGGGGGAGGACTTCGGATATTCCCAGCCATCCCGTTGAGGTGCGCACGACAGCTGCAGCTATGATTTCACTCGGCATTTCGGTGTTCGCACAACCGGGGAAATCGTCAGGTTTTACGCAGTCGTCACCATTGATACGCACTCTTACGCAGCCGTATTGCTACGGAGAACCCCGCTTTTCGGCTGGTCGCTTGTGTTTCCGGGTTAGACCCGGGGGCCGCAAAGCGTCAGAAAGACATGCAGTTGGTGTTTGTGGCAATATGTTGCATGAATAAACGTGCGTCATGTTTGTGGGCTGCTGACCGGGCTGTCCCTTTGCGGACAAACGCCGACTCGCACGCGGTACGGTGCACCATGGTTGCTATCCCGTAGCAGCGAAAGCTGTGTGTCTCGCCCAGGCGTTGACCACTGGAGGAACCGGATGTTCCGTATCGCCTTTTTGATTACACAACTGTGCGATCATGGTCTGCGGTCTGTCATGCACGTTGGTCAGTGTCCGATGCTTCTCGGCTAAAGAAGTCTTTCGTTGCGACACACAGAAAGACACCAGCCACGGTGCACAGCACAACGCAGAAGGCAATGCCAGCTCCCGTGGCACCGTATTGAAGTCCAAGGACCGAGGTCAGCACCGCCATCATGACTGCGGCGACGACCGTCATTACAATGACAAAGACGCTGCGGCCCACGAAACGCAAATACACCGGAGCCAGAGAGAACATGGTCCACGCACAGGCACCGGCGGACACAAAGCACAGCGCGATACAGTCCCAGGATTTCGCGGCCAAAGAGAAGCATCGCCAGCATGAAAACAACGCATCCTGAACCGACGAATATGTACCTTTTGTTTCTTAGTCTTATTCCCTGTTCGATGTTCCTCTGCTGCACAAGGACCGACATTTCAGGCTGAAAAAGTTTGTCGGTTGATTTCGACAGCAACAGGATCAGGCAACCTGTTTCCAGAGCGGCGGCGAAGTATCCGACTTCGGCCTCGGCTACCGGCAGCAATTCCAGAATCACGAGACTCACCCGAAGAATCCAGGACATTAAAAAACTGATCCCATGAAGTAACCGCATTCCCTCAGCCATTCCGCGCGATGGTAGTCGGGTGTCGTCGAGAACACCTGATGCGGAGAAGTGCGTTTAAAAGCGATCGCACATAAAACCGTTCCAACGACCGAACCGATTCCAAAGCATGTTATTGCAATCCCGGCGTTCACATTGCCTAACCAGTTCCCCGCCGCGACCAGCAGAATCAAAGTTGTACCGGGAATGGCCATGCGGGCGATCAATGTCCGGTTACCGCAGCGCGATTGGCCATCACAAAATCCACGCCGACTCCGGCCAGGGCTGCTGCCGGAAGAAACAACGCTGCAATGCCCAGCGGATAGTCCCAGAAGTTGTTGTCTTCGACTCCTTCCCACACGGCGACGCATGCTGCCAGCATTACGCTGACCAGCAGAGTTGCCCGCAGACTGAATCGCCAATAGCCGGAAGCCAGCGGCCACTGCTCGGATGCAGCATAGCCGGGCAAAACCTTCAAGGCGTACTTGCCCACACCTGCTTCAGCGACGGCGGCCAGTAGACTTAAAGAGGCTATGGCAACGGCGTAGTTCTCAAATGCGGCAGCTCCCAGAATTTGTGCTGCCGTAACGGACGCTGCGTAGCCGATACCGACACCCATGACGGACAGGACCACAAGCAACAATGCCTTGCCGGACTGAGTTTCGCTATTCCCGTTGCCGATCTTCACACTTCGTCGATTTTCACTATCGTCAGACACCTGTTCCTCACGTTCAGAAGCGATAAGCGACAGCCGCCGTCACCTGTTGCCGTGGTCCAACTCCGCCCTCCACGGTGACGTTCCATGATGGCGATGGCTGCCAGTTTGCGCCAATCAGAAAGTTCCAAGGATCCTCAAACTCCTGGTCAACTTCATATCTGATCGGGTCAACCGCCGTCCCGGTAAGCAGTGTCCCTTCCAGCAGGGTTCGACTATCGATGTACATTGTGCCGACCTAAAATGCCCCTTTCAACAGGCCTAGTCGTCCCTGCACTCCTGTGCGAATGCTGACTGTGTTCTTTTTGATCTCTGAATCAAACGCGTCTAAATCTGTCCTTGTATAATTGGCGTCGACCGCAGCGAACCAGCTCTTGTAACCGACAACCAGAGTGGAGCCGACGCCGTACGTGGGACCATTGAGCTTGACACGGACCGGCAGCACAATTGTCGGCGGACCGGGCCCAGGCTTCGGAATGGTGAGATCCGTGGTGGAATCCACCCAGGTTTCGCCGAAGACACCGTAGACATTGAGAAATGGAAGAATCCAGCCAGCGACGCGGGTGACAAGTGACTGCGTTTTGGTTTCGAGATTGTTCAATGTAATAGGTGCCACGACCGCGGGATTCGCACCGTTGAAGCCAACACGCACTTCGGTCACAAGCGGGGTTGTCCACATACTCGTGAACGCCGCGGTGACGCCAAACGGCAGAGGAAGTTCATGGCCCCGGTCGAGTGCCAGATCGGCTCGCATCGGGAAAAAACGCCTTTGCCCATATACGTCGCAATAGCCGGACAAGATTTTCTGCACGCAGGTTCGCTGTTGTGCGACGACTGGTGGGCAACAGCCGTTACCCCCGCTCTCGAATCCGATTCGTGGTTCAGGCAGCTCTCCTGGAAGCTGTCGCATTCCGGGTTGCCATGTCGGAGCGGACTGGCATGTCGAAGTCGGTGGACAACATTCAGATTGATAAATCGGGATAGCGCCAGCTGGCTGGTACAACACTGTTGACTGATAAGGGCCAGCGGAATGGCACCATGGCAACTGGTGATACGGCGGGCGGTACTGACACGCGGTGTATTGCGTCCCCGCGGGTCTGAAACCGCTGCCCGCCTGGTATTGATTCCACAGCTGTGAATTCTGGCCGTTCACAGACCCCGTCGACAGAATCGCAGCTGCAATCGTGAACAAATGGAGATGCCGAAACAACGGTCGCTTCATCCTTGACGTGCCTGTGCTGCGACTTCAACCTGGATTTCAGAGAGGCGCGAGCGACCGGGGGTTCAGGAGAAGTAAGCTTAGTGAGCGCTGCTCACCAGACTTTAAGGAAATCGCACATTCAGCAATCGAATCCCATGGAGGAAACTTTCAACACTTCGAGAAGCGGCAAAAGCTGCCGCTGTGAATCCGAACGGGCGTTGCGTTACTGCTGCAATTCGATCACTCGATGGTTGATTCATCGTATGGCGTCAAACTGCTCTTCGCAGGCAGATCCTCGGGCGCTTCCAGAATCCGGTCCAGCGTTTCCGACAGTCTGACAATCGCCTCCCAGTTTTCGGTAATAATGTCCTGCGAATGCGCCAGATTGTTTCTCAGACGTTCCAGCTCTTTGACGACTTTTTCGATCCACTTGCGGGATCGGTTCCAGTAGCGTTCGCGAAGTTCTGCAGAACGTGCCAGCAGCTGACCTTTATCACCAAACTGCAGACAATCAATCAGATCAACGGATCTGTTGCGGCGCGAACGCTCATTCTGTAACTGAACAGCTTTCTCGTAGCGGGATGCTGTGAGGATTTCGGCCAATGCTTCATTCCCATAGGACTCACGAACGACCCGGGTAATCCGCATTTCCACAAGCGTCACCATGCCAAACAGCCACATCCGCATGGGGGCTTTTTCCAGGTCGTTGCGAACAATCGCACCGACCGGCTGCCCAAGCGCCGTGACAGTCAGAAAACGATCCTGATTCAGCCTGGCAACGATATCCTGAAACGGGGCGGAACTGGTGATGACGATCTCTTCAGCAAATGGAATGACCTGTTCACATAGCGGTCGATCGTCGATGTCGTCCTGCTCAACATAGCCCGTGATCAGTCCGTTGACCCGGATCCCGACAACTCTCAGAGGTCGGTTGACCATGAAGTCGCGAACGACCTGAACGTCGGTTGTTGCATCAAACGAGGCAAGCGGTTCGGCCAGATCTCCTGCGGAAAATCCGTCCTGAAAAACGCGTCGAAGACTTTCTTCTGTGGGATCTGTGGGATTGCTCATCTGTTTACGTACTGCAGAAAGGTCAAATGAATTATTGAAGACGCCACCGATGAGAGGTCGTCAGCGCTACCGGCCCTGTCGGGAGAGGCTATGGGTTCGCAGCATAGTGCGATACGTCAGGTAGAAACACCTGTGGTTCGGCAGTAATGTTCTCATTTACGTGGGATGCCATGAATCGGCGCGAGTGAAAAAAAGTGCCGAACACCTTACACTTCGGTGACGAGGCCTGGCTATTGGGCTGGCCGGAATTATTGCGTCAAAACTCAACGGAAACGTGTTGTGGACCTGACTTATCGATTCGACCCGTACGCTCCGATCCCGATGCGCGATGTGCCGGATTCAGACGCCGCCATCAAGGTGCTTTCCGAAGGCAATCTACAGTTTGCTGAAATTGTCCGCCGCATTCAGGACACAATGCAGGGGAAGAAGGCAGAGTCCACCGTAATCCCTGAGCATCCGATAACATTGGGTCTGCCTGTGCTGCCAGGCGTCGTCCTGACGCAGTCGCCATTTGCGGTGGTGTTGTCCTGCGCTGATGCTCGCGTCAATGTGGAGAGACTTTTCGGACAGTCTTTCAACAGCATGTTCATTGTGCGGATTGCTGGAAATGTGCTTGGAACAGATTGCCTCGGCAGTGTGGACTATGCTCTCAAGCATCTTGCGGACAGCCTGAAACTGGTCGTGGTGCTGGGCCATAGCCAATGCGGGGCCGTCACGGCAGCCGTCGATTCCTATTTGACTCCTCAGGACTTTGGTGAAATTGCATTCACTCACCCGCTGCGATCACTGTTGGATCGCATGCAGATCGCCGTTCGGATTGCTGCGACGACGCTGCAGTCGCAGTTTGGGACCGACGTGTCCCAACACCCGAACTATCGAGACGCAGTTGTCGAAGCCAGCGTCTTTGTGAATGCTGCGGTTACATCATTTGATCTGGCCCGCGAAGTTGAGAATCTCCATGTGGGCGGCATGAAAATCGTTTTTGGCGTTTATGACTTTGAATCATTATTGGTCCAGGCCATGCCATCGGTTGTCCCGATTTCCGCTGAAGCGGCGGCCTGCTTTCACGACGCTCCCCGCAGCCAGGATGAATTCCGCCAGCTGGCGATCGAAATTGTTCAGGTGGCCGCAGCACGTCAGGGGATCCGCCTCTGATTTTTCGTTCTATTGCTTTTCTGCGGTATCTACAGGTACGGCGTCAGCAGGCGTGCCAGGCCGTCACGAAGTCGCACGAAAAAGCTGCGTCCATTGACGTCCGCCAGTTGCAGCTCACGAGCCGACCGGGCCTTCGCGTCTACAATTTCATTCAACCTGCCTGCCAGGTGTTGGTCATAACATTCCACGTTGAATTCAAAGTTCAACCGCAGGCTGCGCGGATCCCAGTTGGTTGATCCAATCAGCGCCCACACACCGTCGACAATCATCAACTTGGTATGGTCGAAGGGTGGTGGTGTGCAGTACACGCGGCACCCCTTTTCCAGAATCTGCCACAGCTGGGCCGTTGCTGCCCACTGAACCAAAGCGATGTTGCTTGCGGACGGCACATAGATCTCTACTGCCACACCTCTCATCGCCGTCACGTTCAACGCCTGAATCAGAGGTGCTTTCGGCAGAAAGTAGGGCGTCACGATGCGCACGCTCTGCCGCGCACTTGCCAACGCCGCGGCCATTAAATCGGTCAGCTTCTCGAAGTGTTCATCCGGTCCGTGTTCGACTCCTCTCGCCCAGACTGTCCCTGCCCGGGTAGCCTCCGGGAACCAGCCCTCACCGGAGATGTTCTCGCCGGTGGTGAACGCCCAGTCGATCGCGAACACAGTCTGAAGCTGAGACACAACCGGCCCCTGAAGTCTGAAATGCAAACACTGAACGGGCTCCGTTGGCTGCAGAGCAAGGCAGTGGCCTTCGCGGATGTTTGTCCCACCGGTAAAGCCGACCGTGCCGTCCACAACAAGGATCTTGCGGTGGTTTCTCAGATTGCTGTACGTTGGAAGTCGCGGAATTCGAGTCGGCAGAAAGCTTTCCGCAGTCAGTCCGGCAGCTTTCAACTGGTGAACCATGTTCGGTCGGCTGTATTTTGACCCGACGTCGTCAATCAGTACTCGAATCTTAACCTGTCGTGCGTGTGCTCTGGTCAGTGCCTGCAGAAATTTCTCGCCGACGCGATCGTAGTCAAAGATGTAACTCAACAGCGAAACTGAACGTTGAGCCTTGTCAATCGCTTCAATCATTGCGGGATAGGCCTGATCGCCGTCAATCAATACCTCGATGTGGTTCCCCGGCAGCATGGGGAGGCCAGTCAGTTTTTGTCCTGCTTTGCCCAGCCCAATCAGATTCGGATGGTCTCTGGAAAACTCTTCAGCTTCCTGCAGATCCTGCGCGTTGAGCGGCAACCCTTGATCCGGGGTCCATGAGGTCCTGCGTTCGAGCCCCGCCGCCCTGCGTTCGATGCGATTAATTCCCAGGCACAGATACAGGATTGCTCCCAGGAACGGGGCCAGCCATGCCAGTCCAACCCAACTAATGACAGCTCGGCTGTCACGCTTCCAAAGCACTGCGTGAACTGTCACACCGCCGGCCAGCACGACATTGACGATCGCAATCAGGAACCCCCCAATGGCCCACTCGTCCATACGTATGCTCCCATCGGCAGGCTGTGTGTTGAACGCTCCCGTATCGCACGGCTGCGATGACGTACCAGGTAAACGCCGTAGATGACAGAATCCGACTCGACGCAAAGTCGTGATTTATCTTTCTGCCGAAGTCGGAACTGAGGAAGTCTTCACTGTGTCGGTTGAGAAGATTTCATCAACAGAGATTTCAATCGCACTGCAGATTCCGTCGAGATCGAGCGCGTCTCCTTTTGCCCCGAAGGGCTGTTCGATATGTTCGGCGATTCCTTCCGCGGCGATAATGAAGTACGACGTGAAAAAAACGATCGGGATGGTCCACAGATCAAACTCATTGACAATCCCCCACGGCAGCGTCAGCAAAAACACGGCCAGTGCGTGGTTAAGAAATACTCGGTACGAGGGCGCGATTGGAGTGTTTCTGATGCGTTCGCAACCACCACAGACCTCCAGCAGGATTTTTGCTTCGTGGTCGAGCATCCAGAATTGACCGAACTGGATGCGTTGTTCTCGCTGCCACTCTTCGAATACTCCGTACATCTGATTTACGATCCAGCTGGGAACGTGTCGACCGTCGAATTGTTCAGCGTTCAGACCTGGCAGCCGATTTACATCTGCTCCCAGCCGCAGGTGGTCACGCAGAGCGTATGGAAACGCGACCAGCAGCCGGCGCAGTCGGTCAGTCGATTCGTCTTTTTGGCCACCGAAAGTGTTTGCTTTGACGGCCAGATTTCGACAGGCATTTACCAGAGTGCCCCACAGCGTGCGTCCCTCCCACCAGCGGTCGTAAACACGATTGGCCCGAAATGCCAGCAACAGCCCGATTGCCAGGGACAGCGCGGCTTCAAGTCCGGACGGAAAGTCGGCGTATCTCGCAAACTGTCCGTGTTCCTTCCAGACGGCGACTCCGCTGTAAGCGGCCATTACTAACGACAGCATCAACACCGGGCGCAGAGCGGGCGTGGGGAGAAATCGACGCAGCACGGGGTTGCCTTCGGGGCGTGGAAAGAACGAGTCACCGTCGGTCACCATATCATATTACCGGTGCTGTCGCGATCAGCTGTCAGACGGACGTCTGTTCTGTGCCGGCGTGGGACGATGCAATGTCAGGGAATCGTCACTGCGCAACCGTGCATGGTAAACTGCCGGAATTGGCGACAGGGAAAGCCCTCAATGTCGTCGGTCTAGTGTTGCGAAAAAAGGCGCCTGATTCGCCGTGTTGGAAAATCAGACGCCCCGTGTAGCGGGTGGTGAGGCCTACTGGTTCTGGTCTGTCTCCGTCGGTTCGTCCAGTCGAACCATGCTCCACTCCTGAGTCTGACCGTCGGCAAAGTGCAACAATGCTCCCGCCTGGTTTTCACTCAGGTTGTAGATCCCCGTTTCCATGATCGGCCAGTCTTCACCGACCGGTCCCCATGCGGCACGTTGACTCTCCGTGTCGATCGTTCCCTGAACCTCAAAAGACTTGTCCGTCGCAGTATTCTGGAAAGTTCCGGCGATGATACCCTCTTTGCTGATGGCTAACTGCAGAAAGAGAGTTGAGTCTTCCACGGAATCGTCGTCTTTCTGGGTGAGCGCGAAGATCCCCAAAGGCATCCATTCGACCTTGTCCGGAGCGACGTCGGGAACGTTCGACGCGATGGTTTGGGCTTGCTCGGCGTACTCATCAGAGGTGGCAACGACTTCGTTGTTGTAATAGACGTTGTCGTCCTGGTAATAAAGATTGTCGCCATAGCTGTAGTAAACCGGCTGACCGAAGCCTCGAACCACCCAGCGTGTCACCGTCGCAGCGGTTGCCCACTTCCACCAGTTGTGAGCGTGGTTGTGCCAGCCCCAGTGATAACCGGCATGTCGTCCCCAGTAGCCGGCTCCATAACGCGGCAAATGGCCATGGTACGGAGCACGATACCCCGGAGGACGATATCCTGGCGGTCGCGTACCGGGTGGGCGATACCCCGGTGGACGTGCACCTGGCGGTCTGAGCCCTGGTCCGTGCCCGGCTCCGGGAAGTCGGTTCGTTGGTAGCTGCCCGGGGCGGTTTCCGATGTTGTTCCCAACATTGCCCTTGTTCCCGATATTGATGTTCACATCATTTCCGATGTTGTTTCCACCGCCCGGTCGGTTGCCGATATTGTTGCCGCCTCCAGGTCGGTTACCGGGAGTTCCGGTCCCAGGCCGCTGTCCGGTTGACGGTAGTTGAGCCGGTCGATTCTGCAGGAAGTCGCCAGCGGCTCCTCCGCCTGGTCGAGTTCCCGGGCGTGAGCCCGATCCGCCCAGATTAAGAAAATTATTCAGCTGTCCACGACTCGGCGCACCCGTCGATGGTCGACCGCCGGACGGCAACCCAGTGGATGGTCGGCCGGTCGACGGTCGACCTGTTGATGGACGCCCTGTTGATGGACGACTGGGCGAAGGTCGAGTTGACGGCCTACTTGGTGAAGACGGCCGAGTCGATGGACGACTTGACGGTCGGCTCGGTGACGGTCGACTCATTGATGGAGAGCGCCCGGCCGAGGGACGGCTACCGCCACCACGACTGATCCCACCTCCACCGCGACTGATTCCACCGCCCCCGCCACGGCTGATCCCACCACCTCTGCCCCCGCCACCGCGGCCGCGCTGGGCCTGCGACTCTTCACCGACCCACATGCTGGTGGCCACCAAACAAACAATGCAAAATCCGATTCTTGTGAGATGTGCCATTTTATTGCCTCTGCAGATTTTTGTTTTCAGAAACGGATTCTATTTTCGGCGAACGACAATTTCGTCTACGTTAGGCAGCAACTGTCCGTCCAGGACGCGATTAATTTTCTCCCAGGTATAAGCGCCCTCTTCGGTGGGCCGGAAAATACTGGTGAACGAGCCGGTTGCACCGTCGGGCAGCGTCGCCACAGCCTGAACGACCCAGCGATCATCCCGCCTGGCCCACGTTCCCTTGATGAAGCCGCCATCTGAGTCAAACAACCAGCTACGGATTTGTTTCGCCCTGGGGTCCCAGCCAATAATCTGCAGGCCAGTCGATGCGACACCTTGATCGTTGGAAACAGAATACGTGCGGCTAAGATAGTTCTGGTTCTTTGTCCACCAGCAGGCAACCTGGATAGAAATCCCGTCGCCTTCGTCGATCCATTCGCCAACCAGCCATTCCAGTTCTTTCAGGTGTTGGTAGTTTGACGGCTGAACGATGATCTCCTCGTTGGTGACGCGGTCGATCAGCCATTTTTTACCGGATTTTACATACACAACACTGTAACTGCTCTGCACGATGTCAGTCTTTTCGCGAGTAACCGTGGCGGTCCCTCGTTCCAGCACGACATTCGGTGAAATGAGCTCGATCGATTCGGTCGTGCCTGCCAGTTTGAGAATATTCGCACCCGCGAACATCCCAGCGAATTCGGCAGTCAAGGCCTCGTGACCAATGACTCGCTCTCCCGTGTTCCGGCTGATGTAAACACCTTGCGGCGACCAGTGCGAAACCAACTTATCCACGTCTCTGGCATTAAACGCGGCGATATACGACTGGATCGCAGCACTGACCTCGGCCGCCGCTTTTTCGTTTTCCGTGGCAGCATCCTGACCCATTGCGGCGAGGCTGGCTACGGCGAGCCAGGCAACGGCAAACGAACCGATAATCTTACGCTTCATTGATGTTTTCTCCCCTTAAATGTCCTGGCCTGAAACTCTTCAGTAAAGGTCAATGCGGCGTCGCTGCAATCCAATACGATTAGACACATGTTACCGACAAATCGTTTGTCGAATTTGTTTGCGGCGTGAGAAAGTTGGAAAACTCATCGAAGGTCTGCGGATTGAATATCCTGTCAATGCTGAACTACAGCCCGGGCAAAACGGATGTCTTTACGTCCGGTAATTTACGATTTCTTCAATAGCCACGCACCCGCACAAATTGTGCACACCTGTGCACACCTGTGCACAATTCCTGCACATCCATGCAACTTTATTGCATACTGCAGTCAGGCGCTCAGACCGTGCAGATTGCGGACCCTGCCCCGGCGTCGGACGTGGAGCAAATCGTCTGACGCAAAGGGGGAGCTGAGCGACGGCCGCCAGACCTGTCGGAGCAGTCGCACGTCCAGTAATTCGGCATGCTTTAAGCGAATCAGCGGTGGTCAGAATATATCTGGTTCGCGTAAACGGGGGCGTCGACATGGTACGAGGCAATTCAAGCAGGCATGGACAACATCACCGAAGTACGCGGAAAAGACGATTCTCTGGTGCCAATCACAGTTCAGTTTCAGACAGTTGGAAGCTGAAGAATTCATCGATTTGTTGAAGGGTTGTTCCGCGCAAATACGCAGTTATCGGTGTACGGTGTTTTTTGTGAAAGAAGCCTGTCGCGCCTGTCCCTGATATTCGAGACTGTTCAGCCACAGCGTAGTGATCTGGGCAACGATGATACTTCTCATGTGCCCGTTCGAACCGCACGCGAGTGTATGACGATCAGCAAACCTAATCGCTTGCGATTCGAGACTGTATGTGTTGCTGTTCGTGTAAAAGTGACGATGCCTGGTTCGATCGTAAGCCGAAACCAGTCCGTTTGGCGTTCGGACCGACCGTCATTAGTATTCCGTCGCTCTGTCCGGGACGTCCTTTATGATTACAGTTATTACGATTCTGTATTGCGGTCTGGTCATGGTGGCTTTCAAGGTCATCAGGATCCCCGTTCGAGCGAGCACAGTCGCCACGGCGGTGGTAATCGGCTTCGTCCTGCTCGGCGGCATCGTTATCGGCTGGAAGTTTTCAGCACCGATTACTCAACAGATGTTTCTCAAACGTGACGTGTTGCAGATCGTTCCGGGCGTCAAGGAGTTTGTCAGCAAGGTTCATGTTGCCACTGATGAGACCGTGCAGAAGGGCGACGTGCTGTTTGAGATTAATCCCCAGCGGTTTCAGTTTGCGGTCTATCAAAGTACGGCTGAACTGAACGCAGCCCATCAGACTGTGTCGCAGCTTGAAGCCGGGATTCAGGCCGCCGAAGCTGCCGTGCAGGGGGCCGCGGCCGCTACGGCCGCAGCAAAGGCAGAACTGGACACGGCCCATGAGTTGCAGAAAGTCAATGCAGGCGCGATTGCCGCCATTAAGGTTGATGAGTCAGAGCAGGCCTATGCTTCGGCGCAGGCCAATGACAAACGAGTACAAGCCGCGAAGAAAGAGGCCGACTTCGCCTTGGCGGCTGCAAAACATTCGGCTGATGTAGTTGCGGCGCAGCTGAAGACGGCAGAATTCGATCTGCAACAATGTGAGTACCGCGCACCTGCGGACGGCAAGGTCGTCAATTGGCAGATCCGTGAAGGATTGATGGCCGCCAGACTTCGGCTGACATCGTTCGGGACGTTCATGCAGTCTGACCCGTGATCGCCGCTATCTATCCGCAGAATCTGTTGAAGAACGTTAAGCCCGGCAACTCAGTTGAGATTGCCTTCAAGAGTATGCCCGGCGAAATCGTCACGGGTAAGGTCGACGATATTGTGAAATATACGGGTGAAGGCCAGATCGTCGCTACGGGCACGCTGATTGAAGCGTCAAGCGTTGGGTCCAAGGGATATCTGGTGGTGCGAATCCGGCTGGACGAGGAAAAGACAGCTCAGAAATTACCGCTGGGGGCCGCAGGTACGGTCGCCGTGTATACCGACGTCGGCGGTCCGTTCCACGTGATCAGCAAGATCACGATTCGTATTAAAGGTTGGATGAATTTCCTGCCAATCTGAGGCGGGTTGCAGCGTTTCAGTCACGCAGTGCCTGACTGCGGGGCGTGATTCTGCGTCTGGATTGATCGGGAGAAGAACATGGTACTGAACTACATAGCATTGTTTGTCATCGCGTTTCTGTTGGTCATGGTGGCCGCCGCAATCGTGTGGATCGGTTCGTTGCCCGGCAAGATTGCCCACCGACGCGGACACCCTCAGCCCGATGCCGTAAACGCGGCCAGCTGGATCAGTTTTCTGACATTAGGCGCATTGTGGCCACTGGCCTTTGTGTGGGCGTTTATCCGCAGCGAAGACTCACCTGCTGAGCCGCCGGCGAAGGCAATGACGGACACGGAATTAAAGAAGCTTCAGTCGCGTCTGGTGGCGTTGGAAGCGACCGTCCACAAGCTTCAACCGAAAGCCTGAACAGAATCGACTGAATCCTGCACCATTGTCTGGTCAGGAATACGAAACAAACGAACGACTGCAGTCAGCTGTTCACACAATTGTTTCTGAGCATCGCTCAGGGGGCGACAATGATCACCGTGATTTCCATTTTGTACATTGGCTGCGTTCTGGGAGCCTTCAAGTACATCAAAATTCCGGTTCGAGCCTCTACCATCGCGGCGGCGGTTGTGATTGGTGTTGTCCTGCTGGGCGGCATTTTGATCGGCTGGAAGTTTGCAGCTCCGATGACTCAGCAGCTGACGTTGAAGCGATATGTTGTTCCGTTGGCCGTCGGCTCGAAAGAGACAATTGCCAAAGCCCACGCGACTGTCGATCAGCCGGTGAAAAAGGGCGATCTGCTGTTTGAGGTCAGGACGGATCCGTTTCAGTATTCGGTGGATCAGTTGACGGCTCAGCTTGCTGAATCGCAGCAAAACGTCTCTAAACTGGAGGCCTCAGTTGACGTTGCGGCAGCCGCACTGGACAAGGCGAAGGCCGACGAGGCCTATGCGAAGGCACTACATGATTCGGCGCTGAACGTGCAGAAGCTGAATCCCAGTGCAGTGGCGACACTGCAGGTGGAGGTTCAGCGTCAGGATGAATTGGGCGCCCAGGCGGGTCGTGACGAGGCAGCCGCATCACTTCAGGAAGCCAGATTCGCACTCGCTGCAATGAAGAGCGGAATCGCCGGGATCGAGGCTCAGTTGAATACCGCGAAACTCAATCTTGAACAATGCGTCGTCAAAGCTCCGGCCGACGGTTTCCTGGTGAACTGGCAGGCCCGCGAAGGCACAATGGCAACCTCCCAGGGCCAATCCGCAATCGGTGCGTTTATGGATATGACAGACACGGTTGTCGCGGGTGTTTTTCCCCAGAACACGCTCAAGTATGTCGAGCCGGATAACGTTGTCGAGATCGCTTTCAAGAGCCGACCGGGGACTATCGCAACGGGAAAATTCGATACGATACTCGACTACACCGGTGAAGGGCAATTGACCCCCGAAGGTGTTTTGCCGATCGCCGCCGACCTGGGATCGAAAGGATATCTGGTCGTTCGAATCAAACTGGACGATGAAAAGCTCGCACGGGAACTGCCACTGGGAGCTGCGGGCGCATTGACGATCTACACGAATGTTGGCCGCCCGTTTCACGTCATCAGCAAGATTACCATTCGGATCAAAGGCTGGATGAACTATGTGCCAATCTGAATCTGAAACGTCTGCGGTTCAGGCGCTCTGATTCTCCGCACCCATCTTTTGCACAGCCGTCACGTCTGACGGGAGAGCAGGATGAACGGCGACAGGTCGGGCAGTTGATCTGCGGCAATCGCTTACGGCAGTAGTCGTCACAACATGTACAACAAATCCCTCGGGCGCACGGCGGACATTTGGGGCAGTAATCGTTGCAGCCGAAGCAGCAGGTTTTGCAGACCGACGCCGCGGGTTTTGGGCAGTAGTCATCACAACAAAAGCTTGCAATGCAGTTGGGCCAGCATTCTTTCAGGTCAAAACATCCGGCCGACGCCGGAGCCGGAAATGTGGCAAGAATGGCGACCACCAGCCACATCGCGAACACTTTGAAGTTCATCATGTCAATTCCTTTCGGCAAATACCGGGCTGCAGGTGTCATCCAATTAAGACTGGCGGTTTCCAGGGCGTTTCACGCTGACTTGTGGCC
>LWDU01033741.1_pt1 | contig 15113 bp, 16 predicted proteins | sample 727161 | NCBI WGS metagenome assembly LWDU01 (sample SAMN04566230, study PRJNA314399) | hydrothermal vent metagenome | isolation source: deep sea hydrothermal plume seawater | place: Mexico: Gulf of California, Guaymas Basin | collected 2004-07-11 | reverse complement strand
CTTCTTACTGCAACAGTAACTATTTCAGCACCAGATAGTTTTATAGCTTTTGCGCACTCTGCCATACTTCTATATTTTCCAGTGCCTACTATTAAACGTGATTTAAATTTTTTTTTAGCAATTATTAAATTGTCTATTTTCTTCATTAGCCTCCACCAATAAAATGGACTATTTCAATTTTATCATTTTTTTTTATTTTAATTATGCCTAATGATTTCTTATTAGCTATTGTCTGGTTTAATTCAACAGCAACCTTTTTGATTGGCACTTTTAATTTCTTTATTAAACTTAATAAAGTAGTCTTGTCTTGAATTTTGATAAACTTTCCATTTAACTTAATTTTTATTTTATTTATTTTTTTCATAATATATAAGAGTTTAATGAAAAATAATATTATTGTTATTAATGGTCCAAATCTTAATCTATTAGGTGAAAGAGAACAATCACAATATGGTTCTGTTACCTATGATGAATTAAAAAATAATTGTCTTAAATATTCAAAATCCTTGGAAATTAATATTGAATTTACCCAATCAAACATTGAGGGTGAAATTGTAACTATTATACAGGAAGCTAAAGAAAAATATGATGGTTTAATAATTAATGCCGCTGGATTTACACATACTTCAGTTGCTATTCGTGATGCGCTGGCCATTTTTAAAAAACCTAGTATCGAACTACACATATCAAACATATATAAAAGAGAAGAATTTAGGCATAAATCTATGATAAGCGATGTTGTAACTGGAATAATTTGTGGATTAGGATCTAATGGTTATATTTTGGCCATAAATGCAATGCATGAATTGCTAAAAAATGGAAATAGATAAAAAAATAATAAAAAAATTAATAGAAGTTTTAGAAGATCTAAAAAAATCGTTAAAAGGTAATGAGATTATTAATATTGAAGACTCAATTGAAGAAGAAATTGATGACCCTAATACAGTTATAAAAAGTCCTATAGTTGGAACAGCCTATTTGTCTCCTGAACCAGGAGCTAAACCTTTTGTTTCAGTTGGAAGAACAATCAAAAAAGGTGAAACTTTATTAATTGTTGAAGCAATGAAAACAATGAATCATGTTCCATCTACGGTAGATGGTGTTGTTAAAAAAGTTTGTGTCGAGGATGGCCAGCCAGTTGAATTTGGTCAAACTATCATAGTTCTTGAATAATGTTTAAAAAAATATTGATTTCCAATCGCGGTGAGATTGCTGTTAGAATAATTAGGGCTTGTAAAGAATGGGGTATTCAAACTGTAGCTGTTCATTCAGACGTAGATAAAGACAGCATGCATGTAAGACTAGCAGATGAGAGTGTCTGTATTGGCTCTCATCAACCAGTAAATAGTTATTTAAACATCTCATCTATAATGTCAGCTATTGAATTAACTAAAGCAGAAGCAGTTCATCCTGGTTATGGATTTTTATCAGAAAATGCAAATTTTGCAAAAATTCTTGAAGAAAATAAAATAAAATTTATTGGTCCATCTTCAAAATTAATAAAAATGATGGGTGATAAAATTCAAGCAAAAAAAATTGCAAAAAAATATGGTTTACCAGTTATAGAAGGTTCAGAGGATGGAGTTTCAGATCCAAAAAAAGCAAAAGAAATATCAAAAAAAATTGGTTTTCCTGTCTTAATTAAAGCTGCTGGAGGTGGAGGTGGAAAAGGTATGAAAATTGTTCATGAAGAAAAAAAATTTGATTTATCTTTTTCTGCTGCCAAAACCGAAGCTATGAAATACTTCGGAAATGATGAGGTATATATTGAAAAATTTTTTCAAAACCCAAGGCACATAGAAGTTCAGATTTTGTCTGGAAAAAATAGAACTATTCACTTACATGAAAGAGATTGTACTGTCCAAAGAAGACATCAAAAACTTATTGAGGAAACACCAAGCCCAATTTTAACTGATAAAATAAGAAAAGATTTGTTTGAAAGAACAGTAAATATGGTAACCAAAATTGGTTATGAGGGTGCAGGAACTGTTGAATTTATATATGAAGATGAAAAATTTTTTTTCTTAGAAATGAATACTAGAATTCAAGTAGAGCACCCTGTAACAGAAGTTGTTACAGGAATAGACATAATAAAAGAACAAATACATATTGCCTTTACTGGCGAAACCGCATTAACACAAAATGATATAAAACCACGTGGACATGCTATTGAATGTAGAATTAACGCTGAAGATCCAAGCAAAAACTTTCAACCTTCTCCAGGTACAATCGGAATATGTCATCAACCATCTGGGTTTAGAACTAGAGTAGATGGATCTATTTTCCAAGGTTATAAAATAACACCTTATTATGATAGTATGATTTGTAAGTTAATTTGTCATGGAAGAAATAGAAATGAAGCGATACAGAGAATGCTACGTTCTTTGGATGAATTTGTTATTGAAGGTATTACAAGTACAATAGAATTGCATAAAAAACTTTTAAATCACAAAAAATTTAAAAACTCAAATTTTAATGTAAATTGGCTAGATAATGAAAAAATTATTTAACAATTAAAAACAGCTCATTAACCAAATATCATAAACTGGATGATCAAAAGGGTTTAATGAAGGACTAGAAGAGAAAAACCATCCATTAAAGACAAAAACCTCATCATTGTTTGTATTAGTTTTATCTATAACCTGAATATAAGCAGTGATTTCAGGATTATCGTCAAATTTTGAATTTTCACATTTTAGTGATTTAATTAACAAATTTTTAAATTCAATCTCCTTACCAATTTTTAATTCAACTGTACTAGTCTTTGAGCTAACTTTATCTAGAATCTTGATTTCTAAAAATTTTCCACTAAAAGATTGATTGTCTTTACTATTAGATTTATCTAAAAACAAAAAAAAACAGAAATTTAAAAGCAATATTGAAATTAAGATTTTAATTTTTCCAACTTTTATATTTTTTGATAACTTCATCATTTTTTTTGTTTGGGTGATATGATTTATTAGTTCCAGTTTGATTTGGTAAATGAGGTTTTTGCCAATTATATTTTTTTATATTATTTGGTTTTTCAATGCGATTTTTAATAAAATGTATCCAAGAATACCATTCATTAGAGATTTTTGATGCATCTATTTCATCTTTGTAAATAACCCACCGCTTTCCAGCTTTGCTCTCATAATATTTATTTCCAAAATTATCAACTCCAACAAATTTTCCAAAAAAAATTGTTTGAATCCTCGTAGCCAATGTTTGCTGATTCCACCAAATGAATATTTGTTTTAAAAATGTCAACATATATTTTTTCTTTTTTTTCAATTTAGAATTGAAAAAAATAAATTAGACTAAATTAATTAATTGTATATACATTAATTGTCTAAGACTCAAAAATTTAATTTAAAGTTTGATAATGGCAAAATATTTAATCGAAACTTATTATACATGTAGTTTCAAGGTTGATCATTACCTTGATGATATAAATGAGACCGAAATTGCTAATCTTGAAAAAAGAGATGACGGAAAATTTGAAATTTTAGATATTAAACTCGATAATAGAAAAACTAAAAATTTAGACAAAAACTCCATAAATGTTGAAAAAACAATAACCAATGACGTCAAAACTATTTCTGAACCAATTAAACCTAAAGAAATATTGACAGACACTAATCAAGGATTTGTTAAAAAATTAAATGATGGTGTTAATAAGCGTTTTAGTATGCCTGACAGAAGAAAGGGATATATCCAAAAAGCTACTATTGGAAACCATAAAGTTTATCTACATACTGGAGAATATGAAGATGGAAAAATAGGAGAAATTTTCATTGATACTAGTAAAGAAGGTGAATTAGTTAAAGCGTTAATGAATAATTTTGCTATAGCCATATCGTTAGGTCTTCAATATGGAGTGCCACTAGATGAATTTGTTAATGCTTATGTTGATACAAAATTTGAACCTTCGGGAAAAGTATTTGGTAATGACAGAATATTAAGCGCATCATCAATTCTAGATTATATATTTAGAGAATTAGCAATATCTTATTTGAATAGAGAAGATTTGGCCCATACACCATCAATTAGTAGTTCTGATAATGTTCAAAACGAAAAAGAAGAGGAAACGGATGATCAAAATAAATTCCTAAAAATTGTCAAAGATATCACAAGTAAGGGTTTCGTTAGAAATGACTATAAAAAAAAATTAATTGATCTTTCAGATATCAGAATAAGCTTAAAGGGGAAAAAAATTGAAGGTGCATATCCGCCTTGGAAGGGAAAAAAAAATTAGATTATTTTTTTTTTTTAATAGATATGCTTAATTCTTTCAGTTGCTTATCTGAAACTTCAGATGGCGCGTTCATCATTAAATCTTCAGCATTCTGATTCATCGGAAACATCGTAACTTCTCGTATATTTTTTTCATTAGCTAACAACATAACAATTCTATCAATGCCTGGGGCAATACCACCATGTGGAGGTGCACCATAACTTAAGGCATTAATCATTCCTTTAAATTTACTATTAACTGCATTTTTGTCATAACCAACAATTGAAAATAATTTATACATAAGTTCAGGTATATGATTTCTAATTGCACCAGATGATAATTCAACTCCATTACATACAATATCGTATTGATAAGCTTTAATATTTAATGGATTTTTAAAATCTATTTTTTGTGGATCACCCTGAGGCATTGAAAAAGGATTATGGCTAAATTCAATTTTTTGTGTAGTTTCATCCATTTTAAACATTGGGTAGTCAACTATCCAACAAAAGGCAAATATTTTATCGTCAATTAAATTTAATTCCTGAGCTATCTTGTCTCTTGCCAAAGAAGAAATTTTTTCGACTTCCTTTATTTTGTCACAGGCAAAAAACACACTGTCTCCTATTTCTGCTGATATAATTTTCATAATTTCTTTCAAAGAATCTTCGGAAAATAATTTACCTATTGGGCCTTTGGCGCAAATTTTATCATTTTTTTCAAAAGTAAAGTAAGCTAATCCTGATGCACCCTGCTCTTTTGCCCATTTATCTATATTGTCAAAAAAACTTCTTGGTTTATCTTGTGTGTTTTTTGTAAGAATTGATCTTACTTTAGATCCTGATTTTACTAATTTTTTAAATACATCAAACTTAACATCATCTCGAGTAAAAACATTTGTTAAATCACTAATGATTAAGGGGTTTCTTAAATCTGGTTTATCTGTTCCAAATTTTAGCATAGCATCTTCATAAGAAATTTTTGGAAACTTTTCATACTGTAATTTTTTATTTGAAAATTTTTTAAATAAATTAATCATTATTTTTTCAACAACTTCAAATATATCTTCTTGCTCTACAAAAGACATTTCTAAATCTAATTGATAAAATTCACCTGGACTTCTGTCTGCTCTAGCATCTTCATCTCTAAAACATGGCGCTATTTGAAAATATTTGTCAAAACCTGAAACCATAATTAATTGTTTAAATTGCTGCGGTGCTTGCGGTAATGCATAAAATTTTCCAGGATTTAACCTACTAGGTACTAAAAAATCTCTAGCACCCTCAGGGCTTGACGATGTTAAAATAGGAGTTTGAAATTCTAGAAAACCTAATTTTGACATTTCGTTTCTTATAAATGAAATCACTTTAGACCTTAAGATAATATTCTGATGAATTCTTGGTCACTAAAAACAGGCATGGGTAATTCTTTGCAATGACCGAGAACATTAAAAGATATTACCTTAACTTCTATCTCTCCTGTATTTAGATCTTGATTTATAGTTTCTTCACTACGCTCAACAACCACACCATCAATTTTAATAACACTTTCCAATTGAAGTTTTTCTAATTCTTTAAAAAATTTATTACTTTTATCAATAACACATTGTGTAACACCAAAATTGTCTCGTAAATCAACAAATAGCAGATTACCATGATCACGTTTTTTATTTATCCAGCCAGCTAAAGCAATTTTTTGATCTTTATTTTTTTTAGTTAATTCTAAACAAGTGTGTGTTCTAAATTTATGCAAGTTAACCCTTTAATGCTTCCTTTATAATTTTAAAGTCAATAGATTTTTTCTTTTTCAAACTTATTTCGTCAATTTTATATATGAATTCATATATTTTTCCATAAGATCTATCAATACGTTTGATAATAAATTCAATAAGTTTTTTTTCTATGGTAATTTGCCTGTCAGAAAAATTTTTTAACAAAATTGCAAACATTAGTTCATCATCAGGTTTATCAATTTTTGCAAATAAACAATTTTTAGCTCTTGAAGTTAAATCTTTTATTTTAAAATTAATTTCATTAATTGGGATGAAAGAATTGATAATAATGTATTTATTGTCTTGATCTGCTATGTTAAATAATGAATACATCAAAAGCTCATCTATATTTTCATCAAAATCATCTAAAACTAAATTTTCAAAGACTTTAAATTCTTTTAGAGTTGCGTTGTTAAATTGATTAGCTATAATTTTTTTTCCTTTAAATTTTTTTATAAATATATTCGATAAATGAGTTTTGCCAGAATATTTTTCTCCATAAATATTTAAAATATTTTTTTCCCACTTTGGCCATTTATTTATTAAATTAAATGCATAGAAATTACTTTTACTTACATAAAAATCTTCATGTTGATAATTTTGTTTCAAATCAAATTTTAAAAGTAATTGATTCAAATCTTTCATTTAATTCTCCAAGTTTGATTTTCTTTTTTAATATCAAAGTTCTGTTCATCTATTTCTGATAAGAATTTTTTCGGCGATCCATTGTAAATAATTTTATATAATATGTTTTTACTATCAAATGAGACAATATAAAAGTTTGAAACCAAGTCTAAATTATTCAAAGTGCTTTCAAATAATTTTATCTTTTTGTGATCTTGTGATGATAATAAAACTGCTAAAGGTAATTTTATAGAAGTATTAATTATATTTAATTCTTTCCAACTATCTTCATAAGTAATTTTTAATTTATTTATTAATTGATTTAAAGAATCTTCATCATTTAAATTAATATTTGTGAAGTTTTGATTAATAGTTTTAAAATCATTATTGAATTTTATTTTTGATAAAATTTTTAATTTGTCCTCGTCTTGATAAACAATATTTATCACATAGTTTTGCATTTCGTATTTCTTAATAATTTCATCAAAGTTATATTCTTCAAGAAATTCTAAATTTTTTTTTAAAAAATTTCTATCCTCAATATCTTCATTGGGTAAAATATAATTTAGTAAATGAAAGTTTTCTGTACTATTATGCCAATTTTTATAAATTGGATTTTCGTTAAATATCATTAAATTTTCTTTATTAATATTTATTAAAATTGGAATCATCAAGATGTCCAATTTATTCGGAATAGATGGAAATATATTATTATTTTCAAAAAAATTTAACGTAATGCTTTTGTTAAAATTAACATCAAATTTTGCTACATATTCGTCTTTTACAAATTTTTCATCACGTATCTCGAATGAATCAATTAAACTCTTTATTGTTGCATTGTTTGTATTTTCTAATTTCTTTTTATCTTTAGAAGTTGTAACCATTAATGTTAACTGAATAAATGCTAATTTAAATGCCTTTTCAAAAACCTTTTTTTTGTTAAAATTTAAATCAAATTTTTCATAGATCTCTATGTTAGATATTTGAAAAGAACTTGCGTATAATTTGTTAGTAAAAAATGTATTTAAAAATAAAACAGATATAATAATAGTTAAATAAAAATTCTTTGAATTATTTAATTTATTTATAAAGCACATGTTTAATAATAATGAAAAAACATAAATATACATACGAAAAAAGTGGCGTTAATATTAAGGCTGCTGATAATTTCGTTAAATTTATATCTAATATTTCATCAAAAAATAAAGGCAATAAAAAGTTTAACAATATAGGCAGTTTTGGATCTATTTCGGATATACCTAAAGATTTCAAAAGACCAAAAATTGTTGCTAGCACAGATGGAGTTGGCACAAAAATTGAAATAGCTAATATATTAAACAAATATGACACTATCGGCATTGATTTGGTTGCAATGTGCGTAAATGATTTGATAGTTCAGGGAGCTAAGCCTTTATTATTTCTAGATTATATATCTATCAACAAGATAGATTTGAAAAAACTTAAATCAATTATCAAAGGCATTGTGAAAGGATGTAAAATTTCAGGTTGTGAATTAGTCGGTGGAGAAACTGCGGAAATGCCAGGAACTTATGAAAAAGGTAAATTTGACATAGCTGGTTTTTCAGTTGGCATTGTTGATGAAAATAAAATTTTAGGTGAAAAAAAAATTAAAAAAAATAATTTAATTTTAGCTATACCGTCAAATGGGGTTCATTCAAACGGATATTCTTTAGTAAAATATGTTATTGTTAAAAAAATAATAAATTTGAAAAAGAATAAATTTCTTAAAAAAGAATTACTTAAACCTACAAAAATTTATGTAAAGGAAGTTTTAAACCTAATTAAGAATAATCTAATCAATGGCTGTGCTAATATAACTGGAGGTGGGCTTGAAGATAACATTAAAAGAATTATACCTAAAGGATTAACTGCAGATATAAATTTAGATAAGATCAAAACTAAAAAGATATTTAGTTGGTTGAAAGAAAATAATATAGAAGACAAAGAAATGTTAAGAACATTTAATTGCGGTGTTGGATTTTGCATCATAGTAGATCCTAAAAATCTAAATAAAGTAAAAAAATTTTTTACTAAAAAATATAAACCATATGTTATCGGAAAAATAAATTCAGGAAAAAAAAAAATTAAGTTTAATGAAAAAATTAATTGGTCTTAAAAAGGCTAAAGTTGCTGTTTTTATTTCTGGAACAGGGAGTAATTTAAAAAACTTGATAAAGTTTTCAAATAAAAAAAATTCACCAATTTCAATAAATTTAATTATTTCAAATACAAAAAAAGCAAAAGGGCTAAAGTATGCTAACCAATATAATATTGAAAAAAAAGTGCTAAATTTCAACAATAATAAGATCAATGAAAAAAAAAATTTAGATTTTTTAATTAAAAAAGAAATTAACTTTATTTGCCTTGCTGGATTTATGAAAATTTTATCTAAAAATTTTATAAAAAGATTTAAAGGTAAAATAATAAATATTCATCCTTCCTTACTTCCAAAATACAAAGGGTTAAATACACATGAAAGAGTTATTAATAATAATGAAAATATTTCAGGATGTTCTGTTCATTATGTTACTGGTAAACTCGATTCTGGAAAAATAATTATGCAAAAAAAAATCAAAATATCTAAGGAAGACACAGCTATTTCTTTAAGGAAAAAAATTCTAAAAAAAGAACATAAACTTTACCCGGCCGCTATTACAAAAATTTTTATCTAATCATTGAAGAAAAAATCAATTTCTATTTTTCCATTTTCTACGCTATCAGAACCATGGACAGAATTTTTATCTATAGAAATTCCAAATTTTTTTCTAATTGTTTCTTCTTCTGCATCTTTTGGGTTAGTTGCTCCCATTAACTTTCTATTATCAAGTACAGCATGGTGTTTTTCAAGTATCATAACCACAATTGGACCTGATGATAAATAAACACACAAATCATTGTAAAATTGTTTAGTTTCATGAACTTTGTAAAATTGTTCTGCTTCAGATTTTGCTAGTTGGATTTTTTTTTCCTTAACAATAGTAAAACCACTGTTCTTAAACATGTCTTTAATTTCATTATCTAATTTTCTTTCTACTGCGTCTGGTTTTATAATTGATAACGTCCGCTCTATATTACTCATAGTTTTCTTCCACAAATCTATTTAATAACCTTACTCCAAAACCTGTGGCTCCCCCTGGATTTAAATTTGCAGCTTTCTTTGAAAAGGCCATCCCAGCAATATCTAAATGTGCCCAAGGTGTTTTATTAATAATAAATCTTTGTAAAAATTGTGCTGCTGTTATTGAACCTGCTCCACCAACATAATTTATATTTTGCACATCAGCAGTATTGGAATCCATAAGTTTATCGTAATTTTTATGAAGAGGTAATCGCCAAACTTTTTCATTTACTTTTTCTCCAGCGTCAAATATTTTTTTTGAAATATCATCATCATTTGAAAAAAGTCCAGCATACTCTTCTCCTAAACATACAATAATTGCTCCAGTTAAAGTTGCTAAATCAATCATGAAATTAGGTTTAAATTTCTTTTCAGCAAAACTTAATGCATCTGCTAGAACTAATCTTCCTTCTGCATCAGTATTTAAAATTTCTATTGTTTTTCCACTATAGGATTTAACTATGTCTCCAGGTCTCTGAGCATTTCCACCTGGCATATTTTCAACAAGTCCAACGACCCCAACGGCATTTATTTTTGCTTTTCTTAATGCAAAGTTTTTCATTAATCCTGCTACAACAGCTGAACCTGCCATGTCATATGTCATTTCTTCCATAAACCTTGCTGGCTTTAAAGAAATACCTCCTGTATCAAAGCAAACACCTTTTCCTACAAATGCTAATGGTTTTGATTTTGACTTAGAACCATTCCATTCGATAGTTACAAGGTAAGAACCTCTTATACTTCCTTGACCTACTCCTGCTAAAGCATTTAATCCTAATTTTTTTAATTTTTTCTCATCATATACTGTAACTTTTAATCCATATTTTTTTAATTTAAGTAATCTTTTAGCATATTCATCTGGATGCAGTATATTTCCAGGTTCTGAAACTAGATCTCTAGTAAAATTTGTTCCTTCTTCTAAGGCTTTAAATTTTAATTTATTTTTTAATGCTGTACTACTTTGTTTTCCAATTATATTAATTGTTATTATATTTTTTGTTTTTTTTGATTTATATATATTAAATTCATATGATTTTAATTTTAGACCATGCATAAAACGACCTATAAAATCTTTTCCAGGTTTACTTTTCACACTTTGGCTAATTATAGATAGATCTTTAAAGGAATTTTTTTTTATAAAATTATAAAATACTGCACCCAAATTTTCTACATCAAAACTTTTAAGGTCTTTTTTTAATGATATTAAAATAACAGTAGTTTTTTCGTTTATGTTGAAAGAAACAATATTTTCCTTAGTATTTTTTTTATTTTTTAAAGTTTTTTCAATATAAGAAATTTCATTTTTTGATAAAAAACCATTTGTATTTTTTATTCGAAATTTTTCATCAGCAAATAAAGCAATTACACCTAGATTGCCTGATTTAGCTTTATTTTTATAGACAACTTGAACACTCATAGGTTTTAAATATATACTTTAGGTTGAAATGTTATATATGTTCAAAATTGGCATATTTCAATGAAAAAATTAATTTTTAAGAAATTTTTAAAAGATCTGACAAGTTTTCTCTTACTAGTTTCTCTAAGTATCGGTTTAATTGTGTGGGTTGTGCAGGCAGTTAATTTTTTAGATTTTGTATCTGAGGATGGTCATAGTTTTAAAGTATATTTTTTTTACACATTACTAAACTTGCCAAAAATATTTAGTCGAATTTTACCTTTCATATTTTTTATATCTTTGTTTTATATGATCATTAAATACGAAAATAATAATGAATTAATTATTTTTTGGACTATCGGTATCAAAAAAATTGACTTTGCAAAAGTTATGATAGGATATTCACTATTATATATCTTAATACAAATTTCGTTAACTGCTTATCTTGTTCCAAAATCTCAAGATCTTGCAAGATCATTTATTAGATCCTCAACTGTGGATTTTTTTCCATCTTTGATTAAACCAGGAAAGTTTATTGATACAGTTAGCGGACTAACAATTTTTATTGAAAATGAAAATAATAATGGTGAATTTAAAAATATATTTCTTAAAGATGATCTTGGTGGTTTACAATCAGAAATTATTTATGCAAAAACTGGAAAAATTGTAAATCAAAATGGTTTTAATTATTTAATACTAAATAATGGAAAATTTCTGAATAATGATAATGGAATAGTTACGATTTTTAGTTTTGAAAAAACAGAATTTAATCTTTCAAAATATACAACAAAAACAACTGTCACTCCAAAAATTCAAGAATTAAATACATCTTTGCTAATAAAATGTTTTTTATTGATAAAAAAACAAGAAAACCAGTTCTTTGAAAAATTTTATAAAAATCAAAATACCAATTTTGGATCCTTAAGTTGTGATAAACAATTTTTAAGCAATCTTAAACAAGAGATTTTCAAAAGATTTTATTTACCATTCTACTTTCCTCTAATTGCAGTAATTGCATGTTTATTAATTACAAGGTCCAAAGATGATTATAAATTTACACAATTTAAATTTATTTTATTTAATATTGGTGTAGCAATTATTATTTTATCAGAAGTATCTATAAGATATTCTGGTTTCAAACCACTATATAGTTATATATTTATATTTATCCCAATTATTTTATTTATATCGATTTATTTATACCTTTTTAACAAAGCTAAAACTTAAAATTAAAACAAATGTTAATAAAAACTTATCAAAAATATTTAACAAAAACTTTTATAAGTTTGTTGCTGCAAATTACTTTTGTATTTTTTAGTTTAGTTATAATATTAAGTTTATTTGAGGAAATAAGTTATTTTAAAGATTTAGACACAAGTTTTTTTTATCCAATATTTTTAACTTTTCTTAATAGTCCTTCGGTTGTTTATAATATTTTCCCATTTATTTTTTTAATATCAACAATGTTTTTTTTTATCAAAATTATAGAAAAGAATGAATTAAATATATATAAAAGGTATGGTTTAACAAATTTTAAAATATTAAAATTAATATCATTTATTTCATTTTTATTAGGAATTTTAATTATAATATTTTTTTATACTTTTTCATCAAAACTAAAACATTTGCATTTAGAAATTAAAAATAGCTACTCAGGTGATAATAAATATTTAGCAGTTATCACCGAAAATGGTCTTTGGATAAAAGACGAAATTGACAATGTTATAAATATTGTCAATGCAGATAGAATTAATAAAAACTTTTTAATAAACGTTTCAATTACACAATTTAATAAAAAATTTGAATTAATTCAAAGTATAAATTCAAAAAAAGTAGATGTTTCAAAAAATAATTGGGTTATAAAAAATGCTAATATTTCAAAAAATAACTCCACACAAAAAAATGTTAAAAATATTATTTTCAAGAGTCATTTTGATATAGAAAAAATAAATAATCTGTTTTCAAATTTATCTTCACTAACCTTTTGGCAGCTAAAAAAGTTAAAAAAAGATTATAAATCACTTGGATATTCTACTTTAAACATTAATACACATTTAGAAAAAATTTATGCTTATCCAATTTATTTATCAATAATGACACTATTTGCTGGGATAATTATGCTGAATATAAAATTCAATAAACCCAAAATATTCAACATAATACTAGGAATTCTATTGTCAGTTGTTATTTATTATATTAATTATTTTTCAAATATTTTGGGTGAAAATGGGAAAATATCTACAACTTTAGCAGTTTGGATGCCTTTATTAATTCTAAGTCTGATTAGTTCCATAGGATTAGTGAGGATAAATGAAAAATAATAAAATTTTATTTTTTTTAATAATTTTATCAATTTTTTTTAATCAAACAAAAATACGTGCTGATGAATTTAATTTCGAAACACCAGAGATTCAAATCTTAGATAAAGGCAATACAATAAAAGCTATGAAAGGTGGAAAAGTTTTAACTAATGATAATGTAGAAATTATTGCAGATGAGTTTGAATACAATAAAACTAAATCTTCCTTAATAGCAAAAGGAAATATAAAATTAGTTGATACAATTAACCAGTTAATTATTAATGCTGAAGAAATTCTTTATTTAAGAAATGAAGAAAAAATCTTGGTCAACAGTAAGATGAATGCGGTAGTTGCTGATAAATATTTTATGAATTCAAAAAACATTATTTATAATAGAAAAAAAATGAAAATATCATCAGATGAAATAACTAAGTTTAATGATAATGATGGAAATAAATTTTCTTTTGAAAAATTTAAATATTATATTCTAAAAAAAAAAATAAGAGGTAAAGGAATTACGTATACAGATAATCAAAATGATCTATATAATTTTAAAGATGCCATAATTGATTTAACATCTAATGAAATTGCTGGAAAAGATGTAACAATAAAATTTGATAACTCAAAATTTGGAAATAAAAACAATCAACCTAGACTTAAAGCTAATTCTTTATACTCAAACAAAAATTCTACGATACTCAAAAAGGGAGTTTTTACAACTTGTAAAAAAAGAGATAAATGTCCACCCTGGGTTATTTCAGCTGATGAAATTGAACATAACAAATTAAAAAAAACAATTAATTATAAAAATGCATGGCTTAAAGTCTATGACGTCCCGGTGTTATATTTTCCAAAATTTTTTCATCCTGACCCAACTGTTAAACGTCAATCGGGTTTCTTGGTGCCTACATTAAGTAACTCCAATAATTTTGGTTTATCAGTAAATATTCCCTATTTTCATGTAATTTCCGATAATAAAGATCTTACATTTAAACCAAGAATATATGCTGATCAAAATTTAATTTTACAATCCGAATATAGGCAAGCAAATAAAAATTCTGCTCATATTTTTGACACTAGTTTTAAAACAGGCGATTCAAAAAACCATTTCTTTTCAAACTCAATAATAAATTTAGGTTTAAGTGCATTTGCTACAAGTAAAATAGAGTTTAACCTTCAAAAAGTATCTGGTGACACTTATTTAAAGAGCTATAATTTAAAATCTCCTTTGATAAACAACCCCTCCACTTTGAGTTCATTTCTAAACTTTGATGCTACCCGGGAAGACTTATCCGTTAGTTCATCATTTCAAGTTTACGAAAATTTGGGTCAACCAAAAAATGATAGATATGAATTTATTTTTCCTACCTTTGATATTATTAAAGATATTAACACAGGTTATAATCTTGGTGGAGACTTATCATTTAAAACTAGCGGTTATCAAAAACAGTATAATACAAATCTATATGAAGCTAATCTTGTAAATAGCTTAATTTTTAAATCTGATTCATTTTTTTATAAAAATGGATTAAAAAATAACTTTAATATTTTATTAAGCAATCCAAATTCGCTAAATCAAAATTCATCTAATAATACCGAAAGTCAATATAGATTTCTTTCCGCATTTTTATTTGAAACTTCATATCCTTTGAAAAAAAATAACGAAA
>LWDU01038028.1_pt1 | contig 15122 bp, 19 predicted proteins | sample 727161 | NCBI WGS metagenome assembly LWDU01 (sample SAMN04566230, study PRJNA314399) | hydrothermal vent metagenome | isolation source: deep sea hydrothermal plume seawater | place: Mexico: Gulf of California, Guaymas Basin | collected 2004-07-11 | reverse complement strand
CGCAGGTCTGCCCCGCACGAGGTAGGCATCCAGTGCTCGTGCCGCGGCGCCCCCGTAGGGCACGACCCGCTCCTTGGACCCCTTACCCCACACGCGCGCAGTGTGTCGTCCGCCATCGAGATCGGTGAGATCCAGAGCGCACAGTTCCGACACCCGAAGCGCAGCGCCATAGAGGAGCTCAAGCATGGCGTGATCCCGGAGCTCGATCGGGTCGCCACCCGCGCGTGCCGACTGCCCGAGCTCATCGAGCAACTGCGCCAGGCCCTCGGCAGACGCAACCTTCGGGAGGGTCCGCCCCCGTTTTGGGGCCACAAGCCGCACTGCCGGATCCGTGCCGATGAGGTTCGCGTCCAACGCCCACGCGAAGAAGGTGCGCACCGAGGCTGCTCGCCCCGCTCGCTGGCACGCCACATCCAGTTCCGCAGCATCTCGAGATCAACGTCCTGGATTCGGGAGGGACCCACAGCGTCGGCCAGGTCGGCGAGATCCGACCGGTACGCGCGCACCGTTGCGGGAGACAGCCGGCGAACGTCGGCGACGTAGCGCAAGTACTGCTCGGCCGCCGCGGAGATCTCCATGCACACAGGATGCCTCAGCTGCTCGAACGGGACTGGAGCCCGCTGCGGTGTGGCGCGACCTACCCGCTGTCGCGCGCTCAAGATCGCGAAGCCTCAGCGCCTTTCTGCCCCGAGCATCTCACGCGAGACGCCAGCCTGCCGCGTCGCTTGTGACGGCGCCGTCCAGGTACAGCATCCCGAGATGGGACTGGACGTCGGCGATGCCCAGGCCACTGCGCCGCGCGATCTCCTGAGGCGTCCGCGCGACCCGTGCACTGAGAGCGTCGCGTACACGCGTTGCGTCGGTGGTGCGCGTCGCGGCTTCCTGATCGCCTGGACCGATGAGCTCGCCCCAACCGATCAGCTCCCGTACCTCGCCAGCCGTCGTGACGCAGGTCGCTTCGAGTTCGCGGAGCAACCGGTGACAGCCAGCTGAGGCCGCACTTGTGACGGGCCCAGGCACTGCTCCGATGAGCCGACCCAGGGCGCTCGCGTGATGGGCGGTGTTCAGGGATCCGCTGCGCCACCCGGCTTCGACCACGATTGTCGCGGCCGACAGCGCTGCGATGAGGCGGTTGCGCTGGAGGAACCTCCACTTTGTCGGAGCCGAGCCGGGCGCGACCTCCCCCACGACGGCTCCCGTCGCGGCGATGCGCTCGACGAGGTCGGTGTGAGCCTGCGGATAGGCCCGTTCCAGGCCGCCCGCCATCAGGGCGATTGTGTGACCGCCACCGGCGAGGGTCGCGCGGTGAGCTGCGGCGTCGATACCGAACGCCGCTCCAGAGACGACGGGGATGCCCGAAGCTGCCAGTTCCGCGGCGAACTCTCCCGCCACATGTTCGCCATAGGAGGTGGCGGCACGCGCTCCGACGATAGCCACACCGGTGCATGCCGTCGCAATGGATCGCGGGTCCCCACGGACCCATAACGCGACCGGCGCGTGAACTCCCAGATCATCGACGGCATCCGGCCAGACCTCGTCAGCTGGTGTTATCAATCGCAGCCGGGCGGCACGCGCTGTGCGCAGTACCCCGGACACCGTACCCGGCCGCATCCTCGGTTCCCATCGTTGCATCGCCGCCCGCGCTTCGCCGGGCTCGAGGATGCTGTCGCTGATGTCTCCGCGCCGCACGCGAGCCAGCGCTTCGAATGCCCCGAGCGAACCCGTCAGGATGCCTGCCGCCGCGTCACCCGGCTCGGTGAGACTGTTCCAGACCACGCGGGCGTATCGATCGAGGATGTCGTCGTCGGAGAGCGGGCCAGCCACGAGGGCACCGAGCTCATCGCGAGCGCGTTGCGGATCGATCATGAGATGGTTCCTCTCTTCAGGAACAGCGCTCGGCCAATGTGGTCGGGTGTCGGCATCCGTTCGCCGTCGAGGTCGGCGAGTGTCCACGCGACCCGAAGAACCCGGTCGTATCCACGCAGCGTCAGACTGCCCCGGGCCAGTGCAGCATCGAGAGGAGCGCGAACCCCGGGCGGAAGCGCCCCAGCGCCGGAGCGCAGCCACGTGCCCGGCACGTCGGCATTTCGCCGCCACGGCGTATCCGAGAGGCGGCGCGCGGCCCGGTTGCGGGCGTCGACCACGAGGGCTCGAGCCCGAGTCGAGTCCAGGGCTCCCCGCGCCTCGGGCACACGGCCGACCCGCAGCAGGGTCAACTCGATGTCGACGCGATCAAGAAGCGGGCCAGACAGCCGGTTTTGGTAGCGCCTGATCGCCTGCGACGGGCACTCGCACACGGCATCCCGAAGCCCCCTGTTTCCACACGGGCACGGGTTGGTAGCCAGCACCAGCTGAAAGCGTGCGGGAAAAGACGCCATGCGCCCGGACTCGAGAGGTTGCCGCAGCGCATCGAGCACCGTGGTGGCGAACTCTGCAGCCTCGTCCAGGAACAGCACGCCCTCGCTGGCGCGGACGATCGCGCCCGGGCGCGGAGCCCGGGTGCCGCCGCCGACAAGGGCTGCAGCACTCGCACTGTGGTGCGGCGCTTCGAACGGCGGGATGCGGGAGAGATGGGTGACAGCGCTCCCCGAGAGCGAACGGATGGATGCCGCAGAAAGGGCAGCGTTATCATCCAACGGCGGCAGAATCCCGGGGAGCCGTCGGGCGAGCATCGTCTTGCCGGCGCCCGGCGGACCGGTCATCAGCAGATGGTGCCCACCAGCCGCCGCTACAAGGACCGCGGCAACCGCCTCGTCTTNNNNACAACGGTCTCGAGCCCCGCGCGAGCGGCAGCCATAACCGCGGGAAGGATGCCGGGGACCGGACGCAATCTGCCGTCGAGGCCGAGTTCGCCGATATGCGCAGTGCGGATCAGCGCGTCTGCCGAAATCGGCAGTTGCGTGGCAAGGGCAGCGACAGCGATCGCGAGATCGAACCCGGAGCCGTGTTTGGGAAGGCTTGCGGGCGAGAGATTGACGGTCAGGCGCCTGCTGGGAAGCGGCACATCGCTGTTGGCGCAGGCGTTGCGTACGCGTTGAGATGACTCTCCCAGCGCCCGGTCGGCAAGTCCGATGATGCGAAAGTCAGGCAGCTGATCGGAAAGGTCGGCCTCGACCTCGACGGCGACCCCCTCGATTCCCACCAGCGAAATCGCCCACGTTCGGGCCAGGCTCACGCGAGGTCTCGCAGGTGCTCGATCCGCAGGGGCGCCGTCGGGTCGCCGGTGATGGCGAGCCCGTCGACGCGCAAGCGACGGCTGCCCGCCGAATCACGGTGGGCGGTGCGCCACTCCCGCGCCAGCTGGTGCAGACGATGGAGCTTTCGGCCATCGATCGCCTCGAACGGATGACCGAAAGCGGCAGAGCGTCGCGTCTTGACTTCGACGATGGCGACAGTGTCGGCGTCGGCAACGACGAGGTCGATCTCACCCGCCCGGCAACGCCAGTTGCGATCGAGGATCTCGAAGCCTCGTGCCCGAAAGTAGGCCTCGGCGGCCTCTTCGCCCGCTCTGCCGAGCTCGTCTTTGCGTGCCATATCTCCAGCGTCGCCGCACACGGATCGGCGAGCGCGAAGGTCGAGGCAAGAAACGAAGAAGCTGGGGAATGAACCCCCTGGGGAGGAAAGACGCTCAGCTGTCGAGCGTGAGCTCGTCGGGCAACTGGAAGTCGCCGCGCTGGAGTTCCTCGACGTTGACGTCCTTGAAGGTGAGCACGCGCACGGACTTCACGAATCGATCCGCGCGGTAAATGTCCCACACCCACACGTCGTTCATCGTGATCTCGAAGTAGAAGTCGTGCTCCGTGTCCCGGCGAACGACATTGACATCGTTGGCGAGGTAGAAGCGTCGCTCCGTCTCGATCACGTACTGGAACTGGTGTACGACGTCCCGGTACTCGCGATACAGCGCCAGTTCCAGTTCGCGGTCGTAGTCCTCGAAGACCTCGTCATCCATGGTGCTTTCATCCTAGTTCCCGGGATGCGGCAAGCGACCACGGCCAGGCTCCTCCTGGGGCACCTCAGAAGAGCGTCGGAGCTCCAGCGAAGGCCCACGACACCCGATGGTGATCGCTCACCCCGTGCTCGAGGATCGCAGCACGGTGCTCGGGACTCGCGTACCCCTTGTTGCGAACCCACTGGTAGGCGGGCAGGTCGTCGTGGAGACCGACCATGAGGTCGTCTCGGGCGACCTTCGCAATGACGGATGCCGCAGCAGCGCCCGCGCAGTCGCGATCGGCCTTGATCACGGGGCGGACCGTGAGTCGGGGCCCGGCTGCCCGCGAGATGTAGTCGTGGTTCCCGTCGAGGATCACGATCGCGCGCGACAGGTCCACGCCGTGGGCCGTGAGCTCCGCCAGCGCGCGCCTGGCCGCGAGCCCGAGCGCGGGAAGGATGCCGATCTCATCGATCTCGGCCGAGCTCGCCCACCCGACAGCACTGTCGACGACCCAACCAGCGGCGCGTCGAGCCAGCTCCGCACGGCGCGGTTCGGGAATCAGCTTCGAGTCGCGCAACCCCTCGGGAACGCGGCGGCGAGACAGCGCAGCATCTGTCACGGTAGCCCCGACAGCAACCGGCCCTGCAAGAGCGCCGCGACCGACCTCGTCGCACGAGATGACGAGGTCGTACTCGCGCAGCAGCTTCCGCTCCAGGGTGAGGCGCGGGACCGCTCGCGATGCGTTCGTCATCGAGCGTCGGCTCCCTCGCCCGAGGGAACCCCGGCGAAGACCTCACTGTGCGGGTCCAGGAGTCCCCACCGAGCAATCGGCCACGTAATCACGAATGCGCGACCGACGACGTTCTCCATCGGCACGAACCCAGAACCTGGTTGGTCCTGGTTGAATCGAGAATCCTTCGAGTGGTCACGGTTGTCGCCGAGGACCCAGAGGCTCCCGTCGGGAACGACGACATCGAACGGCACAGGATCCGGCGCGCTCTGGCCCGGGTCGAGCTTGACGTATGCCGACTCGTCGATCGGCACGTCGTTGATCGTGATCTGGCCGAGCGCGTTGCAGCACACGACGTGGTCACCGGGGACCCCGATGACCCGCTTGATGAGGTGGTCTTCGGAGTCCGAGACCGAGAGACCGACCAGCGTGAGCAGCCAATCGATGCCCTCGACGAACGGAGACTGTGCCGGGCGCACGCTCGGGGGAAGCCATCCACCCGGGTCCTGGAACACGACGATGTCACCGCGCTGGTACCCGTTCCATCGCGGCGTGAGCTCGTCGACGAGGATGCGGTCGTCGACCTGAAGCGTGTTCTCCATGGAGCTCGACGGGATGTAGAACGAACGGACCAGGAACGTCTTCACCAGAGCCGAAACGACGACGGCGATCAGGATGATGACGAGCACATCGCGCAGGAACACCCAGCCGCCGCGCCGGCCTCCCTCTCGACGCCGCTGCGACCGTGTCACGGGCTCAGCGGGTGCCTCGGCGTCGGAAGTCATGCAGCGATCCAATCCGTCCGCCGTGCTGCGGACGCTCAGATAAGGGTGTCACACGATGGGGCTCCCGGGTGGCGGGCAACACCCAGGGAAGACACGTGTGCCCCGACACCGAGGGGTACCGGGGCACACGTGGAGAGGTGCGGACTCAGTTGTCGCGCTTCTCCTTGATCTTTGCCTTCTTGCCGCGGAGCTCGCGGAGGTAGTAGAGCTTCGCTCGACGCACGTCACCGCGGGTGACGAGCTCGATCTTGTCGATGATCGGGCTGTGCACGGGGAAGGTACGCTCGACGCCCACCTGGAAGCTGATCTTGCGGACGGTGAAGGTCTCGCGCACGCCGTCGCCGGAGCGACCGAGCACGACACCCTGGAAGACCTGGACGCGCGAGCGGCTTCCTTCGACGATGTTCACGTGCACCTTGACGGTGTCGCCGGGGCCGAAAGCGGGGATGTCGCTGCGCAGGGAGGCTGCGTCGACGATATCGAGGGTCTGCATGATCGCTACTCTCTGCGGCCGCCACAGGTCGGTCGCGGGTGGATAGAAAAGGATGAGGCGTGCCGAACCGCGGTCAGGACCGGCGGTGGATTCCCCTGAGGCAGAATCCGTCAAGGCACAAACAGCTATTCTGCCACGACAGCCGCCGCGAACAAAACCGTCAGGAGCCGCGCTGCTGCTCGGTGATGACGATGACCTCGGGGTCCTCGCGGCGCGGCGGAGTCGACGGCGAGGGCGGGATGTATGACACTCCAGACGCGCTACGCAGCGTAGACAGGCCCGGACGTGCTTCGCGCCACAGCTGCCAGAGCATCAGCCAGAAGAGCGAAAGCCCGACGGCGACCGTCAGCAGGAAGACGGGGAACCACCACGCTGCGACGAAGAAGCCCAGCGCGATGGTGAGGGCGTGCCACACCGTGAATCCTGCGACATCCCACCACGACACCGCTCGCTCAGACCGGGCGGTCGGACGCGCGCGGACCAAGAGCGTGAGCACGAGCTGGCCGATGAGTACCGAGGGAATGGCCATGAGCAAGACCCACAGCAACGCCCACGCGCCGGCGTTGAATGCGATCCAGCCGACGAAGAGCCACAACGGCAGCACGAAGGCGGCGGGGATCATCCAGCCGTAATACGCGCGTCGCAGCCACATGCTTCGATGCTACGCCCGGCTCTGGGCCGCGGCATCCGGGGCGCGCGATGCGAGGCATCCTCACAGCCGATCGATAGTAGATCGGACAGAATGGATCGGTCGAGAGGAAACTGATGATCGAGTTGCGCACCCCTGCCGAGATTGAGGCGATGAAACCGGCGGGTCGCTTCGTCGCCGAAGTGCTCGCGACCCTGCGCGATGAGACCCGCGTCGGCACGAACCTCCTCGACATCGACCGCCGAGCGCACGAAATGATCCGCAAGGCGGGCGCCGAGTCGTGCTACATCGACTACCACCCGTCCTTCGGGGCGAGTCCTTTCGGCAAGGTCATCTGCACGTCGATCAATGACGCCGTGCTCCATGGACTTCCCTTCGACTACGCCATCCGAGACGGTGACCTCGTGACGCTCGATTTCGCCGTATCGGTCGACGGCTGGGTCGCCGACTCCGCGGTGTCTTTCGTGGTGGGCACGCCGCGTGACGAGGACCTCGTCCTCATCGACACGACCGAGCGCGCCTTGGACGCCGCGATCGGTGCGGCTGTCGTCGGGAACCGCATCGGCGACATCTCGGCAGCCATCGCCGCCGTCGCTCACGGCGAGGGCCTTTCGATCAACACGGATTTCGGCGGTCATGGCGTGGGGCGCGAGATGCACGGGGACCCGCACGTCCCCAACGATGGCAAACCACACCGGGGCTACCCCCTGCGCGCCGGACTCGTGCTGGCACTCGAACCCTGGTTCTTGCAGTCGACGGACCAGCTGCGAACGGATGCCGACGGCTGGACGCTACGCAGCGCGGACGGCTCGCGCGGGGCTCACTCCGAGCACACGATCGCGATCACGGAGGATGGCCCCGTCATCCTCACCGACCGGAGCTTCCTCGGCGTCAGCTGAGTAGCGACTGCACTCGCGGTCAAGACCCGTCGGAGGCACCGACGCGGTGCACCCGCACGTTGTTCGTCGACCCCGGCGTCCCCGGGGGCGCCCCTGCGGTCATGATCACGACGTCGCCGGGAACCGCCCGACCGGCCTCGATGAGCACCCGGTCGAGCAGTTCGATGAGCCCGTCGGTCGAGGTGGCCCGCGCGACCAGGAACGGCTCCACGCCCCAGCTGAGCGCCAGACGGGACCGGGTTCCCGGCAGATCGGTGAAAGCGAGGATCGGCACGCGGTGGCGAAGCCGCGCCATACGACGGGCTGAGTCGCCGGACTGACTGAACACGCACACGAATTTCGCGTCGACGAAGTCGGCGATCGTCGCGGCAGCGAGGGTCAGAGCGCCGCCCTGCGTCCGAGGCTTCGTGCCGAGCTGAGGTACGCGCTCGAGCCCGGTCTCCTCGGTTGATCTGACGATCCGCGCCATCGTCTCGACCACTGTGACGGGATGCGCACCGACGCTCGTCTCGCCCGAGAGCATCACAGCGTCAGCACCGTCGAGCACGGCGTTGGCGACATCTCGATCATCGATTCGAGCATCTGGGTCGCAACGATCACCGGCTTCGCCCAGCGTCGTGCCAGTTCGATCGCCCGCTTCTGCACGATCGGCACGGTTTCCAGCGGCAACTCCACGCCGAGATCGCCCCGCGCGATCATGACACCGTCGAACGCGTCGATGATCTCCTGCAGGTGCTCGACGGCCTCCGGCTTCTCGATCTTCGCGATGATCGGGATGCGGCGATTCTCCTCGGCCATGATGATCCGGGCCCGCTGCGCGTCCTTGGGCGAACGCACGAACGAGAGCGCGATCATGTCGACACCGAGCGCCAGCGCCCAGCGCAGGTCGGCTTCGTCCTTCGCGCTCAGCGCGGGTGCACTGACTGCCACGGCGGGAAGGTTGATTCCCTTGTTGTTCGAGACCGCTCCCCCGACGACGACCTCGGTGCGGACCCGGACGCCGTCGGTATCGAGCACTCGCAGGCGCACCTTGCCGTCGTCGATGAGCAGCGTGTCGCCGGCGACGACATCCGAGGCCAGCTGCGGGAACGTGGTCCCGCAGATCTCGCGCGTCCCCTCGACGTCTTCGGTGGTGATCGTGAAGATGTCGCCTGGCTCGAGGTGGTGCGGGCCGTCTGCGAAGCGTCCGAGCCGGATCTTCGGCCCCTGCAGATCCGCGAGGATGCCGACCGCACGCCCCGTGGCGTCAGCCGCGCGGCGCACGTTGGCGTACGACCGCTCGTGAATGTCCCACTCGCCGTGGCTCATGTTCAGCCGCGCGACATCCATCCCCGCGCGAACGAGAGCCTCGATCTGGTCGTATGAGGATGTTGCTGGTCCCAGGGTGGCGACGATCTTGGCGCGGCGCATGGCAACGGTCCCTTCAGCGGGTGACGGACTCTCAGTCTGTCGCGCTGAACCGGCCGGCGGGTTTCTCGCATGTGACAAGTCGGTGACTCCCCACGCTGGCGGAGGGCCGCCTCAGCGGCGCCCGCTCACTCCGGCAGCAGATCAGGGCGGCGCGTCCGGGTGCGCTCGATCTGTTGTTCTGCGCGCCACTGCGCAATCGCACCGTGATTTCCGCTGAGCAGGATGTCGGGCACGGCGCGATCTCGCCAAACGGCGGGCTTCGTGTACGACGGATACTCCAGGAGCCCATTTTCGTGGGACTCCTCGACGATGCTCGCCGGGTTGCCGACCATCCCAGGAATGAGGCGTCCGACGGCTTCGATCATCGCCATGGCCGCCACTTCGCCCCCGTTGAGAACGTAGTCACCGAGGCTTATGAGGCGAACCGAGCCGCGCGCGGAGGCCTCCTCGAACACGCGCTCGTCGATGCCCTCGTACCGTCCGCACCCGAAGACGAGGTGCTCCTCGAGAGCGAGCTCACGCGCGGTCGACTGGCGGAACAGTTCCCCAGCCGGCGACGGGAACACGATCGTCGGCCGAGGTGACGCATCGACTGGAGCGAGTTCGTCCAGCGCCTCGCCCCAGGGTTCGGGCTTCATGACCATCCCGGCACCGCCCCCGTAGGGCGTGTCATCGACGGTGCGGTGACGGTCGTGCGTCCACTGACGCAGATCGTGAACGCGGACATCGAGGAGGCCACGCTCGCGAGCCTTGCCGATCAGCGAAACCTCGAGGACGTCGAAGAACCCGGGGAAGATCGTGACGACGTCGATCCGCACGTCAGTTCCCGTCGGTGTCGGCAGCCGGGTCCTCGGGGGAATCGTCAGAGGATGCGGCGGGTTCGGGATCCTCGTCGACGAGCTCCTCGAACAGGCCAGCCGGCGGCGTGACGACGACATACCCCGCAGCGGGATCGACCACCGGAACGATCGCCTTGACGAAGGGCACGAGCACTTCGCTCTCGGCCTCGGTGCGCACGATCAGCAGGTCCTGCGCCGGCAGATGCTCAACGCGGATAACGCGGCCGACGGAGGCGTCACCGCGGCGGACGTCGAGGCCGACGAGCTGGTGATCGAACCAGGCATCCTCTTCCTCGGATGCCGCGTCGGCTGCCTCATCGACCCAGAGGATGGCACGCACGAGGCTCTCTGCGGCGGTCCGATCATCGACACCTTCGAAGAAGGCGACGGGGTGGGAGTTCATCCAGCGGAACTCCCGAACGGTCAACGGCTTGCCGTGCCAGGGCGAGGTGTCGGGAACCTGGAGGGTGAACGTCGCTCCCGGGACAAATCGGCCGTCGGGGTTATCGGTGTAGAGCTCAAGTTTCAGTGCACCCTTCAGCCCGTGCGCCTTCACCAGGCGTCCGACCCGAAGCTGGGTTCCTGCCGAAGGGGGCGGCGCCGGGCGCCCGTCCGAATCGACCACGTCAGTCGTCCGCGACGTCAACCCGCACGCGGCGCCCGTCGGCCAGGGCCGAGATCAGGGTGCGGATAGCTTTGGCCGTGCGACCGCCGCGCCCGATGACGCGTCCTCGGTCGTCGGGGTGCACGTGCACCTCGAGCACCTCACCACGTGAGGACTCCGACGAAAGGATACGCACGTCATCCGGGTTGTCGACGATTCCCTTGACGACGTGTTCGAGCGCGGCGGCGAGCACGGATCAGGCTTCTGCGGTCTCGGCCGACTCAGCGGCCTCGGGTGCAGCGTCGGCGTCGGCGTCGGCCGCGGGGGCCTCCTCAGCCTTCTTCTCAGCCTTGGGCTTGATGACCGACTTCTTGGCCGAGTCGGCCTCGAAGGCCTCCTTGGTCTCTGCAGTCTTCAGGGTCGAGGTGGCGTTCTTGTCGCCCTTGAAGGTTCCCCAGTCGCCGGTGATCTTGAGGATGGCACGCACCTGCTCGGTGGGCTGAGCGCCCACGCTCAGCCAGTACTGGGCGCGAGCAGAGTCGACCTCGATGAACGAGGGCTCCTCGGTCGGGTGGTACTTGCCGATCTCTTCGATGACGCGCCCGTCACGCTTGGTGCGCGAGTCTGCGACGACGATGCGGTAGTACGGGGCACGGATCTTACCGAGCCGCTTGAGGCGGATCTTGACAGCCACGATTCTCCTGTGTGGTGGATTCGAACGAACTGATCGCCTGGAGCGTGGGGTGCACACCCGGCGGAAGCTCAGGGGGTGGACGCGCTGGATAGAGGGTCGAGCGCGGTCCGACCCTCTATTCTGCCAGATCCGACCGGATGCCGAGAACCGCGCCGATTGTCGTCCGATGTCGACACACGTCGCCGGTAGCGTGTGAGCCGTGACACGACAAGAGACTGCCCCAGGCGGAGGTGCAGCGTGACGAAGTGGCTCTATCTGATCGGTGCGATCGTGCTGGAGGTGGGCGGCACTCTCTCGCTTCGCCTTTCGGTCGACTCGGCTATCTGGTTCGTCGGCGTCGGGATCGGTTACGTAGGAGCTTTTGCCTGCCTCACGCTCCTGCTGCGGGCCGGTGCGCCCATCGGCCTGACATACGGAGTGTGGGCGGCCTCCGGAGTCGCGCTGACGGCAGTGCTCGCATCGGTGCTGTTCGGGGATCCATTGACGTGGCTCATGAGCCTCGGCATCGTCGTGGTCGTCGCCGGGGTGTTTCTCGTGGAGTTCGGAGCCGGGGCTGCACGCACGGTACCGCGACGGGCGGCGAGTGATCCGGAGGACGCACAGTGATGTGGGTGTACCTCGTGGGCGCCATCGTCTTCGAAGTCACCGGCACGATGTCCCTCCGGGCATCGGAGGGCTTTCGGCGCACCGTCTGGATCGCGCCGGTCATCGCGTCATACGTCATCGCCTTCACACTGCTGTTCCTGTGTCTTGCCGAGGGGATGCCTGTCGGCGTGGCCTACGGAATCTGGTCGGCTACCGGTGTCGCGTTGACGGCGGTGTTGGCGAAGATTCTGTTCGATGAGCCGTTCACCTGGCTGATGGGCTTGGGGGTCGTGGCGATCGCCGGAGGCGTCCTGCTCATCGAGATCGGCGCTTCCTGATCGTCGATGCCCCGGGCCGCAATGGGCGCCCGGTGACACGACGCATGCGAAACTGACGCCATGACGCTCGGCTTTGCGACATCCGCTCGCTCCTCCGTCGGTCTCGAGTGGGAGATCATGCTCGCCGACCGCGGCACGGGTGACCTTGTCGGTCGCGCTCCCGAGATCCTCGACGAGCTCGCGCCAGCAATCGAGCTCGAACGCTTTTCGCTCACGAGCGAGCTGCTCACGAACACGGTCGAGGTGACCAGCGGAATCGGCGCGACAGTGGCCGCCGCCGCCGAAGACATGGTGGACGGCATCCGTGCACTCCGGACGGCGACCGAGCCGCGGGACCTCGACCTGATGTGCGCCGGATCGCACCCCTTCGCGCAGTGGTACGACCAGGAGGTCACCGACAAGACTCGGTACCAGGCGCTCATCGAGCGAACCCAGTGGTGGGGCCGGAACATGATGATCTGGGGCATCCACATCCATGTGGGTGTCGAGGACGTCAACAAGGTCATGCCGCTCATCCGCGCCCTATCGACGTATCTCCCCCACCTTCAGGCGCTGTCGGCGTCGAGTCCTTTCTGGGCTGGCGACCGCACCGGCTACGCGTCGAACCGGGCGCTCGTATTCCAACAGCTCCCCACCGCGGGACTGCCCTGGCTGCTCGATGACTGGGCAGCGTTCGAGGCCTACCTCGACGACATGGTGCGCACGGGCGTCATGGAGGATGCGACCGAGGTGCGCTGGGACATCCGGCCCGCACCACGCTGGGGCACGATCGAGGTGCGCGCGTGCGACGGGATGTCGACGCTGCCCGAGCTTGCAGCGGTCGCGGCGCTCATCCAGGTGCTGGTGGAGCACTTCTCACGGCGACTCGACGCCGGGGAAGAACTGACCGGCATCCAACCATGGTTCCTCCGCGAGAACAAGTGGCGGGCGGCCAGGTACGGACTGGATGCCGAGATCATCGTCGACCGGGACGGAACACTCGCGCCAGTTCGTCAGCACCTCCGCGACGTTCTGGATGACCTCGCCGAGATCTCTGTCCAGCTCAAATGCGCCAAAGAATTCGCCGGCGTCGAGAAGATCCTCGCCACCGGTGCCAGCTACGAACGGCAACTGAGGGTGGCGGACGAGAACGGCGGAGACCTGCGAGCAGTCGTGCGTCACCTCGTCACCGAGTTCCGCGACGGGCCGTCGCTACGCGATCACCTGAACGCTCTGCGCTAGCGGGGAGATTCACCACGACATCCGGCGTTGACGCTCCCCGGCGCTGCGCGCGTCCCGCTCCTCGGGGCTGAGGCCCGCCTCCGGATCATCGGAGGCTGGTTCCTCAGGCAGCGCGGGATCGGGATGCTCCGCGGTGTCGGCGTGCGGTGCAGCGAACCGGGGTCTTCTCCCAGTAGTGCGGCCTGGTGATCAGCTGCCACAGCGCCTTGTACGCCGCGATGGAGTGCAGAACCCAGAACACCGGTTTCAAGAGGGCCCAGGGCACGAGCCCGAACAATCCCCGTTTATACGGGCCCATCATGTTCATGTAGATCAGCAGGGAGTAGCCGAGCAAGAAGTTCAAGGCGCTCAACACGATCACGATCGGCGGAACCTCAACGGGAACGACATAGAACGGCAGCGCGAGGGCGAGCACGAGCAGGATCGCGAACGGGATGACGCTGAGGAACGTGAACGGCGTGCCTGCGATCAGCAGAGCGAACGCTGCGAAGCGCCGCAGTCCGATCCGACGGATCAGCGCGATGGGCTGCCTCGAGTGCACCAGAGCGGATTGCATGTATCCCTTGATCCATCGGCTGCGCTGTTTGATGAACTGCGGGACCCGCGAGGTCGCCTCCTCCATCGTCGTGGCATCGACGACACCGACCCGATAGCCCAGTGCGCTGGCGCGGATGCCGAGGTCGGCATCCTCGGTGACGTTGTACGGGTCCCATCCCCCGAGGCGTCGAAGCGCCGTCATCCGGAAGTGATTGGACGTTCCACCGAGCGGGATCGGAAGGTCGGAGTCCTCGAGACCCATGAGCATGTAGTCGAACCACGCCCCGTACTCGAGCGTGAACAGACGCGTGAGGGCGTTCTCCCGCGCGTTGAAGTAGTTGAGCGAGGCCTGCACGACGGCTGTCGATTCATCGGTTCGCGAGAACACGATGACCGCCTTCTTCAGCTGGTCGGGCTCGGGCGCATCCTCGGCATCGAAGATCACGAGGAAGTCCCCCCGTGCCAGCTCGAGGCCGACGTTGCACGCGCGGGGCTTGGTCTGCGGCACCCCGGCCGGAACCGGAACGACGATGAAGTGCTCCGGGACTACTGACCGAGCGATCGTCGCACGGGTTGCGTCGTCGCCCTCCTCGACGAGGATCAGCACCTCGAGGCGGTCGCGCGGATAGTCCAGGCGACCGAGATTGGTCATGAGCTGCGCGACGACCTTCTCTTCGCGAAAGACCGGCACCAGCACGGTGTAGAACGGCAGCTCGTCTTCGTCGAGCATCGCCAGTTCGAACTGCGACACCTTGTTCACGAGGTCGTAGCGGGATCCCCGGAAGGCCACGACGAACTTGAAAAGCACGCTGGCCAGGAAGAAGAGATTGATGGCAGCGAGGATGACGACGAGTGTCGCGCCGGTCAGCAAGAGTGCACCGAGCACGGCGACGCTCGCCGCGATCGCGAACCCGATGACCTGGCCTCGGGAGAGCACGGTGCGTGCCGAGCGCACCGGATTGGCATTTGCGAGACCATCTGCCGCCTCGGCAGCGAACTCTGCCGCGAACACCTCGATCACGGCATCGACGATGAACTGCTGGCTCACCGGAACCACCTCGATCGGTGCGCTGAGATCGTCTGCGATCGCTTCCCCCTGCGCGGGGTTCAACTCGCGAGAGGCCCCGACCAGGATCGTGCCGTCCTCACCGGCCGCGAGCGGAATCCACCCTTCACGGGCGTACACCGCGCGAAAGCCGACATCCAGGAGGCTCACATCGATGTCCGTCATCCGTCGCCCCCGCCAGACGGAACCGAACCGAAACCGGTGAAGACGACCGACCACTCCTGGGCTTCGGGAAGTCGCGAGGCGACCACCCACCCGACGATGCCGACGAGAACGGAACACATCACGACGATCGCCGCATGCTGGGCTGGCGATTCGGTCGGAAGGATGGTGACCGA
>LWDU01033715.1_pt1 | contig 15131 bp, 15 predicted proteins | sample 727161 | NCBI WGS metagenome assembly LWDU01 (sample SAMN04566230, study PRJNA314399) | hydrothermal vent metagenome | isolation source: deep sea hydrothermal plume seawater | place: Mexico: Gulf of California, Guaymas Basin | collected 2004-07-11 | reverse complement strand
AAAAAATGTTATAATAATTTTTTTCCAAAAATTAGAAAATGACAAATAAAACAAAATATCAAGCAGATTCCATTAAAGTATTAAAGGGTCTTGAAGCAGTTAGAAAAAGACCAGGCATGTATATTGGCGATACAGACGACGGAACTGGTTTGCATCACATGGTTTACGAAGTAGTTGATAATTCTATTGATGAGGCGCTAGCAGGCTATTGTCAAAATATAGATATAAAGATTAATTCTGATGGAACAATAACAGTTAGAGATGATGGCAGAGGCATACCTGTTGATATGCATAAAGGAGAAAGAAAATCTGCCGCTGAAGTAATTATGACACAACTTCATGCAGGAGGTAAATTTGATCATGATTCTTATAAAGTTTCAGGAGGATTGCACGGTGTAGGAGTCTCAGTTGTAAATGCCTTATCAGAAAAACTAAAATTAGAAATTGATAGAGATGGCAAAAAATACTTTATAGAATTTAAAAATGGTGATGCAAAAGCACCATTAAAAGTTACAGGAAAATCTAAAGAAACAGGAACGCAAATTACATTTTTACCTTCAAAAGAAATTTTTTCTTCAATAAAATTTAGTTCAAATATAATTATAAAAAGAATGCGTGAGCTTGCATTTCTTAATAAGGGTATAAAAATAACAATAAATGATTTAAATGAAAAAAAATCAAAAATAGTAGAATTTAAATTTGATGGTGGTATTTTAGAGTTTGTTAAATTTTTAGATGAAAAAAGAGAAAAATTACAAAATAAAAATGGAAATGATTTATTTAAAAAACCTCTTTATATTGAAGGAAAAAAAAATAATATTGAAATAGAGTGTTCGCTAACATGGAACGCTAGTTATAGTGAAGATATTTATCCCTATACAAATAATATTTATCAAAAAGATGGTGGTACACACCTACTAGGTTTTAGAAGTGCACTAACAAGAGTAATTAATAAATATGCAAATGAGCATAATTTATTAAAGAAAAATAAACTAACAATATCTGGAGATGATATTAAAGAAGGACTTACTTGTGTTTTATCTGCAAAAATACCTGATCCTAAATTTTCGTCACAAACTAAAGATAAATTAGTTTCATCAGAAGTGAGGATGATAGTTGAAACTATAATTAATGAAAAATTATCAATTTGGTTTGATCAAAATCCAACAGTTGCTAAAACTATTTTAGCTAAAGTAATGCAAGCTGCCCTAGCAAGAGATGTAGCTAGAAAAGCTAGAGAAAATGTAAGAAGAAAAGGTGCTCTAGAGTTAAGTGGATTACCTGGAAAATTAGCGGATTGTCAAATTGGAAAACAAGAAGGAACGGAACTATTTATAGTTGAGGGAGATTCTGCAGGAGGCTCAGCAAAACAGGGAAGAAATAGATCAAATCAAGCAGTTTTACCTCTAAGGGGTAAGATTTTAAATACTTATGTTGAAGAAATTACTCATAAAAAAAATGGCAATAAAGATGGAAGTGAGCATAGGATAAAAACATTATCTAAAATGATTTCCTCGAATGAGATTGTAACTTTAATAAATGCACTTGGTTTAGACCCAAAGGTTCAAGATATAGATTTGAAAGATTTAAGGTATGGAAAAATTATTATTATGACCGATGCTGATGTTGACGGTTCTCACATTAGAGCTCTATTGCTTACTTTTTTTAACAATAAACCTTTTAATAAATTGATTGAAAATGGACATATCTATCTTGCTCAGCCTCCTTTATTTAAAATTAATAAGGGAACAAAAGGCATTTATATAAAAGATGAAAAAGAACTTGAAGAATATATTTTGAATAACAACAAAGAATTAAAAAAATTAAAAAAAGGAAGTAAAGATTTTTTAAAAGCATTAGATGAAGAAAAATCAAAAATGAGTATTCAGAGATTCAAGGGATTAGGAGAAATGAATCCAGAAGAATTATGGAACACAACATTAGATCCTGAAACAAGAAATTTACTTCAAGTACAATATTCAAAAGATTTAAAAAAAGATCAAAAATTAATTCATACTTTAATGGGTAATGATGTGGCATTAAGAAAGGATTTTATTGTTTCTAATGCAATTAATGTTCAGAATTTAGACATTTAATAATGAAGTTTTTTGAAACTTCAAAATATTTTTCTTTAAAAAAATCAACCTATATAAATTTAAGATGGATTACTATTATTGGTCAATTAATTACTATAAATTCAGTTTATTTTATATTTAATTTCAAATTTAATTTTGTATTAGGTAATTTAATAATTTTTTTTGGAATATTAAGTAATTTATATTTAATTTATATTTACGAAAAAACACAGCTACCTGACAGATCTGCATTCATTTTTTTGTTAATTGATATATTGCAGGTAAGTTTTTTAATTTATTTAACAGGTGGAATTATCAATCCTTTTGTAATTTTTTTGATATTACCAAGCGCATTTTCATCATCTAATTTAGGTTTTAGAACAAACATATTGCTTGTTGCAATTACGTCAATCGCAATTATTATTCTTACATTTTATCATCTCGACTTGCCATCTCCACTAAATGAACATTTTCATATTAGTTCATATTATTATTATTCGATACCAATAGCCTTAATTATAGCTTTAATTTTTTTAAATTATTTTGCTATAACTTTTGGCATAGAGTCTAGATTGAGAAAAGAAGCCTTAAATAAAATGGAAGAGGTTATGGCAAAAGAGCATGAATTGTTATCATTAGGAGGACAGGCTGCTGCTGCCGCACATTCTTTAGGAACACCTTTTTCTACAATAAAAATTATTTCTAGAGATCTCTTGGAACAATTTAAAGATAATGATGAAGTAAATAAAGATATTGAGCTATTAGTAAGCCAAATAGAAAAATGTAGTGAAATATTAAAAAAATTAACTTTAAATCCCACTATTGAAGACGATTTTATTGATAAAAACTTAACAATTTTTGACTATATAAATGAGATTGTAAAATCATTCGAAAAAATTAGTAATAAAAAATTTATTGTAAATTGCGATCAAAATTCAAATTCATTAAATATCACTAAGTCCATAGAAATAGTTTATGGATTAAGAAACTTTATTGGAAATGCTAATAAATTTTCAAGCAGTAAGATATTTATTAATTTAAAGAGTGATAGTGATTTTACTGAAATAATTATTGAAGATGATGGAAATGGATATCCTAAAGATGTACTAAATATAATTGGTGAACCTTATATTAAATCAATTAAATCTTCAGAAAAATCTAAATCTGGATTAGGACTAGGAATATTTATAGGCAAAACTTTATTAGAAAAAAACTATGCAAATATATTATGTCGAAATTCAAAAACTAGAAGTGGAGCAGAGGTAAGTATTAAATGGAAAAATAAAGATCTATTAAGTCTTTAGTGCAATTTATTTTTAGTTTGAAATAGTCCACTGAGTTGAGAAATCATTACATCCCCGAGCTCATGAATATCAGTTATTTTAATAGCTTTATTGTAATATCTTGAAACATCGTGACCTATTCCGATAGCTAAAATTTCTACATCACTTTTACTTTCTATAAATTTAACCATTTTTTTTAAATGTTTTTCTAAAAAATCACCTGAATTTACAGATAGTGTAGAATCGTCAACTGGAGCACCATCTGATATAATCATTAGAATTTTTCTTTCTTCTTTTCTTTTTTTAATTCTATTAAATGCCCAAGATATTGCTTCTCCATCAATATTTTCTTTTAATAAACCTTCTTTGAGCATTAAGCCAAGGTTGTTTTTGGATTGTCTCCAGTGTGTATCTGCTCCTTTATATATAATGTGTCTTAAATCATTAAGTCTTCCTGGATTTTTTGGTTTATCACTTTTATTCCATGCTTCTCTACTTTTGCCTCCCTTCCAATTTTTTGTAGTAAAGCCTAAAATTTCAACTTTTACAGAACATCTTTCAAGTGTTCTTGATAATATGTCTGCACAAATTGCCGCTATAGTAATAGGTCTTCCACGCATAGATCCAGAATTATCAATCAATAATGTTACAATTGTATCTTTAAAATCTAAATCTTTTTCTTTCTTAAAAGATAAAGAGTTATATGGATCCATAATAATTCTAGTCAACTTAGAGCTGTCTAGTAAGCCCTCTTCTAGATCAAATTCCCATGCTCTATTTTGTTTTGCTAAAAGTTGTCTTTGTAATTTGTTGGCAAGTTTTGTTATTAGGTCCTGAAAATCAACTAATTGTTGATCTAAGTTTTTTCTTAATTTTAGAGCTTCTTGGGCAGTTTCTAAATTTTCTGCTTTTGCAACTTCATCAAATTGAGTTGTAAAAATTTTATATTCTTGCTCAACACTGTTCGGGTTTGTTCTTTGTAAAACATTTTCTGAGCTTTCTTTAGAAGAATCTGTATCAACCAGCTGTTCATCCATCTGATATTCATCAATATCATTTCCTGCGTCTAAATCTGTTTGGCTTTCATCTTGTTTCTTTCCTTCTTGCTCTTCATCAGATTGATTATCATCATCAGATTTATTTTTTTCTTCAGTTTCTTTATTTTCATTTTCATCATTTTCTGAATTAAAAATATCCATTTCTTCAAGGATTTCAGAAAATTTTAAACTATAGTTGTTTTGATCCTCTAAGTTTTTACTTAAAAAATCGATATGTTTGTTTATCGATGAGTTAAAATCTTTTTCCCAAAAATCTAACATTTTTGTCGTTAAAGAATTAAGCTTAATATTAAAAAATTTTTTTAACATGTATAGCTCAAATGCTTCTGTGACTGGAACATCTTCTTTTGTTTTTAATTGATCTTTACGTTTTAGATATATTTTTTGATAATAATTTTCACTTAAGTTTTTTTTTATACCCTTAAGCATTTTGCCACCCAAAAGTTCATATCTAATTTTTTCAGCTATACTATAAAGTGATTTACAAGAAGTTTTGTTAGGTAGATTTTTATTGAATATTTCATTGTTTGAAAATCTTTTTTTTAATGCAGCTGTATCTGCTTCAGCTCTTAATTTAAGAAAATCATTTTTACTGGATAAATTATCTATTTCAAAAAAATTTGTATTTTTAGAACTTAAATTTTTATCAAAGTTCTTTATATTAGGTCTATAATCATCTGATATTACCTTTGATGTTGAAATTAATGCCTGTCTAAATTTTTCTTTAATATTATTTTCTTTATCACTCATCTAAATTTGGATATTTATCATCGACTCTGGTAATTCATCCCCAAAACATCTTTGATAATATTCAGCTATGATATTTTTTTCGATATCATCACACTTATTCAAAAATGTAACCCTGAAAGCATATCCTGTATCCTTAAAAATTTCTGCATTTTCTGCCCAATGCATCACAGTTCGTGGACTCATAACTGTAGATATGTCTCCCGCTATAAATCCTTTTCTTGTTAATGATGCTACTTTAATCATGTTTGCAACTTTTTCTTTACCTTTAACATTGTTTAAATTTTTATTTTTTGCTAAAATAATTTCCATTTCCTTATCTAGACTTAAATAGTTTAAAGAAGTTACTATATTCCATCTATCCATTTGACCTTGGTTAATTTGTTGAGTGCCGTGATATAGTCCTGTTGTATCTCCTAAACCGATTGTGTTAGTTGTTGCAAATAATCTAAAAAATTTATTTTGTTTTATTACTTTATTTTTATCTAGAAGAGTAAAGTTACCTTCAGCTTCCAACACTCTTTGAATGACAAACATTACATCTGGTCTTCCAGCATCATATTCATCAAATACTAGGGCTACCGGATTTTGAATCGACCATGGTAGTATTCCTTCTTTGAATTCTGTTATTTGTTTTCCATCTTTTAAAATAATTGCATCTTTTCCTATAAGGTCAATTCTGCTTACGTGACTATCTAAGTTTACCCTAATACATGGCCAATTTAATCTTGCGGCTATTTGTTCTATATGTGTAGATTTACCAGTTCCATGATAGCCCTGTACTAAAACTCTCTTGTTAAATGCAAAGCCAGATATAATTGCAAGAGTTGTGTCTCTATCAAATTTATAATTTTTATCTATCTCTGGCACATACTCACTTCTTTTTGAAAATGCATCAACTTTCATCTCAGATTCAATTCCAAAAGTTTGATTTATAGATATTTTAATGTCTGGTTGTATATTTAAATTAAGTGTCAATTTTTTCCTTATATGTATTTTTTAGCTGAGTATAAGCTAAAGTAATTAGTTTAAGTTTTTCTTCATATTGCTTATTTCCCAAATTCATATCAGGGTGAAATTTTTTGACAAGGGTTTTGAATTTATCTTGTATTTTCCCCCATTTTAATCCTACTGAAACACCTAAAATACTAAAAGCTTTAATATCGTTATGATCAAATTTAAATTGATTCATGTGATTGTATTCGCTTTTTAATTTAGCCTTATTAAACTCATCTTTTAAAGTGTTATTCCAAAGCACTTTAAAAAAATTATCAGAAGAACTAAAACTTTGAGTTGGTTTGTGCCATGTCATATCTGATTTTAAGAAATTAAAAACTTGTTCATCATTCATGCCAGAAAAATAATTCCAATTTTTATTAAATTCCTTAACATGGGCTAGACAGAGTAATCTATAGTTTTTACTATTATCTTTTTCAACTGGTGCTTTAAATTCACCCATTTCAAAACAATTATTCCAGTCACAAATATTTTTCATGTTATATATTATTAAAGCAATATTTATGAATATAAATCAATTAATTTCAATAGTTAAAAACAAACTAAAGAAAAATATTATAATTGAAGATATTCAGATAGAAGATAAAAGTTTTTTACATAAAAATCATAAAGGTCATCAAGAAGGAAAATTTCACTTAAAACTATTAATCAAATCAAATGAACTTACTAAATTTAATAAGATAGAAGCAACAAAAAAAATTTATAGTATTTTGGACAAAGAGATAAAAGAGTACATTCACTCAATTCAGGTTTTATTTAATTAATTCTTTTTTTAAAAATAAACTAATTTTTTTTTCTTTAAATTGAGAATTATACAGTGGATGTCCAATTTTATTTAATAATACTAAATTTATTTTTTTTTTAGAATTATTTTTTTTATCTTTTTGCATAAAATACATAATTTTATTTAAATCATTATTTGTAAAAAAATTGTTGATATTGTTTGGAAGATTTAATTTATTTAAATGATTTTCAATTAATCCAAACTCGCTAATTTTTAAAAGCTTGTTCAAAACACTAAACTTTGAGGCTGTTTTAATACCTAAGATAACGGCTTCACCATGATTTAATTTTTTTGAATAACCAAGGGCTGCCTCATATGCATGTGCAAATGAGTGACCAAAGTTTAAAGTTTTTCTTAAGCTTGTTTCTTTTTCATCTGATTCAACAACTTTTTTTTTAATAGAGCAGCTTCTATAAATTGATTTTTCAATATATGGACTTTTTAAGTTTAAAATTTTTGAACCATTTCTGTCTAAAAATGTAAAAAATTTTTTATCAGCTATTAAAGCATGTTTTAAAATTTCTCCATAGCCACAAATAAGCTCTCTATTAGGAAGTGTTTTTAAAAAATTGATATCAGAAATAACTAAACTTGGTTGGTAAAAAGAACCAATTAGATTTTTACCATATTTAGTATTTATTCCAGTTTTTCCTCCTATAGATGAGTCTACTTGTGAGAGTAGTGTGGTTGGTATGTTAACGAACTTTATACCTCTCTTAAAAACACTAGCAGCAAAACCAGAGACATCACCTGTGATTCCTCCCCCAATAGCTATTAAACAATCATTTCTATTAAAATTTTTTTTTAAAAGAATAGATATAATTTTATCAATACTTTTGTGGTTTTTATTTATTTCACTAGCGTTAAAATAATGAGTTGTCGTTTGTTTTTTTGGTAATAATTTTAAAGCTTTTTTAATTAAGTTTTTTGGAACCTTATTATCAGCAACCACCAAACATTGATTAAAGTTTATTGAATTGCTCTTTAAAAGTTTTGATAGTTTATTAATTATACCATTCCCAATAAAAATTGGATATTTTTGATTACATGTTTTTACTTCTAATCTAATTGAGTTCATAAATATTTATAACTTTTTTAACTATTTCATTTTTTGTTAGTTTATTACAGTTTATTTTAAATTTTGCTTCTGAGTATATTTGTGAACGTTTTTTCATCAAGCTTATGATTTCTTTATTGGTAGAATTAAAAGCTATAGGTCTTTTTTTACTATTTGTAATTTTTTTTAATAAAATTTTAGAATCCCAACTAAGCCAAAAAGAAAAATGATTAGTTAAAACTTCATTTCTAATTTTTTGATTAATAAATCCACCACCCCCAAGTGAAATGACAGCATTAGTTGTTTTTAAAAATTTTAGAGTAGTTTTTTCTTCTAAATTTCTAAAATAATTCTCTCCTTTTTTTTGGAATATATTGGAAATTTTCATTCCAGTCTCATTTTCAATTATATTATCTATATCAATAAATTTAACATTTAGTTTTTTTGAAACTAAAAATCCAACAGAAGATTTTCCAGACCCCATCATGCCTAAAAAAACAAGGTTTTTTTTTAAATTCATAAGCTTTCTTTATTGAAAAAACACAAATATGTCTTAATTTGAAATTATTAGAGAATATATGCTATTTACAAGAAATACAAGTACCACGGCATCTAAAAACTTTTTAATGTTTTTAATTAAAATAGCAATATTTTTTGTAGCAATATTTCTTGTCGTTTTGTTACTGAATAAAGTTGACCTTCCATCACCCATTAAAAAAATAGAAAAAATTATTCCGAATGAGAATCTTAAAATTGTTAAATAAAAAATATTTATCAATTATCCTAATTTTTTTATTGTACGGATTTAGCGTAAATTCAGAAAATCCCGTGGATATCTGGAGTCTAGAAGAAAAAAAATCATTAGAAGAAAATACAATAGTTGAAAATTTAGAAGAGAAAAGTATTTCTCAAAATTCAATTTATGAAATGCAGTCACAAAAAATAGATCAATTAAGTGTAGATGAAGATCAAACTTTAATATCAAAAGAAATTGAAATAATAGGCCTTTATGATCCGGCAAAAAATGGACTCAATATAAATATGTGGATCAATTCTGATGGTGACCAAATTTTAAATCTTTTTAAAAATATTAACAAAACACAACTTTCTAATGATGCATCAGAAATTTTAGATATTTTACTTTTAACTAATTCTTATTATCCTAGTAAAAATATATCTAAGCAACAATTTCTTGAAATAAAATCTAAATGGTTAATAAAAAATTCTAATCTTAAATTAATTGAAGATTATTTATTAAATAATCAAATTATAAATGAAAATATAAAATTAACAAAATATTTGGTAGATGAATATTTATCTAGATCAGAAATAGAAAAAGTGTGTGAAATTTTTTCTAAGATTAAGGCTTCTATTGAAGATGATTATTTATCAAAATTTAAAATATATTGTTTAATTAATAGAGGTAAGCCTGAAGAGGCTCAATTGCTTTTAGATATAAAAAAAGAATTAGGGTTTAAAGATAAATTTTATGAAAAAAAGATTAGTTATTTGATGGGATATGTTGATGAGCCTGATAAAAATATATCTGAAAAATCAATTTTAGATTTTCATCTTTCCCATCGCACAAATCCAGAATTTGATTTTGAACCACAAAGTTCAACATCCAAGTTAATTTGGAAATATTTATCAACATCTAATTTATTATATAATATTGAAAGTATTGAACTTACGGAGTTGGATAAAGTTGCTATAATTGAAAAGGCTACACATGACAAAAATTATAGTGAGAAAGAATTATATGATCTTTATAAAAGGTTTCAGTTTAATATTAATCAACTCTTAAATATCAAAGAATCATCCAAGTTATTAACAAATATTCAAGCAAGAGCCTTAATATATCAAGGTATTTTAATTACATCTGAGGTAGGAAAAAAATTAGAATTAATAAATGCTTTAAAGAATTCTTTTAAAAATGAAGGAATTGAAAATGCATTTGACCAGGAAATGAGAAATCTTTTAAAAGCAATTAAAATTGAGGACGTGCCATCAAATTATAAAAGGTTCTATGATAGATATGCTTATGAGAGGAAAGTTGTTTTAACAAATATTAAGATAAATAATAAGATTCTTCATCAATCTAAATTATTAAATTATTTTAGAGAGGATTTCAAAATAAAAAATATAAAAAAAGATTTAGAGGATCTTCTAAAAAAAATAAAAAAAGATAAGAAATATTATTTTTCAACAAAGGATATCATTTTAGTTGAAGCTCTTAAATCTGATGGTGTAAAAGTTTCAGAAAAATACAAAGGTCTTTATAAGATAAATGATTCTGAAATGCCTTCTGATATACAAGCTTTAATTAATAATGGTGACATGGGTGTAGCAATGCTAAGAATAGTGCAGGTTATTGGACAAGATGAGCTTAAAGATATTGATCCTGAAACAATGTATTTTATTATTAGTACATTAAATCAACTAGATATTGATCCCATTAGAAACAGAATTTTGCTTAAAGTTCTTCCTTTAAAAGTTTAAAAATTATAATAAAATAATTAACAATTATGTCAGTTAAAACAATTTTAACAGAGCCCAATAAGCTATTAAGACAAATATCAATTGTCGTTACAGAGGTTGGAAGTGAAGAGCAAAAACTAATGAATGATATGCTTGATACCATGTATGACGCAAATGGTATTGGTCTTGCAGCAATACAAATTGGAGTTCCAAAAAGAATTATTGTGATGGATATTAGCAAAGATGAGAATAAAAAAGAACCAATTATGAAGAAGGATGTTTATCAGTTCCAAATCAATTTGCAGAAATAGATAGACCAAGTAAATGTGAAATTGAATATTTAGATTACGATGGAAAAAAACAATTATTAAAAGCTGAAGGTTTATTGGCGACTTGTATCCAACATGAAATAGATCACTTAGAAGGTATTTTATTTATTGATTATTTGTCCAAATTGAAAAAATCAATGATTATAAAAAAACTTTCTAAGATTAAGCCAAATAGAATAATTGTTTAGGGTATGTTAAAAAAAATTGTTTTTATGGGCACTCCTTTTTTTGCAGTGCCAATTTTAAAATCACTATATCAAAATGGCTACTCAATATCTGTTGTTTATACACAACCACCACAAAAATCTCAAAGAGGTCAAAAAATAAACAAATCTCCTATTCAAGAAATTTCCGAAACTTTAAATATAGAGTTTAGAGCGCCTACAAATTTAAAAGGAAATAAAGAAGAATATGAATATTTAAAAAAATTAGATGTCGATATAGCAATCGTTGTAGCTTACGGTCAAATTATACCTAAAGAGTTTTTAAGTTTAACTAAAAAAGGGTTTATTAATATTCACGCATCTCTTTTACCAAAGTGGCGAGGTGCAGCGCCAATTCAAAGATCAATTATGAATTTAGAGAAAGAAACAGGTGTTAGTATTATGAGGATAGAGAAAAAATTAGATACAGGACCCGTATGTAATTCTTATAAAATAAGAATTACCGATAGAGATAATACTGAAACTATATCGGAAAAGTTATCATCACTAGCGGCAGAAAAAATATTAGATAATATTGATGATATTTTAGGAGATCACATAGAATTTAAAGAACAAAATCATAAGGAGGCAACATATGCATCAAAAATTGAAAAATCTGAGGGACAAATAAATTGGAATAACACAGCCGAAAATATTATTGGTAAAATAAATGGATTATATCCGAGTCCAGGTGCTTGGTTTATGTATAAAGGTGAAAGGTATAAAATTTTAAAAGCTGAGATAGCGTCTGGTTTAGGAAAAATAGGAGAGGTAGTAGGTGATTATCTAGAAATTAGTTGTAATAATAAAAAAACAATCAAAATTATAGAAATTCAAAGACAAGGAAAAAGACCTCAAAACATTAATGAATTTATGCTTGGATCACAAATTAAAAAAGGTTCAAATTTGAATAATGCATAGATATCAAATCTTAATTGAATACATAGGCACCAATTTTATAGGTTGGCAAATTCAATCAAAAGGTAAATCTATTCAAAAATTAGCACAAACTAAACTAGCTAAACTTTTAAATGAAAAAATAAACTTAGTAGGGTCAGGGCGAACAGATTCAGGTGTTCATGCCATTGAACAATCGGCACATTTTGATTGTAAAAAAGAAATTCAAAATTTAGATAAGTTTCTAAAATCAATAAATTATTTTTTAAATGATAAAGAAATTTCAATAATTAATATTAAAAAAAGAAATTTAAATTTTCACGCAAGGTTTTCTGCAAAACAGAGAATTTATAAATATATAATATTCAATCGACTTAGTAGACCTTCCATTGATAAAGAAAGAGGTTGGCATATAATAAAGAAATTAGATATCCATTTAATGAAAAAAGGTGCTAAAAAATTATTAGGTACTAAAGATTTTTCAACCTTTAGAGCTTCGAGCTGTAACGCTAAAACTTCAATTAGAACGATGGAATCAATTAAGATAAAGTCATTTAAAGGTAGAATTGAAATACAATTTAAATCACAATCATTTTTACAACAACAGGTTAGATCAATGGTGGGCTGTTTAAAATATTTGGCTGAAAAAAAATGGGATTTAAAAAAGTTTGAATTAATTTTTAAATCTAAAAAAAGAACTTTATGTGCTCCGCCTGCCCCAGCACAAGGATTATTTTTGGAAAAAGTTATCTATTAACTCTGTTATTTTTTTTTGTAGTTATTTTAAATTTTTTATTAATTCGCCATCTTGATTCTGCACGCACAATATAACCACAGCAGTTTTTAGCAGCACATTTGCATGGAAATTGTTTATAATCTTCATCATATCCAAAACCATAATCACATGTTAGCTCTTCTCCTTTTTTGATATCTTTTATAGCAACTACCCAAAGTTTTAAACCTGTTCCATTATAATCACAGTTATTTGAACATGAGTGATTAATTAATCTAGCAGTATTCCATAAAACATCTCCATCAAGATCATATCTATTATTTAAATTAAATAAATAAATTGGTTTAGCATTGTCAAACTTTTCGGATTCTTCAGTTTGTTTTTTGGTTATAATTTTGCCCACGTAATCAATAATTCGAGCACCTTCTTTAATATCCTTAGTGGCATATAGTCCACGTCCTTTTCTATCAATGTTAGATTTTCTAATTCGGTAAAGTTTCATATGAGGTTTCTTTAAGCAGTTTTTGAAAGTTTTCAATAAAATTCTAAAAGAGCGTTGACATGCATCTCGGTACTCTCTTTAAGAGCATTAAGGTCGTATCCACCCTCAAGAATTGAAACTACTTTACCCTCACAACACAATCTTGAAATTTCTAATACCCGTTTTGTTATTGTATAAAAATCATTTGACTCAAGATTAAATTGACCAATAGGATCATGTTTATGAGCATCAAAACCAGCTGAAAGTAATATAAAATCAGGATCAAAATCCTTGAGTCTTTTTAGAACAGTCTCTAAAGCATTCAAATATTCCTCAGAATTAGTTCCAGAAGGTAAAGGAATATTTAGAATGTTGTTATATTGCCCTTTTTCATTTTCAGATCCAGTGCCAGGATAAAATGGGTACTGGTGAGTAGAAATATAAAAAACATTTGGGTTATCATAAAAAATATCTTGAGTACCATTACCGTGATGGATATCTAAATCAAAAATCGCAACTTTTTTTAAATTAAATGTAGTTAAAAGATATTGAACTCCAACACTAATATTATTATAGACACAAAAACCCATAGCCTTATCCCTAGTAGCATGATGCCCTGGTGGTCTTACAGCACAAAATGCATTTTTAAATTCTTTATTTTGGACTCCATCAATCGCAGCCATAACTGAGCCTACAGCATCTATTGTAGCTTCTTTGCTACCAGGAGAGATTATTGTGTCACCATCTAAAGAAGAAAAATCATTTTTTGGAAAAGAATTTTGAACAAAATCTATATAATCAGAATTATGAGTCATTTTAAGAATCTCATTCTTAACTTTAGAAGGTTTTTTCCATATTAAATTTTTATTATTTATTTTTTTAAAATTTTCTAAGATAACATCCACTCTAGCTACTTGTTCAGGATGTCCACTGCCAGTATTATGATTTTGATATGTATCAGAGGTTATTAAACCAGTTTTCATTTAAAATAATTTTCTAAAATAGTAGAGTATATTTTAGTCAATTTTTTTAAATCTGAAAGTGGTACAGACTCATTTACTTTATGCATACCACCATTTTTTCTCCCACCAACTAATCCAAATTCTAAACAAGGTGTAATTTTTCTGATGAATCTTGCATCAGAAGTTCCACCTGTTGTAGAAAGCTTTGGTTTAATTTTTGTAATTGTTTTAATAGTATTTTGAATCATATAAGTTGTTTTATTTGGTTTAGTTAAAAAAGCTTCACCTGAAACCATATAATCTATCTTAAATTTACACTTATCTTTTTTAGTAATACTTTTAATTATTCCATTTAATTTTTTTTTAAGAGAATTTGAGGAATGTTTATTATTAAATCTAATGTTAAATGTAGCTCTTGCTGAGTCTGGTATTACGTTATCTGCTGAATTATCTATATTAATTCTAGTTACTTCTAAATTAGTGGGCTGGAAGTTCTTAGTTCCCTTATCAAATTTTATTTCTTTTAATCTTTTTAGAATTTTTACTATTGTATTTGAAGGATTATTAGCTAGGTGGGGATATGCAACATGACCTGCTGTCGATATTATATTTAAGTGACCAGTAATACTCCCCCTTCTTCCAATTTTAATCATTTCACCAAGTTTGTTAAGGTTTGTTGGTTCTCCTACAAGACAAAAATTAACTTTTTCTTTTTTTTTCTTTAAATAATCTACAACTTTTTTAGTTCCATTAATTGCCACACCTTCTTCATCGCCAGTTATTAATAAACTAATTGAGCCACTAAAATTTTTATTTTTAAATATAAAGCTACTTATTGCTGCTACAAAACAAGCGATTCCACCCTTCATATCATTAGCACCTCTTCCTATAAGGTGACCTTGTTTAATGCCTGGATTAAATGGTTTAAAGACCCATTCTTTTAAATTTCCTGGAGGTACTACATCTAAATGTCCAGCAAACATAAAATTTGGCTGAGAATTTCCTAGTCTTGCATATAAATTTTTAA
>LWDU01032804.1_pt1 | contig 15131 bp, 13 predicted proteins | sample 727161 | NCBI WGS metagenome assembly LWDU01 (sample SAMN04566230, study PRJNA314399) | hydrothermal vent metagenome | isolation source: deep sea hydrothermal plume seawater | place: Mexico: Gulf of California, Guaymas Basin | collected 2004-07-11 | reverse complement strand
TGGTATAGGTAGAATTGGTTTGCCTACTGCATTATCTTTTGCAAAATCTGGATTACAAACAATAGGTGTTGATATTAACGAAAAACTAGTTAAAGATATCAATTCGAAAAAATTCCCCCTAATGGATGAACCTGGATATGAAAATATTTTTAATGATGTTTTAGAAAAAAAACTTTTTTCAGCTACTACAAAAATTGAAGATAATTTTTCTATTGGTGTTTGTCCTGAAAATGCAAATCCTGGTGAAATATTACATGACTTTACACATCTTCCTAGATTGGTAGGAGGAATTAATCAAAACATTACAAAAATTATCACAATGATTTACAAATATATTTTTTCAGTTGACTTAATTGAAATGGAAAATTGTAAAACAGCAAATGCTGTAAAATTAACAACTAATGTATTTAGAGATATCAATATTGCTTTTGTAAGTGAATTAGCATTAATGTTTGAAAAATTAGGAATTGATACAATGAAAGTTTTAGAAGCTGCTAAATTAAAATATAATTTCCAAGTACATTATCCTGGTGCTGGAGTAGGAGGTCCATGTTTACCAATTAACTCTTATCAACTTCTTAATACTGCTAGACGTACAGGTGTAAAATTAAGTATTGTTGAATCTGGTAGAAAGATTAATGAAACAATGCCCGATCATGTAATTGAACTTACATCTAATGCATTTGAGGAATGTAAGAAATCATTAGAAAACAGTGAAATCCTTATTCTTGGTTTATCTTACAAACCAAATGTAAAAGATATTCAACTATCACCTGCTAAACATATAATTGAAAAATTTCAAAAATTAGGTGTAAATGTACATGTGTATGATCCATTTTTTCTTTCATCTGAAGTCTTTGGTCTGAAAGTTGAAGAAAACCTTGAAAATACACTTTCAAAAATGGATGGAGCAATTATTGTCACAGGTCATGATGATTTTAAAAAAATTCCACTTTCTTCTTTTACAAAAATGAAAAGTAAAATTTTGATTGATTGTAGAGGAATAATTGATCCTATATCTGTCAAAAACGAAAAAATAATTTTTAGAGGATTAGGACGTGGAAACCATTAATCATTCAATAGCACCTTCATCAATTGTAGATATTCTAACACTTCGTTATGATCCATCCATATTTCCAAATTTACCTAAAAAAACTTGGAAAGATTTTCTAACTAATAATGAGTCTCCAAATATTGAAAAAATTGAAAATTTAATAATTAATGATATTTCTAAAAATCTGGAATCATTAAATTCTAAAAAATTATGTATTGCTTTAAGTGGAGGTGTAGATTCTACATTAATTTTATCACTACTTCGAAAATCAAACCCTGATATTGAAATAGATGCAATTTCAATTAAATTTGCAAACAGTGTTGATGAAACAGAAAATGCATCAAAAATTGCAGAAAAATTTGATGCAAAACATCATGTTATTTTTCTTGAAAATTATCTATCTGAATTACCAAAAGCTATTAGTCAAATTAAACTGCCTTTTTGGGATTTACATTGGTACTATGTGGTAAAAAAATCTAAAACCCTTTCAAATATTCTTGTTTCTGGTGATGGTGGAGATGAAATTTTTGGAGGATATACATTTAGATACAAAAAATTTTTATCAATAACCAATAATGATTCTACTCCACTAGAAAAAGTTAAGGCATACCTGTCATGCCATGAACGAGATCGTGTTCCTGATCAAGAATCAATTTTTGCGAGTAAATCACATTTTTCTTGGGATTTAATATATGACCGACTTTTACCATATTTTGATAATTCACTTTCTAGATTAGAACAAGTCTTTGTTGCTGATTATAATGGAAAATTATTGTATAACTTTAATCCTATCAATTTAAGAATTGCAAAAAGTTTTGATGTTCATGTTATGGCACCTTTGTTAAATGATGATTTGATTTCATATGGCCTAAAAATTCCTAAAAAATACAAGTATGATGAAAATAACAATATTGGAAAACTCCCGTTACGTACTTTACTTAAACAAAATGACGCTGATTCATTAATATCAAAAGAAAAACTTGGTTTTAATGTAAATACCATAAATCTTTGGAACTCTTTTGGACATTCAATTTGTAAAGACTTTCTGGTGAATGGTCAAATTGTTAAAAATGGGTGGATTAGTAATGAATGGATTAAAAAATATATTGATAATTCAAATTTAGATGTAAAGTATGTTAACAAATTTTTTGGATTATTAGCATTTGAAATTTGGTATAGATTGTTTGTTACAAAAGAAATGAATTCTAATACAAAATTATAATTTTTTAGTATATTTTTCTAGTATATTGAGAAAATTTTTTGCAACTTTTTCCCAATTAAATTCTGATTTAACAAATTTTGCTCCTTCTTGTCCCATTTTTTTTGCTAATTCTTTATTATTTAATAACTGTGAAATTTTATTTATTATATCTTCAGAATCACCTTCTTTAACCAAAAATCCTGTTTTTTCATTTACCATCATTTCTTTATCTCCGCCAACATCTGTTGCAATCACAGGTTTTTCCATTAATTGTGCTTCTTTTAGTGTTAGAGGTGCAAGATCCATTCCAGTAATTAATGCATAAATGTCAATAGTTTCTAAAAATTTTCTTATTTCATCAGGATATTCTAATCTTCCTAACCATTTGAAATTTTCAAATTTATTTAATTTCTCTAAAATTTTATTGCGATATTGTCCATCCCCTACCCAGTAAAAATTTATTTCTGGCATTTTTTTTAAAACTTGTTCTAAAACTAAAAGTTCTTTTGTTTTACCCCACCAATTTGCATCCTGTATTAATCCAATACATGGATGATTCAAATCCATAGTTTCTGATTTAAACCATCTTTTTGAATCAATACCTTCTAAAAATATTCCTGTGTTTTGATTTGGATACTTTTTCTTTACAACATTTTCTAAATATTCACAAATTGGTAATATTGCAGTAGCTTCTGAAAATATTTTTTCTGAAATTCTATTTCTATACCAAATAAGTGTTCGAATCTTCAAATTTTTCCCAAGTGTCTTCATTGCCCAAAAATATTCTTGCCAATAATGACCACGTAATAAAACAAATGTTGGAATTCCTGATTTAATTGATTGTAATCCAAAATGTGTTTGTCTGTCTACAAAAATTGCATCCGGTTTAAATTCTTCAATTAATCTATAATATTTTTCATTTCCATTAAACCAACTTGATATTTTTTTACTCGGAAATCCATTACTAAATTCTGAATCTTTAACTAATTTACAATTTACACCTAATTTTTCTAATTCATTACAAAATTCCTTTAAATGGAAATATTTCCCTTTACTTCCATATGCAACAAGTAATTTCATTATTTTTTAATATTTTCTTCATATTAATGAATTCTTGGAATAATTAAAAACCATAAATTAATAATATTGTTTAAGTAGCAACTCATAATTATTATCCGTGAAATTGATATACATGAATTAAAAATAAAATTAATGCTTAAAACAGTGATTTTCAGAGCCTGGTTTTATTTTAGAAATGGTTGGAGTACGTATCTTGCATTTATTTTTGCTGCAATAAATACACTAACTGTTACGTATTATCTAGCTATTGAAAAAATTCCTCTTTTAACACAAATTTTTCCTAGTTTTACTCACTATACCGTAATTTTATCGGTGATTGGAATTCCTGCTTTAGTCACAATTGGATATGTACATTTTAAAAGATCACCTGCATACAAATCTGAAGCAACAATTGGGTTTGAATCTAATCCTTTTGTAAGAAGAAATTTAATAAATTCTGAATTAAATTTACAACTGAATTTAAAAATTATTGAAATGATGATTAAATTATCTGATGGCAAAAAATTAACAGAAAATGAAATTAATAATTTTAAACAAAAAAAAGATGAACTTCAAAAATTTGTTAATGAACGTACCATAAATAATACAATGGATTTAACTTTCTTAAAACAATTAATTAATGAAAAATAATATTATAGATATGAATTATGTTATTTTGATAATTTTATTTGTGCTTATTTTTTTTAGTTTCATTTACGGAATGAGCGTAGTCCATTTTGAAATTTTTCCATTTGATTTTATAAAAAAATTAAAAATTTCTGTTTTATCTGACAATAATTCTATTGATGATAATTCTAAAATTTATGAAAATGATTTTAATTCTTTAATTCGATTTTCTACAGAAAATGAAATTCTTAACACAAGATCTGAACTTACAAATTATATTTGGAACCATAATCTCCCTAAAAATATTATTCCACAAATTGATTCTAATATTTATGATTCAAATTATGATGATCTCAAAAATCTGAAAAAAATTGATCGAATTACAACTGTTATGGATTTTGAAATTAATTCAATTTCATATCTTTTTGTTGCTGAAAAAAGTAATAATAAATTAATAATATATCATCAAGGCCATTCTGGTGATTTTTTAAATGGGAAAAATACCATTGAATTCTTTTTAAATAAAGGATATTCTGTTTTAGCATTTTCAATGCCTCTTTTAGGAATGAATAATCAACCTATGATTGATTCATCAAATTTTGGAACTATTCAATTAACCTCTCACAATCATTTTAAATTTATTAATTCAATTAACTTTTCACCAATCAAATTTTTTGTAGAACCTATTTTCTTGTCTTTAAATTATGTTGACAAACAATTCGATTTTGAATCTTATAATTTTGTTGGTTTGTCTGGTGGTGGATGGACTGCAATTATTTATTCTGCAATTGATGATAGAATATCTAATACCTATTCGATTGCAGGCTCTGTCCCTATATCTTATCGTTCAATTCAACAAAACTTTGGAGACTATGAACAAACATTACCTGAATTATATAACATTGCAAATTATTTTGAATTATATTTATTAAGTAGTTATGGTGATTCTAGAAAATTATTGCAGGTTTTCAACAAGTATGATCCTTGTACAGAAAAAACTTTCTGATCTTAATGGTGATTTTGAGATTTTTATTGATGATACTCATAAAGAACATACAATTTCTGATTCAATTTTATATTTAATTGATAAATCAATTACTCCTAATTTACCTTAATTTTAAATTGATTATTGTTTATCTAAAATCATTCGTGTATTTTTTGAACCAATGTTAAACAACATATCACAAATACTGAGATTTGGTAGAAATTCTTCATATAATTGTGAATATTCTGGAGGATTGAATTTTTGATAAATGATTTCAATATTTTTTTCCATAAATTTATTTTCATTTCCTTCAAGAATTTTTTTAGAGCCTGAACCATCACCTGTAAGATATTTTTTTGCATTTAATTTATCTAAAATATCTAGAATTTCTTGTGTACTGGAAGTATTTATATTCAATTCTGATTCCATAATAATTTTTGTTTTAATTCGTAAAATTTTCATTATCAAAAAAATTATCTCCATATTTAATTCTAAAAGATTTTTCCATTCTTTTTGAAAAATTTTTTTAAATTGATCTTCAAATTCTGAAAAATATGGTGATTTTGAATAGTTATTATTTATTGAATTCCAGTGCTTTTCTTTCCATTTTGTAGAATTGTTGATATTTACATTTCTAATCTGTGCCATTTTATTTTTTTCTAAAACTGTAACTCTTAACCATTTGGAACCATTTTCAGTTTTAATTCTATTTCTAACCACAAAGTCTTTTCCACGTGGAAGTTGATTGGTATCCATTATAACATGAATATCACTTTTTAAAATTTTGTGAAAAAAACCTGTCCATGGTAAATTTAATTTATATGCAAAATAATGAGTCATATCAATACCTTCATAAAATACTCTTACAGCATTTGTACAAAAAATTGTATTAAACCCTATTTCTAGGAATTTTTTTATGTATATTTCAATTAAAAATTTAATTTTCATGTCACTTGTATCTATATCTCCATAAAATTCATTTCTTCTTTTTTTCCACAAAGGAAATTTTTCATAATCAAATGGTTGTCTATTTACATTGAAAATCACCAACACATCGTTTTTTGCAATTTTTTTTATGTTTTGAAATACCTCAAAATGTTCACAATTTTTCTCCTTTCCAAAAATATTCATTGGATTATCTATTAAAATTAAATCAAATTTTGGTAAATTAATTTCAGATTTGAGTGCAGAAATTGAATCTTTAATTTTTATTGTAGAATTTGGAATTTTTTTAAGTTTTTCTTCCCATTTTAATTCAATTTCCCATATTTCTATTGATTTAACGATTTTGGCAAATTCTGATGTTTGCCATGAGCCATCCCTTCCAAAAAGTTCTATTGTTTCAAATTGTTTAAAATCTACTTTTTTTGATTCAAGTTTTTTGATTAATTCTTTTGTTCCTTTTATCCATCTTTAACTATGATTTTGTTAAATTTCATTAAAAAATCTATATATCATATTCAATTTTTAATTATTTATTATGACTAATTTTATTGATAATTCTAATGTTGTTCTAATGCTTGGATTTGATTGTGATAGACCTCGTGATGCATTTATTGTATCTAAAGAAGGTTCAGAAATGGCAGAGAGAAAAATTAACTCAATTCAACAAATCTCAAATGTTTTAAATAAATTAAAACTTCCAAGGACATTTTTCATATGTGGCCATTTTCTTCGAAGTATGAATTACAAATATGGTTCTGAAAAATTAAAAAATATTTTTGATATTGAAAATAAATTGGTTGAAATTGCTGACCATAGTTATTCTCATAATGTTTTAAAAAAAATTGTTACTAGACCTGATAAAATACCAATGACTCCTGAAAAAGTTTTTGAAGAATATCAACTTAATACTTCTATTTTTAATGAAATCTTTGAAATTTTGATTCCTCATAGAGGATTTCGTACTCCTTTAGGTCATTATCAAGGACTTATCGGAGAAACATCATTGTTGAGTAAAATGAAAGAAGCAGGTGTAAAATACATCAGTTCTGATCTTAGAGGGCATAATGATTCTATTAATGCACCTTTGATTTATCCTGATGGGAATCCACGTCAACCTTATTATTATAAAAATAAAATTTTAGAAATTCCCTCTATGGGTTGGCAGGATGTGATATTTTCTCCTTATGTTTCACATGTTGGAAAATTTGAAATAATTCCTGATGATGTTCCTTTTTCATATGAAAAAATAATTGAATATTACAAAAAAATTATTTCTGAAGCAAAGAAAATATCTGAAAATTCTAGAAAACCCTATTTTTTAGGTTTATGCCAGCATCCTTATGATGTTAGTTTTTATTCAAATGAAGGAAGATTCTTTATTGATTTAAAGAAAATTGTTGAAAATAACAATGGTATTTTTTCTAGTTATGATGATGTAGACAATTATCATAAAAGTCAACAATCTATTTAAACGAAAAAATATGAATGTTATAACATGTCGATAAATTCTTGTGATTTTTCATATGATCATTATAAAAAAACATTAGTAAAAATTAAAGAAAAAAGGAAATTCTCATCGTTTAGTAATAATTCTGATAATGATGTAATTTTAAGACATGATGTTGATTGTTCTTTGAAAGCTGCACTAACTATGGCAAAAATTGAATCTGATCTAGAAATTCAATCAACTTATTTCATTTTATTAACTTCTGATTTTTATAATCCATTTAGTATAGATTCTTCTAAATTTATTCGTGGAATTTTAAAATTAGGTCATAAAATTGGACTTCATTATGATGAAAATTTTATTATTAAAAGTTCTCTAGATCCGACTGAAACAATTCAAAAACAAATTGATATACTTGATCACCATTTTGATACCTCAATTGATGCAGTTTCTGCACATGAATCAATAGGGTTTCCTCCTCAATTACAATTTGACTTACCTTCAAATGTGAAAAATGCATATTCAGAAAAATTTGTGGTTGAAAGAAAATACATTAGTGACAGTGCAATGTATTGGAGAGAAAATTGTTTTTGTCAAAATTTTTTAAATTATAAAAAAATGCAAATTTTAATTCATCCTATGTGGTGGAGTACTGAAAATAAAAATCGAAATGAAATCATGAATTCATTTGTAAATGGTAAGTATGATGAATATACCCCTACTGTTAAAATGGCAACTGAAAAACATGAAAAACATGCCTATAATTGTCAACATAAAATTGATGACTAGTTTTATTTATCCCAATCAAATTTTTCCCCAATAAGATTATATAATTTTTCATTATAGGGTTTATAAAATTTAATTAATTGTTCTCTAGTTTCTTGATTCATTGGCAAATATTTTCCCAGATGAAATTGAACATATTTTTTATTCTTTATCTGGGATATTTCTAAAAATTTAAAAATTTCATTAAACTTTTTGGACGGATTTTTAAAAAATTCTTCACTATTAATTATTAAAAATTGATTTTTTGGAAAAACCTTCATCCATTGATTCAAATCATTGTAATAAAGTCCTTGAAGAAAATATGCTCTTTTATAATATATTTCAGAACTATAGTAACTTTCATCATCAATCATTTTTTCCATTTCTCCTTTGATCCTATTTTCTTCTTCTTTGATTGATTCTTCAAAGGAAAAATGCTCTTTTCCATTTTTTATTGCTGAACTAAAATGTGAATATGCTCTATCAATAGGATTTCTCAAAATTATAATTAGTTTTGTCTTTGAATTCATTTTTTTAATTCTTTGAGCTGCATGAGGGTGTATGAGATAAAATGGAGTTGCCTCTCCTGTAACAAATTTTTTTCTCAAAATTTTTTTAATAATAAATTTTTTTAATTTTAAAGGAAAATGATAACGATACCAATTTTCTCCTCTATGAAAATTTCCATCAAAAAAATAAATTTCTTTTACTTTTGCACTAAAAATATTAGGATGTTCTGATAATCCTTCATAAATTGATGTAGTTCCACATCTTGGGGCACCACATAAAATGAAATCCGGCAAAACTCGGGTTTTACCTATTATATTTATATAATTTTTGTAAATAAATTTAGCAAATTTATACAAAATAGGATATTTCACAATCTTATTTTTCAAAAATTTACTTTTTTTAAGATGATCTCTAGATCTTTTTGTTTCTTCATTTATTTTTGATTCTGTTTTATTTTTTTTTATTATTGTTTCAGAATTTTTATCTTTCATTTATTTTTAATTCCCTATTACATTATTAAATATTTTATTTTTCACTTATCCCAATCAAATTTTTTTCCTATTAATTTAAATAATTTTTTATTATCTTCTTTAAAAAAATCAACTAAAAATTTTCTTGTTTCATTATTCATAGACTTGTAATTTTCTTTATTATGTTTTTTCAAATTTTTAACTTTATATTTTGGAATATCTAAAAATTGGAACATTGAATTTAAAGTATTTTCTGGATCTTTTTTTAGTTCATCAGTAGATATTACTAAAATATTTTTTTTTGGAAATAATTTATACCATTTTTCTAATTGATTTACATAAATCCCTCTTGCTAAATAATTTTGTAAACCATAAGCTTTTGTTTTGAAATTTTTTCCTTGTTTCATCTCCTTTTTTATAACTTCTTCAAAACTTTGTTTTTCATCATCTCTTACAGATAATTGATAATTGGAATATGCTCTATCTATTGGATTTCGTAATAATGCGATTAATTTTGTATTTGGTAATGTATCTAAAATTCTTTTTGCTGCATTCTCATTCCAAATATAAAATGGTGTTACATCATACGTGTAAAATTTTTTAAATTTTGAAATTATTTTTTGTTTATGAAATTTTGTAGGAAAGTGTGATTTATACCAATTTAATCCTAATTCAAAATTACTATCAAAAAAACCTAATTCATCATATGATGATGATGTCATACATGGGTGTTCATTAAAATAATGAAATAGTGATGTAGTTCCACTTCTAACTGCACCGATCACAATTAAATTTGGTAAAACTCTCCATGGCCCAGTAATTGCAAAAAAATGCCTTTTTAATAATTGATAATAAAATTTTTGATATATATTATGAATTTTTTTATTTACTGTTTTCATATCTAAACAATTTTTAATCAATATAAAAAATATTTGAAAAACTACAAATTTAATTCAATTTGTGCCATTTAATTTCATTTAATATCCCTTTATCGATATTAGTTTTACATCTTAAATTAAGATTTTTTTTTGCTTTTTCAATATTTGCCACAAAATTCAATTTATTTGAAACTCCATCAAATATAATTTCACTTTTTGAATTTGTTAATTTTAAAATAGTTTTTGCAATTTCATACATAGTAATCCCTTTTCCTGATCCAATATTGAAAATTCCATTTTGATAATTATTTATGGAATTCATTGTCACATCAATTACGTCATCAATATATACAAAATCTCTTTTTGTTTCCCCTTTCCCTGATAATGTAATTGTTTCATTTTTTAATGCTTTTTTAATTAAAATTGGAATTATTTGATTTGTTCTGTTTCTTGGACCATAAATTGTTGAATAACGTAAAATAGTTAATAAAATTGAATTATATTTACAATAAATATCTAAATATTTCTCTGCACCTAATTTACTACACCCATAAAATGAAATCGGATTAGTAATATTTTTTTCATTAATTGAAATTTTATTTGTTTTTCCATAAACTGATGTACTACTGGCATAAATAATTCCTTTAATGTTTGGTGTAATTTTTAGAAGATGAATGACACCTTTAACATTAAGATCTATTGCATCATTGGCATTAGCAATAATATCTGGTTCCATTTTATTTAATTCTGAGCTTAAATAAATCAAAAAATTTACTTTTTTTAATGAATTTGAAATTTTAGTAAAATCTTTAATGTTTGTTAAATCACATTCTAAAAAAATAACTTTTTTTAATTTAACTAAATATTCAATTTCTTTTAAATTATTTTTGTTTCTTCCAATAACAAAAACTTTTGCTCCTTTTTTACAAAGTTTTTCTACTAAAAAAGATCCAACTTGCCCTGTTCCACCAGTAACTAAAATTATTTTATTTTTAAAATTTTTGTCCATACCCTTTATCCTTATATTTTTGAATTGTTTTGTCTATACCTTGTTTAATTGATATTTTTGGATTGAATTGTAGTATTGATCTTGCTTTGGAAATATTTGTTACAAAACTATGTTCTTTATTTTCAGAATTTTTAAAATTTGGTTTGATTTTCATGTCTAATGATTTGTTTATAATTTTAATTATTTCTAAATTTGTTGGAGAATCAAATCCCCCAATATTATATTCCCCATTTTTTTTATTTTTGATACTTGTAATAATCGCATCAATTGCATCATCAATATAGATATGATTTCTTTTAACTTTTCCAGAACCATAAATTATTGGATTTTCATTTTTCATAATTTTTTCTATAAATGAAGGAATTGCTTGTTTAATGTATGGTGAAACAATTCCATATATTCCCATAAATCTTAAAATTGTGAAATTTATTTTCATTTTCTCAGAATAAACTCGTAAAATTTTTTCTGTTAATAATTTACTTGCTGCATAAGTATTTTCAGGATTTGTGAAATGTGATTCCAACACTGGATTTTTTTTAGGTGTACCATATACCATGTATGAACTTGCAAATGATATTTGTTTTAAATTCGGTAAATTCTGGAGTAAATTTAATGTTGCATAAATGTTTAAATCAATACTATCTATTCCATCTTTAATTATATCTTGACTAGAATTAACTGTGCTTGCTAAATGAATCAGTATGTTAACTTCTTCTAATATTTTTTTCCATCTTTTCAATTTTTTTCCATTTTTTAAATCAATTTCAATAAATGGGAAATCTACTTTTTCTGATTGAATAATGTCTAATCCAACAATTTTATTTTTATTAAATTTCTTTACAAGAATTTTTCCTATTTGGCCTGATGCCCCAGTTATAAGAATATTATTCATTAAATATTGTATTCTTTGTTGTTATTTTAATTTAATTCAAAAAATTCTTTAAATTAATTTTTTCATTATTTTAATTAATGATTCAACAGCTTTATCATTAGTAAAATTCTCTAATACAAATTTTCTTCCTTGTTCTGCAATTTTTTCCCATTTTGGATTTTCAGAATCATTTAAAAATTCTTTAAATTTTTCTTTATAATTTTTTTTATTAATAAAAATTGCATTTTCGTTATCAATAAAACCCAGGTAATTCCCTCTATTTTCTTTAGTAATTTCCATAAATGTTAAACAACCTGCAGCTGGAATTTCCCAATATTTTATACTAGGAGTATCTGATGTAGCAGCTATTGCTGAAGCATATTTTTGTAAGAGTAAAGGATATTTATCATTTACAAATTCATTTTTCAATGTTGTAGTATAATCAACATATGGCAATTCATTACATTTTGTTCTCAAGTAATATCCTTTAAGGGCATTCCATTTAGGATCTAAAATATTGTTAATTATTCTTGAAATAATTTTTGTATTTCCTATTGCACCTGAATTTAGAATTTTATTTTTAATTCTGGATTTAAAAGGACTGATGTTTTGATACAATGATGATTCTAAACCAAAAAATATGGTCTCATATTTGAAATTTTGAGGATATAACTCATAAAAATATTCTTTAGGATAAAAATCAAAATAATAATCAATTTTCCATTTTTTATGATACTTGATTGCGTCTTTTGCATCTTTTACATCTGTAGCATTTACAATTACTGGAATATCTACTTTTTCTATATTTTTTATATTTTCTGGCATTCCAAATGGTTGATTCCCCCATAACAAAATTATATCAAAATTATTTTTTAAAATTTCAGCATCAAATTCATTGTTTGTAGGAAAATATGACATTTCAATTTGTTCATTTCTTTTTAATGCATTCATATAAAAATGATAATATGTATTATCAAAATGTTTTCCCGTCAAAAATATATTTAATTTATGATAAATGAATGCAACTCTAATTTTTTTAGTCATGTTTAACCCAAAACCATTGTTATTATTAAAAAATATCGAATTTATTTTAATAATAATAATGGTATTGGAAAAATATACCCAATTAATAAAATTATAAATAAATTTTTGTTATTGATGAATCAAGTATGGATTTAGTACCAATAAACAAAATAGATATTTCAAAAATAAAATCGGATAATGAAACTATTAATTTATTGTGTAAAAAAAGAACATAATTTATTTTTTAAATAAGATATACATTATTTAGTAGATTATTTTGTAAAAAATTTATGAGAACTGAAATTTTAATTGAAGAATTTATTAAAAAATTAGTGTAAAATTCCCATTAATGAAAAATTTCTTCCATTGTGGAGGATTTTACCAATTAATCCCAGCCACTGTAAATATTTAATTGTAAATTTTGAATGAGGAATGTTATTGTATGCATTAATTACAAAACATCATAGTGATTTACTTAAGAAACCAATATGGGAAAAATATGATTAAAAAATTATAAATAAATTTTTGTCTAAATATGAATTTACAACTAAAAGAATCAAAATTTGAAAAAATCTTAATAATGAAATTCCATTTTAAAAAATTTTAGATTTTAATGGTGGGAAAAAGAATCAAATCTTAATAATAAAGTAATTGTTTTTTAATATTTAATTCTTAAATGATAAATATCCCTTATTTTTTATTATATTATTGATTATAACTTCACAAAATCTAACAAATTATAAAATAGATCTTCCTGAGGAAACTATTTTTAGAATAAATATGGCTTGGTGTGATAGCATAGATGAATTCAAAAATATTTTAAATAAACACAAAAATTATGATTTTTTCATAGATTTACCTATTAAAAGAATAAAGCCTCCTAACAACAAGTATACTATTGAAGATCTTATACCTATTATAAAATCACAAAATAACATCAAATATTTTGCAATTTCCAATGTTGAATCTTCTGATGATTTAAAAAAATATGTTGAAATTTTACCTGATTCGATAACAATTATTCCTAAAATTGAAAGTCCCCAGGCTGTTAATAATATGGAAAATATAATTTCCATTCTTCCAAATGAAAAAATTGTAATGCTGGATCATGATGATTTATTTTCATCATTATTAAAACAAAATAAACCTGCATCAGATTTTAAAAATTATATTAAAAATTTGGTCATTTTTTGTGAAAAAAATAATGTAAAACTTCTTAGGACCATTGGAGTGGTATTTAGTGATTCGGAAAAACGTATTTCTCAATACATAAAATGATTTTAGGTTGATTAAGTTAGATGGTATATTATGCAAAATTTCGTATTTTTTTTGATAATATTTTTTGCTGGTTTTTTTATATTTGAATTAATTTCTATGTTTTTGGTATTATTTGTAAATAAGAGATTTCAATGGTTAATAATTAGTAAAGATCAAACACCACTCATGGATATGATCCTGTTTTAGGTTGGATTAGAAAACCAAATACATCACATTCTGAACAAAGTGGAAATAAAATTACTAATTGGAATATCAATTCACAAGGTTATAGAGTAAATCTTAAACATGAATCATTACCTAATAAAATTTCATGTTATGGTGATTCATTCACTTTTGCACGACAGGTAAATGATAATGAAACCTGGGAATATTATCTTTCTAAATTAACAAACACAAATGTAAAAAATTTTGGAGTTGGTAATTATGGATTAGACCAATCATTACTAAGATTAAAGCGTGAATTTCTAAAAAATAAAACTGAATTAGTTATTTTAGGTGTAGTTCCAGATACTATAAGTCGTATAGTTAGTGTTTGGAAACATTATTACGAATATGGAAATACTTTTGCATTTAAACCTAGATTCTATCTAAAAAATAATGAATTATGTTTGCTTGAAAATATTATTAATTCTGAGTCAAAATTTTCTAATTATAATTTGTATTTAAGTGAAATACAAAATTTTGATTTTTTTTATACTAAAAAATTTAAAAAAGAATTACTTTCATTCCCATATTTTATTTCTATTTTGAAAAATCCTAAAAGAAATATTTTGATAATTTTTTGGATATTTTTATCAATATTTTTTAAATTTTTTAGAAAAAATACGTCTGCTATAGAATTTAAGGCTAAAGAAATCATAATGAATATTAATTTAAAATGGAGATTATTTTTATTTAATGATGATAATACTTTAATTTTATTCAAAAAAATTTTAGAAGATTATGTAAAATTTTCAAAACAAAATAATTTTAAGGCTATTTTTATTTTCTTTCCTCAAAAAGATGATGT
>LWDU01036427.1_pt1 | contig 15132 bp, 12 predicted proteins | sample 727161 | NCBI WGS metagenome assembly LWDU01 (sample SAMN04566230, study PRJNA314399) | hydrothermal vent metagenome | isolation source: deep sea hydrothermal plume seawater | place: Mexico: Gulf of California, Guaymas Basin | collected 2004-07-11 | reverse complement strand
GGGCCGCATGCGAATACTGTTACTGTTGCTGCGAAGGGACAGCAGTTGTTCTGACAGTTTCGTGCGAAAATCTGCTGCGGGTCCCGACGAACGGAAGCCTTACTTCCCGCCGCAGAAGGTTTCCGTGTTGCCGATTCTGCACGTGCCAAAGGGGCTGCCTGCACCGGATCCCGCACTTGCTCGTATGATCTACCGGCATGTGCAGTGGTCTCAGAGGCGTTATCAGGAACTGCTGGGGACGACGTTTAAAATCGCGGTTCCGGCAACAAAGATGTACCGCGGACGGTACACGTTGGCTGAGTACCGAGCCTTTGATAATAAGGTCGGTCCTCATATCCACGCGCAGCATCTCCATCATCTGAACGTGACTCGGTTCAACTGCCCGATTCCCCAGTGGGCGGGGCGGATCCGTGAACGGTGGTTTCAATACCGGGGGTGGCACTGTCCTGATGTCCAGCCATGATTTCACAGAAAGACCAAACGCACAATCAACGATTCAGCATGAACTCGGTCATGCGTTTGGCCTGCCTCACGTCGATGCCTACGGATATCCGCTGAAAGGCGACAGTCCGTCGATCATGACGTACAACCCAAAACACCATACGAACAGATTTCGACCGTCAAGCCAACCGGGAATCCTGATTGCCGAAGACATACGCGGTCTCGCGTTGAACGATCGCGTGTTTCCGGACCTGGACTTCGATCCTGAAAAACACATTCCGCAGGGCTATGAAATCAGTCCCACGATAAAAAGCAATTCCGCTGGCAGCTACCTTGGAGTGCCAGACTATAAGTTGAAGTCACGACCGATGCCGGGGAAGCGAAGGGGACGAATATTCAGAATGCAATGCGTGTGCGAATCGCCGCCAGTCCCGGCCCCACAATCAGCTTCGACAGACGCTTCATGTGGGTTTCAAATGCCGTCGATGGCGTCGCCAGCGTTGACCTTGAAATTTCCGTTTCCCGTTGAGCTGTCGTCCATGCGGATCTATTCAGGCCACAGCGGGGCTTACCACCCTGTCACGTCCGCCAGCGTCATGGTGCCCGGCGACGGAGGCAATTACCGAGAACTTGGCAGCAGCGATTTCCAAAGCCTGGATGGTCAGGTCATGTTTGACACCACAGAATCCCGATCCTGGCGGTTGGCGTTGACACCGGGCAAAAGTCGCAAAGTTGTGCTTCGTGGAATACGATTTTACTCGGGCGACATCGATATTTTTCGCCCCGCGATTTGCCTGGTAAAGCCGTGACACTCGACGATTTCAGGTTTCAGCATCAATGAAAGACTGACTTTCGAGGATGGTCTGAACGAACATCGTTACGCACCCACGTTATCAGTTCTATTTTTCGAATCTGACATATCGCCCAGGGAACTTCGCGTTGGCTTCGAACGGAACGGGCTTGGCGTCACGGACAACGGCCGTGCCGCCGACCAACACGTCTGAAATTCCCGTCGCCGTAAGCTGTGGGTTGTCATAGGTGGCGTGGTCCTGCACTTCGTCCGGCTGGAACACCACGACATCCGCCACAGCGCCTTCGCGGATGACGCCTCGATCCTTCATTCCGAAGCGATCAGCGGCATGCCCCGAAAGCTTGTAGACTGCGTCTTCGATTGACATCAATCCATACTCACGGACGCACGTGCCCAACAGTCGTGCGGCTGAGCCGAACTGACGCGGGTGAATCATCCCTCCGTCGGCGTAGATTCCGTCGCTGCCCATCATGTAGAGATCGTGCTGCAGAAACGGATCAATCAGGCGATCGTCTCCTTCCAGATAAACACACAGTACGGCCAGACGTTCTTCAATCAGCAGGTTTAGCAACGCTTCTTCCGCGGGCAGTCCCGTGTACTCGACGTATTCGCTGAGCAATCGTCCCTGATGAACGGAATTCTCTTTGCTCTGGACCCATGCGATGCGAATGCCGTCGAGGTCCAGCTTGTAGTTCCGCAACCCGTCTCGAAACCGTTCCTGCACGTCTTTCTTCTGCAGTTGTCCCAGTGCGGCCAGCGGACCGTTCTCCCAGATTTCGTACGGCAGCAGATAATTGAGCATTGTGGAACCCGGCATGTAGGGATACACATCGAAGCTCAGTGAGACGTCTTTGCGTGCGCGTTCAATCCATTCGAGAACCGTATCCGCAGCTTCACCCGTGCCGGCTTTCAAATGCGAGATGTGCAGATGTGCTCCCGATTCACGAGCGATATGTAACGCTTCGTCCAACGCCGGCAGCATGCCGAGTTTGTAGCGAATGTGGGGGACATACAGACCATCGAACTCGGCCACAACTTTGCACGCTTCAATCAATTCCTGCGTCGTGGCAAAACACTGCACGATGTAATCCAGCCCGGTCGACAGGCCCACGGCTCCGGCTTCCATACCTTTGCGGATCTCCGCCCGGATCGACCTCATCTGGAAATCGTCCACCGGTCGGCTGCTGAAACCGCACACCAGCGACCGCACGTTGGCATAAGGAACGTGCAGCATCGAATTCTGTGTTGTTCGCCGGTCCAGTCGGCGGGCGAAGTCCTCCATGGACTGCCAGCCTTCGTATTCATCCAGCCGCAGACCGTCCAGCGCACGCAGATAAAAAAACCACTCGCGCCAGGTCTGTTCGTTCACCGGTGCGTAGCCGATGCCATCCAGCAGCACGACTTCGGTGGTGAAACCCTGCAGCGTCTTGGCAGATTGCAGCGGTTCCCGAATCATCCAGCCGTCCGAATGGTTATGGACATCGACGAACCCGGGTGCGACCACCTGGCCAAACGCATCGATGATTTGACGTGTTTCGGCGGCAGAAAGATCGCCAATGGCCGCGATTCGGCCTTCGGAGATACCCACGTCGGCTCGAAAAGCACGTGATCGAGTTCCGTCGACCACATTTCCGCCGCGAATGACTGTTTCAAACATAAGAGGCAATTACCTTGAATTTACGGGGTTCGCGCGATAATCGGCCGCACTCGCGTGCCAAACACGTGTGAAAAACGTCCCTGGGGGTATATTTTAACGAAATTCCAGTCATCCATTGGCTGGAAAACAAGGCATTGGAGCGGTTCGGCTGGACTTGATTTCATCTCGTCACGAAAATGCCTGACTTCATTTCCGGAGGGCCATCGGGAACTGTCTACCCGAACCGTCAAGTGCCGTTTCCTGGTATCTGCCCTTCCGCCTCTTCTTTGGCGACCCAAATGTTACAACGTGAAGTGATGTTGCAACACCTACGGCAACACAGCCCGGTGATTGCGCCATCCATGCTGAAATGCGATTTCGGCGACCTCCGCAACGAGGTACAGAAGATTGATGCAGCTCAGTTACCACTGTATCACCTGGACGTGATGGACGGACACTTCGTTCCCAATCTGTCCTACGGACCAATGGTGATCGAGCGACTACGTGAACTGACAGAGACTCCATTCGACGCACATCTGATGATTTCTGAGCCGGGCCGGTACCTGGACGAGTACATCAAGGCGGGTTGCGAAGCGATTACATTTCATCTGGAAGCTGTTCCCGAGCCGACGGAGTTGTTGCAGGAAATTCGCAGACAGAACGTTGTGAGTGGGCTGGCAATCAATCCGGACACTCCCATTGAGGCCGCCGAGCCGTTCCTCGAACACTGTGACCTGCTGCTGATCATGAGTGTCAAACCGGGATTTGGGGGCCAGAAGTTTATGCCCGAGGTCCTGCCGAAGGTGCAGCGAGCTCGTCAGGTTGCCGGAGAGCGACTGATCATCTCGGTCGATGGCGGAGTTGCCGCGGGAACAATCGGCCAATGTGCTGCAGCGGGAGCCGGCCTGTTTGTTGCTGGCAGTTCAATCTTCGATTTCGATGACTATCGGCAGGCGGCGGACAAAATGCTGGCCGAGGTCCATGCATGTACGGAAACAGCATCGCAGAAGGAGGCGACACAATGTCGACCGTAGTTCTGATACGTCCCGGCCTGACCGATTATGATGAGCAGTCCAGAGTTCTGGGCTCTCTTGAAATCCCGATGAACGAGAAAGGCATTGAGCAGGTCGAGGGCATTGTTCGGCATCTTCAGCGTGAAGACGTACAACTTGAGGCGATTTTTGCCTCGCCGTTTGATCCATGCTGCAGTACCGCCAGGGCAATTGCCGAAGCGCAGAAGGGGATCAAAGTCAAAGAACTGGACGAACTGAGAAACGTGGATCAGGGCCTCTGGCAGGGTTTGCCGGAAGCGGATGTTCGCAAACGCTACCCGAAACTTTTTCGGAATGGACGCGAGAAACCTCAGACGATCTGCCCCCCTGAGGGGGAGACATTGAGCGAAGCGTGTCAACGAATGCAGAAAGTGTTCAAGAAGGCGATCCGCAAGTACGACGTCTTTGCGGTGGTCGCGTCAGACCCGATCGCCACCGTGATTCGCTGCACGCTGGAAGCACGGTGCCCGAGCGTCGGCGCGTGTCTGTGCGGTGAAAACGATCGAGCGTCCGTCGAGTTCTTCGAGACGGACAACTTCGATTCCACTCGATTTCTGGATTCCGTGCAGTCCAATGGTTCGGCGGAATTCAGTGTCGAATCGGCATCCTCGGAAACAACAACATGACAACGACTGATAAGTCCGGACAAAGAACCTGGTTACAGGATATGAAACGCCCGAAACGCGGAGTGCCCGAGGGGCTGTGGTTAAGATGCGACGGCTGCGGCGCCACCGTATTTCGCAACCAGGTGGAAGAGAATCTGAACATCTGTTCGGAATGTGATCACCACTTTTACGTACCGACGGCCAGTCGAATTCAACAGCTGCTGGACCTTGACAGTTTCGAGGAATGGTATGCCGACCTGCGTCCATCGGATCCGCTGACCTTTGCGGATAGAAAACCGTACAGCGAACGACTTGTCGCAGAGCAGAAACGCACGGGCATGACGGACGCCTGCACGGTCGGCCGAGGCTACATGCGTGGGCGACCATTGGTATTTGGCATGACCGATTCCGCCTTCATCATGGGCAGCATGGGCTCTGTGGTCGGCGAAAAACTATGTCGCGCTGTCGAACAGGCCACGGAAAAATCGCTGCCGCTGATTATCGTCAGCGGGTCCGGAGGCGGAGCCCGCATGCACGAGGGGATCATTTCTCTGATGCAGATGGGCAAGGTGTCGGCCGCGCTGGCACGATTTCGCCGCGCCGGAGGGCTGTTCATTTCCGTGCTGACGAATCCTACGATGGGCGGAGTTGCCGCCAGCTTTGCCTCGCTGGGTGACGTTGTTGTGGCGGAACCGAACGCTCTGGTGGGGTTCGCAGGACCTCGAGTGGTTAAGGCCACGTGCAAAATTGAGCTTCCCGACGGATTTCAGACCAGTGAATTTCTGTTGAAACACGGTTTCGTGGACCGAATCGTCCATCGCGCGCAGATGCGCACGGAATTAGCTCGGATCATCGATTATTGTGTCCATTAGGCCGCCACGCAGTCAGTACGAACGGGACTGTCCACCGCCGTAAAGAATGGTTGCACAGTCGGAGAGGGTGGGGTTGGAGCGAGGTACGAGTGAAACCCCGGGCTTCCTTCGCACGCTCAGTCCATAGAGGCCACCCACCAGTCCGAAAACACATTCCGGGACCGAGCGACGCAGATTCTCTTGGCTTGACTTTGCGGGGGCGGGCGACGGACACTGTGTGCTCACACGATCGACGCCAGCGGTCGATGGTGCCTCAGTGATGTGGTCGTCAGCGGAACCAGCCAATGAGCATGTTCAAAAAAGTCTTCGGTGATCAGCCGGAGAAGCACGAGAAAGTCGATTTATCCAAGCGGTTTAACCTGATCGCACGCGTGGGGCAGGGAAGTATGTCTCGGGTGTGGCGTGCCGACGACGCCATGAATGGGCGATTTGTCGCCATCAAGATTCTGGACAAGGAAAAGACGGAGCGGTACGAGGCACGATTTCCCGGGTTGAACAAGCCGACGGAAGCTGACATTGCCCTCTCAGTGAAACATCCCAATATCGTCCGCACGCTGGAAAGCGGCTGGACGCTGGAAGATGAGATGTATCTGGTGATGGAATATGTGGTAGGCTCGGGGCTCGGCTTACTGGTTGACCTGCAGTCTGATCAGATGCGGCGATATCGACTCCGATACATGATCCAGATTGGGGAGGCGCTGCACCACTTTCACGTGAACAGTTGGATTCACCGCGACATTTGTCCTCGCAACATACTGATCACGGAGGACAACCAGGTCAAACTGATCGACTTCGGGCTAACGGTTCCGGATACCTCTGATTTCCGGAAACCCGGCAATCGCACCGGTACGGCCAACTACATGGCGCCGGAACTGATTAAGCGACAGCCAACGGATCTGCGAATTGACGTGTTCAGTTACGCCGTGACATGCTTCGAAATGTACACCAAGCGACATCCCTGGGATGCCGCACTGACGCTGGATGCTGTGTTACAGCACATCAATCTGCCGCCGGTGCGAATTACTGAACTTGTTCCCAAAATGGACGCGGAGATCGCGGAAATCATCATGAAGGGGCTGGAGACCAACCCCGCAAATCGCTGGCAGACGGTCGACGAGATGGTGACCGCTCTGCGCAGTGTCGAAGCCAGATTGGTCAGAAAAACCCGGGAACTTGTGGTCAAACGAAAACAGGCGGCTGCGAACAGAAAATCCAACGGCAAGCCGGCGCCAGCAAAGAACGGCGTGGCACAGGAAACGGACGGCGATTCATCGAAGCGAAAGTCGCGTCAGCGGAAGGATCGTGTGGCGCAGGACGAAGACGCCACGCCAGCGCAGATCGACGGTAAGAATGTCGCGGCTGGTGAAGATGCCGCCGAGAAGGAGCCGACAAAGTCTGCGTCAATCAAATCCGGAAAAGGCCAATCGCCCAAAGGCAAACGTACGAAGAAAAAATCGGACCGTTCAGAGATAGCGTCAAAACAGACAGCGGACGACGAGTCGGACGACGCAGAGAATATCGATTCAGACGCGCCCCCACAGAAGACGGATTCCCCCACAGCTGCTGAGACTGACCCTGCCGCGGATAAGGACGTCGAATCAACACAGGCAGACGCTGAGGCTGTGGAGGCCGACGGGACTGAAGGGGCTGACTCAGACGAAGTTACTTGATTCCTGTGAATCGTCGGGGCAGCGAAACATCCGGCGTTCAAAAGATTCGGCGTTCTGAGGATGACTCATGAAGCGGCTGCATTGTGCCACACCACTGAATGTCACTCGCCGACAGGCCCTGCAGGTCGGCGTCGGTATGTTTGGCCTCGGACTGCCGCAGTATCTGCAGGCGGCAGCGGCCGGTGGAACCAAGGATATTTCCTGCATTTTTCTGTTTCTGGCCGGTGGCCCGAGTCATTTTGAAACCTTTGATCCCAAGCCTGATGCACCGTCAGAGATTCGAGGATTGTGGGATCCGATAAGCACTAACGTGCCCGGTACGTTTATCTGCGAAAAACTGCCCTTGATGGCTCGACGCATGGATAAGGTCGCAATTGTGCGATCGTGGCAGGGGAAAACGGGTTCCCACAGCACCGGCTCTCAACATGTTGCCAGCGGAGTTTACCCGGGCTCAGGAGGACAGCATTTTCCGAACTTCGGCTGTCTGGTTTCAGCATTGAAAGGTAACAAACTGCCCGGTGTGCCGGCGCATTTCGGAATACCGGTTGCGGCACGCTACACAAATCCGCCGGGATACCTGGGTCCGTCGCACGCGGCTTTCAACGTGGAGAACGACCCCGCCACGGCGAAGGACACGTTTGGCAGGTTGAATCTGGAACCGACGCGTTTTGAAAACCGGCGTTCCATGCTGACACAACTGGACAACCTGGAACGCTTCGTCGATGCATCCGACGCGGGGTTGGAATCACTGGACAGGTTTTCAAAAGAGGCCGTCGCATTGCTGACAACCGACGTTATGCGAAACGCCACCAATCTGGACGAAGAGCCGGATGAGCTTCGCGAGCGGTATGGCGCCAACATCTACGGACAACGAGTTCTGCTGGCTCGTCGATTGATCGAAGGCGGTGCGCGATTTGTAACAATCAATCATGCCGTTCAAGGTGGACTGTTTGGCAAAGGCCCCACCAACGGGACATGGGACAATCATCACCTGTTGTTCGATTCCATGATGTCGTTTCGGCACACTCCAGGAAATATTCCGAACAGCTACAAATGGCACAATTACGATGGGCCGGGAAACCTGCCCCAGTTGGACATGTCGCTCTCGGCGCTGCTGGACGATCTGGATGAACGTGGTCTGCTGGACACCACGCTGGTTGTGGCCATGGGCGAATTTGGACGGACACCAAAGATCAACAAGTTTGCAGGCCGCGATCATTACCCGGCGGCAGGCTGCGTGCTGCTGGCTGGCGCGGGGATTAACCGAGGTGCCGTGATTGGAGCCACGGACCCCAAAGGTGCCCGGCCGATGACCCGACCATGGACACCGGAAGACTTCGGTGCTTCCATTTACCACGCTCTCGGTATCGATCCTCACACAACGTATTTCCCGCGACTCACGCGGCCGACGCCGATTTCTTCCGGGACTGTGATTGATGGGCTGTTTGGGTGAAACTGCGTTCCCTGACAGCGTTTGAAGTGCCGATCGAGTTGAAGGCACCGTTTCGGCACGCTTCACACGTGCGACAGCACAACGACACGTTGATCGTGCGCTGTGAACTGGTGGATGGAAGTATCGGCTGGGGCGTACGTTACTGGAGAATCGATTGGCAGTGTGTGGCGGCATCTTCAGGCCACGAACTTCGCACAATTGGCAGACGTTGACTTTGCCTCTCCGTCAGACGCGTTGGCAGCCCTGGCCGGCTTTCGCCTGGCCGACGTGCCTGCCGATCAAGGCGTCATTCCGCGGGAATGTTTCGGCAACTCAGTCCGCTGTGCCCTGGAATTGGCGTTGCTGGACGCCGTTTGCCGTGCCACGGATTGCTCGCTGGGCGATGTTATCCGTGATCTTCCTGCCGCTGCCGACCTGTGCGAGCGCAGAGACGAAGTCCGATACAGCGGAGTGATGGCTGCGGCAACGGGTCTCCGCCAGTGGCGTGCACCGTTGAAAATGAAGATATTTGGATTCCGGCAGGTCAAAATCAAAGTGGGGACGACGGGCATTGATGATGTGACCAGTGTGGCCCGCGCACGTCGAATTCTCGGCCGTCACGTCGACCTGCGTCTGGACGCCAACGAGGCGTGGGACTGCGACGACGTGGTTGCGAGAATTCAAGCTCTGGAGCCGTTCAAACCAACATGTCTGGAGCAGCCTGTGCCTCACTCCCAGGTGCAGGAGCTGGCCGATGTGAAGTCACGGATCGCGACCCCCATCATGCTGGACGAATCATTGTGTTGCGAAGCAGACGCAATGCGGGCCGTGGCTGAGGGAACATGCGATCTGTTCAACCTGCGGATTTCCAAATGTGGGGGCATCATACCGTGTGCTCGACTGGCCGCCCTGGCGCGGCAGCACGGTTTAGGCTATCAGCTTGGTTGCCAGGTCGGAGAAACCGGAATTCTGTCGGCGGCAGGCCGGCACTTCGCCTGCAATATCGGTCAAATTCGTTACCTTGAGGGCAGTTATGATCGCTTCCTGATTCGCGGTACTGTCACGAAGGAAAACCTCACGTTTCGCTATGGTGGTCGGGCCCCACGACTGGACGGGCCGGGGTTGGGAATTACTGTGGATGAGGCAGGCATTCGACACTCAGCAGTCCGCGAGCGTTCTCTGATCAGCGGCTGACAGACACTGAAATCATGATCTTATGAAAGTTGCGTTATTCATTCCCTGTTATGTCGACCAGTTCTATCCGCAGGTCGGTATGGCCACGGTGAAATTGCTGGAACACTTTGGTGTGGAACACGAATTCCCGGAAGCACAAACGTGCTGCGGGCAACCGATGGCGAATTCCGGTTGCATGCCCGAAGCGAAGCCGCTGGCCCTGAAGTTTGTCGATGTCTTCGATGGGTATGACTATATTGTGGCACCGTCCGGCAGTTGTGTATCGATGGTGCGCAATCACTACGAGGCGTTTTTTGACGAAACCGCCGAACGCGAAAACGCCGTCCGCTCACGTACGCTGGAGCTCTCGGAATTCCTTGTGAACGTGCTGAAGGTCGATCGGATCGAAGGGCGGTTCGCCCATCAGGTGGGAATTCACCAGAGTTGCCACGGTTTGCGGGAACTGCGTCTGGGCCCGTCTTCGGAAGTCATGACCGAAATTCCGGGCCTGATGACAGATCTTCTGAGCGGTCTGGAGGGAATCTCGTTCTCAAAACTTCAACGCGAGGATGAGTGTTGTGGCTTCGGGGGCACGTTTGCGGTCGCCGAGGAAGCGGTTTCCTGCATGATGGGAGAAGACCGAATTCGCGACCATCTCGACTCCGGAACCAGGGTGTTGACCGCTGGCGACATGTCCTGCCTGATGCATCTTGACGGCATTATCTGTCGCCGGAAGCAGGACATCAGAGTCATGCACTTCGCCGAAATTCTGGCGGAAGCGATCGGGAACGGTGGCAGCGCCGCCGCCGCTGCCGCACAGTGATTCTCAATCCGCATGAAGACTTTCGGCATAATCTGCCGAATGTGGCCGGGCTGTCAGGGATAACGCTGCAATGTCGGCCCTCACGGCGTTCAGGCTGCGCCAGACCGTCCACCGGGCCCACAATTTCTATTGACCCAATCTGAGGTTCACCGCTATTTTTGCCAGCTGATTCTCAATTCTCAGTGGTTTTCGAATCCACACTCACCTGTTTCAGCAACCATCCCGTCATGTTGCGGCTGGTCATCCTTGTTGCGATCTTCGCACTGAACGGCAATCTGCTGTCGTCTGACGAGTTGCCGTTGCGCGAAAAAGCAGATAACGAACACACGCTGCTGGTGTTGAATTCCGGTCGCGTCGTGAGTGGACAATTGACGCCCCGCACTGGTGGCTACGACGTGCAATTGCCGGCCGGGCGAATGTTTGTGGCCAGTGAGCAGGTGCGATTTCAGGCGAGGAATATGGACGACGCCTATCGGCTAATGAGAAGCTCCCTGCGCGAACGCACGCCGAATACTCACATGGAACTTGCCAAATGGTGCCTGGCAAACAGGATGCCCGAAAAAGCTCGCAGTGAAGTTCTTGATGCACTCCATCTGGACCCCAATCGGGATGAAGCAAAGCGGATGCTGGAGGCGCTTGTTCGTGAGCAACACAGGGCGACTCCGCGACAGGTGCCCCGCAACGGTAGAACGTCAATCGATAAGGTAGCGCTCAATAACCCCGGTATGATGCCCGAACGTCGATCGCTCGGTGGCCTGCCGAAGTCTCTGGCCAGAACGTTTACCCAAACTGTTCAGCCGATTGTAGTGAACAAGTGCGGTAATGCTCGATGCCATGGTGCGAGACAGCATACGTTTGCCGTCGTTTCGATCAGGAGCGGTTCAACATCGCGGATCGCGGAGCAGAATCTGGCTGCCGTGCTGAATCAAATTGACATGGCTAATCCAGCGCAGAGTCCCTTATTGAATGCCACAAGAGGCGCGCACGGAGGCGCTCGAGACCTGTTGTTTTCAGGGCAAAGTGGCGGACGTCAGGCAGAAGCCTTAAGAAAATGGGTGGCTGACGTTGCTCGCGAAATCTCACCATCGTCAGTTCGCCCGGCACGGGATACGCGGGCTGATCAATCGAAAACGACAGATGTCACGGCTACGGACTTCGCATTGCCGGGGGAAGAAACAGTGGACTCTCTTAAGCGCCACAGGACAGTACAGAACCGGAAATTCGTTCGAGACGCGGTGGTCGCCACGCGGCACGATGATTTTGATCCGAACATCTTCAATCGGCGATATCACAAGTCGACGACGGAGAACGCGAGTCGGATCGGCAATGAGTAAGAATCAGGAATGAGATATCCGTGATAATTCGATGTTTTGCCACAGCGTGGCACTGGAACGGCCGGGATGGGCGTGATTTTGAGACGAATTAATAATGACATTCGCGAGTTGGGCATCTGGCTCCTCGCGCATGACGGGACCGGCAGAAGTGCCAGTCATACACAAGTGACACTTAATGAACGAACCCTGCTTACCGGCTTTCGTTCGAATGAATATCGTGGAGGAGCTGCGATGAGTTTTCGCTGGCATGTTATCGTCACCCTGTTGCTGATCACCGGAGCCACGGGTTGCTCCAGATTTCGTGAAATGACTCGTCGCGACTACGCACTGCTGCGAGATCCGTTTATCAACCGGTTTGGTGCCGGAGACGAAATCGCTGATGCTGCCACGCCGTTCAGCGACGCGGCGGGACGTGTCTCGATCGATGACACTTCGACAGCAGCGGCGAACTACGGTGTCCTTGCCGAATTCGACACTGCAGAGGTGCCGTTCGGACCATCTGCCGGCGACAGAAGGCTGGACGAAATTCGAGTGGGGGGTGACATCGCGGGTACAAGCGGACCTTCGCTCTCGGATTTCATCGGGAAGCGACCTGAGTCGTCACAGACAGCAATGTTGCCGGAACTTAAGTACCCTGAAGCTCGGGGTAACGCCGAGGGCTTTGGAGCTTTCGCTGAGCAAGGGACGGCGGCTACCGCACGAAACATTGCAGCCGGCGCAATCAATGACAACTTTACGGTCTGGGCTTCCTCACAGAATGAGGAATGGAGCAACCGTGCCGGGCAGTCTGTCTCCACGCACATCCAACAGGTCAGTCAGGTGTTGAATACGACGACGACTGCTGATGATGATGACTTGCCGAGCCTGCCGTCGCTGGACTCTGGCACGATCCAATCACGTGCGGACGACACCGCCACTCCATTGATTCGGCCAGCGGCACAAAATTTCGTGTCCGGTGCTCAGGAGACTTCGATGCATCCGCCGGTCGGCCGTGGAAATCCCTTTGCCAACACAGCGTCGCGAATCAACGCTCGAACGCTACCACAGCCGCAAGTGCCGGTTTTCGATGTCCCTGCGGCGACGGCGAACACAGCTGCAAACTTTGACATGAAGCAACCACCGCAGCCTCCCGTAATTAACGCGGCCGCTCCGAAATCCGCCGACGCTATCAATCCGTTTGCCGAGTTTGATCAGGCGAAGAGTCTCGGGATGGATCCGTTCGCTGCCGCCGCAGACAAAACGAATCCAGCGTCCCGTGCTCCGGTGGATTCGACCTTCCGCTTTGACACGGGCTGGAAACCATCCAACCTCGAGCGTCCGTAGCGGGATACCAATGGCAGCTGACCGCGTACTGCCCTGATTAGACAGCCGAAACGGTCCACGCGAGCGCGGTGAACCGCATCGCCTGGCTATGAGAGATCCATTGGTTTCGTGCTGTCGCCGAGTTCGCCGATGTCAGCACCGACGCGCTGAGCCATCGCCACAAGCAGGTTATTTAGTGGCGTCTCATTGGGATTTTGCACGACACGGCCAGTTTGGACACTGCCGCCGCCGCGGCCGGCCACGACAATTGGCAAGTCGTGGTGGTTGTGCCGGTTGCCATCCGAAATCGCGCTGCCGTACAGAATCATGCTGTTGTCCAGCAGATTGCTGTCGCCTTCCTGCACGGCCTTCATGCGTGTGAGGAAGTCAGAAAACTGCTGAACCAGGAAGTGATCAATTCGGGCAATCTGCTTCACTTTGTCTTCATCATTGCGATGGTGTGACAGCTGGTGGTGACCGCTCTTTACGTCGACTTCGCGGTAGGTACGATTGCAACCGGCGTCACCAACCATGAACGTGGCAATCCTTGTCGAATCCGTCTGAAATGACAGCAACATGATGTCGTACATCAGTCGCAGGTGTTCCGACAGTTCGGCCGGCACTCCGGCGGGAAGGTTCACGTCAGGAATCTCCTGGGGCCGAAGATGGTTGGCTCGATCAATTCGCTGTTCGACTTCTCGCACGCTGGTAAAGTACTCTTCGAGTTTTCGTCGGTCAGTGCCGCCGAGCCTCCCCTGCAGCCGCGCGGCGTCTTCTGAGACGAAGTCCAGAATACTCTTACGGAAACGCCGGCGGCGTTCCTGTGTTGCAGCGGCTTCCCGGCTGCCAAAGATTCTTTCGAACGCCAGTCGCGGATTGATTTCCTTCGCTGTTGGTGTGTTCGGCGACTTCCAGCTGATGTTCGTGGAATACGCGCAGCTGTAACCCGAGTCACAGTTACCGGAGTTTCGCCCTCGTTCGATTCCCAATTCCAATGATGGCAACCGCGTGCGATCGCCAATCAGCTTCGCGGCGGCCTGGTCGGCAGAGATGCCGACCTCGATGTCCGCACCGGACGTTTTTCTTGGTTGTGCGCCTGTCAGAAACGCACTGGCGTTGCGCGCGTGATCGCCGCCACCGTCTCCATTGGCGCGGGCGTGGTTCTGAGTCAGTCCGGTCATCAGCAGCAGATCGTTTTTATGTGACTGCAACGGTTTGAGCGTGTCGCCCAGTTCAAAGTCCGCGCCTTCACCGGTCGGCTTCCAGCGATCCATGATCGCACCGTTTGGAAAAAAGACAAACGCCATCCGCGTAGGCGACGTCGCTGCGGTCGGCGCTGCCGCTGAAGCCGAATGCATGATGTCGAGCATTGGCAGCGCGAGAGCAGTGCCGGTACCGCGAAGGACGGTTCTACGATTAATGTGAACTGACGTCATGGTGATGTCTTACCTGAATTTGAAAACCGATGGGGATTCGGCCAGCCGATGTGGCTGTGGGTGAGATAACGCTTCAATTTCCAACGTGTTTTGACGAGGAAGGTCGGCTACTTTTGTGTGATTGGCGTGGTCGCCGCACGCTTCTTTAAGAAGGGATCGGAAAGAACAATGGCCTCAACCAGCGCTGAAAACCGATGGCCACGTTTGTGCAGCACTTCCAGACATTGATCAACGGTACATTTGTCATAATACTCGGCCCCACGACCGATTGCGTAAACTAACATTTTCTCAGACATTGTGCGAAAGAAATCTCCTCGGCGGTTCCGCACGATTGAAATCAGTTCCAGCGGCCCGTCGAACGCCTCGCCTGACGGCAGGTTGCCCGAGGCGTCGATTGTTTTGCCGTCCTCCATCGTTCGCCACTGTCCGATAGCGTTGAAGTTCTCGAATCCCAGACCGAGTGGATCCATCAGTTTGTGACAAGCGGCGCAACCTGGATCTTCACGATGCTTCGCGAGTTGTTCCCGCAATGTCGCGTCCGGTGC
>LWDU01037375.1_pt1 | contig 15144 bp, 9 predicted proteins | sample 727161 | NCBI WGS metagenome assembly LWDU01 (sample SAMN04566230, study PRJNA314399) | hydrothermal vent metagenome | isolation source: deep sea hydrothermal plume seawater | place: Mexico: Gulf of California, Guaymas Basin | collected 2004-07-11 | reverse complement strand
AAGACGCTTTCCAATACGACTTGGTGATTCTCGGTGACGTCGATGCATCCTTTTTCACCGATGAAGAACTTGGGCTGCTAGAAGAACTCATTCGAAACCGAGGTGCATCGCTGCTGATGCTTTGTGGCCCGATGCATTCTCCCGGTTCCTATGCGGGAACGCCGGTGCAGAGCATGCTGCCGGTTCGCTTTGATGCCGAAGCGAAGTGGGACAAGATCGCAGCATCGGTTTACCCGATGCTGACCCCCGAAGGCCGAAGCAGCCTGGTGATGACGCTGGAGAACGACGTGGAACTCAACGATCGTATCTGGAGCCGCATGGCACCGATGGATCAGTTGCCTCCGACCGTCTTCGCGGTACTTTCCGACAGCACCACACGCGATCAGGGCTACCCGCTGGTGGCCTGGCAGCGCTACGGAACCGGCAAGTGCATGTCGATCGCTTCGGACCGGCTGTGGCGCCTGCGTTACAGGACCGGCGACAAATACCATTGGCGCGTTTGGTCGCAGTGCATCCAGTTCATGACGCTCTCGCGGTTGATGGGTGAACACAAACGCATCCGACTGGAGACCGATCGTTCGGTGTACCCCGTTGAGGGCCAGTGCCGCCTGTATGCTCACGTTATGGATGACAGCTTTGAACCGGTCGTCCAGCCCGTGTTTGAGGTTTACGTGTTGAGCATGGATGGCGGGCAAGCAAAGCAACTCGTCAGCCTTCGGCCCGACAAATCTCAACCCGGGCTGTACGAGGGCTACTTCGCGCCGCCCGGCCCAGGACGATATAGACTTGAGGCCAACGAAAACGACCAGCGGATTTCCAGCACAACGGAGTTCCAGGTGACCGACGTTCGGCAGGAGCTGATCGACACCGACATGCGCCTTGCCCACCTGCAACGCATCGCCAACCTGACGGGCGGGGCCAGTCTCGGGATACGCGAGTTGTCCAAGCTTAGCTCGCTCGTGAACGACCGGCTAATCACAACCAAGGTCCACTCCGAGCGCCCGCTGTGGGACAATGGCCTCGTCGCCTTGCTGCTGGTCGCTCTGCTGGGGGCTGAATGGATACTGCGAAGAAGATACGATCTGCCATGACCAACGAACGCCAAGAATCCGCCCTCAAATCGCGCTTACTCGCGGTCTGGAGGCGTAATCAGCGCAGGAACTTTTGCCGCTGGGGCATCCCTCTCTTCCTTGCAGGAATGGTGATTGACTGGCTGACCTACCTGCCCACAGCGGGACGGGCGACGGTGTTGCTCGTCCTCGTGTGGGTCTCCTTTTATCAGGCGTGGCGACACGGCTGGCGGCATCTCCGAGGGTTCGAACCCACTCGAACTGCACTGGAGATCGAAGATCAGCACGGAGGGCTCGAGAGCCTCCTCGTCACCGCCGTGCAGTTTGGGAAGGCGAAGCCGACACCCGGTAGCTCGGAATCACTCTGGGAAGTGACCCGGCAAAATGCCGAGGGAGCGGCGCGGAAGTTGGAACCCCGCAAGATCGTGAATTTCAGGGCGCTCCGAATTCAGGCCATCGCGGCTTTGGTCTTGGTCGGGATGATGTTGGTGTTCGCATTGTTCAACGGACCCTTCCTCGCCGCCGGGTTGGCACGCATTTTCACCCCTTGGGTGGCAGTTGCCTATCCGACCAAAACCAAGCTCGACCTTGGGAAGGGAGATCTAGTGGTCAAGGAGGGGGACAGGGCCAGGATCCTAATCGGAGTGTCAGGAGTCGTTCCTGATAAGGCGAATCTCTACCTTCGCACCGGTGAGGGAGGTGCGCGCAAAATGGAGATCCAGGTCACCGACGGCAGTTGCGATTACACCATCGCCTCCGCCTCCCGTGACTTCAGTTACCGAATAAAGGCCGGGGATGCGCGCAGCGACTGGCACCAGGTGCGGGTGATTTCCGCGCCGCGGGTCGAGAAGGTGCGGGTCGATCTCGAGTTTCCCGCCTATCTCCAGCGCGCCACCGAAACGGTCGAGGCGTTGACCCTGACCGTGCCGGAGGAAACCAGGATCCACTGGCAACTCACCCTCGACCGTCCGATCCGCGAGGCGGTTCTCCGCCGCGACGGCGAGGAGCCACTACCCTTAACGGTCAGCGACAGCGGCCGGCAGCTTATCATTGATGAGAAGGTGGATGCCTCCCGGGGATACAGCTTCTCTTGGGTGGATAAGGAACACGGATTCGATTTCACCAGTCCCCGCTATTACCTCCAGGTTGCTTCCGACCAGTCGCCGCGGGTGGAGTTAACCTCGCCTGAAACGAACCTCAACGCCCTCCTCGGGCGTCAACTGGACCTTGCCGTGCGGACCCGCGACGATCATGGTATCGGTGCCGCTACGATCACCTATCGCGTGAACCTGCGTCAGGAGAAATCGGTCTCCCTCGAGACCTCGCTCAAAAACGGAGGCGGTGAACAAGCGATCGATTGGGATTATCGCGAAGTTCTGCCCGACCTGAAGATAGGAGATACGGTGTCCTTCCTGGTCGAAGTAGCGGACAAGTATCCGGATGGTCCGCACGTCGTTCGCTCGGAGACACGGAGGATTACTTTTCTCTCCAAAGAGGATTATCTCAAGCAGATCCAGAAGAAGAAAGACCGCCTGCTCTCGCGCGTTCAGACGGCGTACCGCCAACAGCGCGCGGCGTTTGATAGCGTACGCAACCTTGAACCGAACACCGACGGCTATATGCAGGCCTGTCAGGTCGAAGCGATCCGACAAGAACTGGTGCGGGACCAGCTCAAGGGGATTGCGAAACGGTTGAAGGACTTGCTCGGTGATCTGGCCGCGAACAATGTCTCAGATGCGCCTGAGGGCGAATCCCTCGAGCAGTTTCGTTCGGTGTTACTTGGAATCGCGGACACTCACCTGGCCAACGCGGCGTCCCGCCTGCGACACCAGTCCGGCGTCGCAGGGGGTGATACGCAGGAATCCCCCGACCCTTCATCCGCAGCACGTGCAGTCAATACCGCCGCTCGCGAGTTGGGCAGCCTGGTCTTGCTCCGATCCATTGATTCGGCACAGGAAGTCTACGCACGGGAAGCCCGTATGCTGGCGCAGGTCCAGGCGTCCTTGCGATGGCGTACAGTCCAGGCCAAATCGGCTGAGGCGGGAGTATCTCTCCCCAAAGAACAAGATGAGCTGGCGCAGTGGACCCATCGCCTGATCGCCGATCTTCAAAATGGGATGCGGTACGAGAAGCGACCGTTGGCCGTTCTCCGGCTGATCCAAAGCGTCAAGGATTTGCAGAGTGCCCAGACTGAAGAACGGATGCGTCAAGCTGCGGTATTGGTCACGCAAAGTCAGGCCGATCAGGCCGAGCGTCTTCAGGCCGAGTTGGTCACTACCTTGCTCGATGCGGAGTTCAGTGTGCGCCTCAGTGGTGCGTACTCCACGCTGATCAAGACCCGAGATCAGATGCGTTTGCTAGTCAAAGCCCAGACGATGCTCCGCGAACAGTGTGCCGGCATGTCAGCTCAAACTTTTGAGGCAAGCAGTACTCAAGCCGGACAAGCCCAGGTAAAGCTTCGCAAACGCTTGCTGACCCTGCTCCTTCAGACCGTACCTGCGCCGCGGACCAAGCTCTTTGATGAAAGTTGGCCGGAGGCGCCCCCGGTTCAAGCCCTATTGAAGGGCGCGGATCGAGCGATGGCGGATGCGATTGATCAATTCGCTGCCGGCCAACAGGACGCGGCCATCTCACGGCAGCGCGAAGCAGAGCAGGCGCTGACCAAGCTGTCTGGGCTCGTGGACCATTGGTCGGTGGAATTGGGGCTTCAGACACTAGGCCTGAGTACGCTGGTCGCCGTGACAGGCGAGCGCCTTGCCTTTATCGAGGAATACGAGGCGAAGGTGGTCGCGCTACTTGAGAAAACCGATATCGCTGCGACAGAAGGGCAAAAAGTCAATGGCCTGGCCGAGCCTCAGCTTCTACTGGCCGAGGAACTGGCCGCATTCAATACCGACCTCGTGAAGCAAAGCCAGTCAAAGTCGGATCAAGACATCCCGCCACTGCTAAGCCGGATGGAGCGGGCGGAACAAGCGATGCGTAGTGCGCTGGCGTCACTGGAGGCGAACGACGCCGACCAGGCGATCGGTCACCAGGAGCAAGCGGCCGATATCCTGGCCGAGGCCTATGCGATCGTTATCACTCAAAACGAACAGCTCGGCCTGTTGCAGAGCCTCCTGATGTTTCAGCGATCGGTCGGATTTGCCATTGGCTATATGGGCGACATCGTCGCCGAGCAGCGGGACATGATCGTTGCAACCAAGGCGTTGAAATCAGACGACGCCTCTCACCTGTTGCCGATGCTCAACAACCTGAGAAGGTGTGTCGGTGATGTCGCGTCGCTATTGGACCTTGTCGCATCACGCCTGGATGCAGGCACACCGTTGGCCTTCGCTGTCGCGGACCTTGAGGATACAGTGGCTTCTCTACAAAGCGGCGACAAACGGCCGAATCGCTTGAAGAAGTAAATATATTGGCCAAGGCGGTGAGGTCGCAGGCAGGCTACGTCGCTGAGATCGTGGAATTACTGCATACCTCCGTCGCGGATATCGCTATGCTGGAATACCAGCAAGAAGAGTTGGCACGCAAGGCCGGGTCGGCCGGGCTGGGACAAGAGAAAGCTCTGGCGGCAAAGCAGCGCGCGTTGCTTGCCAAGGCAGATAAAGATGGGCAAGTTCTCGTGTCGGTTACGGGGATGCCAGCGTATGCCGAGCCCGCCAGGTTGATGCGTGAGGCCTTGGCCCGGCTGGAATCCAACGACGCGCCTGTTGCTGCCGAGCAGATGGAGCTCGCGAGGGCTGTGCTCAAAGAGAACGCCGAATCCTTGTTTGCGGTTATCAGCATGCTCCACGGCCTGCCGAATATCGAGATCATGGAGCATGCCGACCCTGCGGGTGTTGAACGATTGGTTGATGTGCTGGCCGTCGCCACTGCGCACAAGATGCTCTTCCGCGATACGAACAACGCCGAGGCCCAGGGGATGAAAGCCCTTGCTGAGCAGCAAGGCGAGCTGTCGTCTCGTTGCCAGGAACTCTTCAAAGTGGGCGAGCCACACGCGATGCTCAAGACCGCGTCCACACAGCTTGCTGCGGCGACCACGGCGATGCAGTCATTCGATCGGGACGCAATCAAACGCGATCAGAAAGCTGCGGTGCAAACGCTACGGCATTTCATCATCGAGCAGGCACTGATCCTGGAGACCGCCGCGCCGCCGGCGGTGGCCCAGGAAGGGGCCCCGGACGCTGATGGCGAGGGCAGTGACAGCGAGTCGGACTTAACCGCCGGGTTTATCTCCGACTTTGTGAGCGGTGAAGCGCCCAAAGATCAACGATCGGGGTGGAAAGTGCGGGGCGACCGTAACCGTGCCGCGCTGAATCAGAACTTCGCACGCGAGCTGCCGCTGGAATACCGCGGCTTGTTGAAAAACTATTACGAGAGAGTTGCAAAATGAATGTTATCAACAACAGCAAACAGCGTTATCTCACCACGGTCCTGTACTTTGTCACGGCCAGTTTCATCGCGGCGCCACTTGCCGCGCAGGAAAAGCCTGCAGATGTACCTTTAACTGTCGAAGCGCCCGTCACCGCGGAAGCCGAAGCGCCTGAATTGATCGAGGAGGCTGAAAAGGCCATCGAGCGCGGCCTGAAATTCCTTATATCTAACCAGAATAAAGATGGTTCATGGTCTTCAAAGAATGGGGCCTACGCAATCGGCGGCACCAGCCTGGGGCTGATGGCGTTCATGGTCGAGGGCCACTTCCCCGGCTTCGGCAAGTACGGCAAGGCGCTGGACCGCGCAAAGAAGTATCTACTCAAAAGATCCAAGGATTCTCCAACAGGCGCGATGGGCGTGAAGATGTATGAGATCGGCCTGTTCACCATCGCGATGTCCGAGCTTTGGGGAATGACCAGTGACCCCGTAGACAACAAGAAGATTCAGGTGGCGCTGGAGCGAGTCGTCGAGATCATCTTAAGATCGCAGAACCCGCTGGGCGGCTGGCGCTACGCGCCACGGCCCGACGCCGGGCAGGACACGTCGGTCACCGCGATGGTCTTTGTCTCGCTTGCATCGGCACGTGAGGCGGGCGTCCTGGTGCCGACCGAAACGATAGAAAGAGTCACCGGCTACCTCCGCGATCAGGCCTTCGATGAGCGGAGAGGGGGCTTCGGCTACCAGGGCAAAGGCTACACCATCGCCTGCACCGCCGGGGGCGTCTATGCCGCGCAACTCGCCGGCAACCGCGAGACCGAGTGGGTCCAGGCCGCGCTCAACTCCCTTGAAAACGAACCGAAAATGTTTTCACGAAAAGACAACGGCCACTTCTACTACTCGCATTACTACGCAATGCAGGCGATGGTCCAGGCCGGCGAAGAACGCTATGCCAAGTGGTACCCCAAGATCCGTGACTCACTCATCACGCTGCAGCAACCGAACGGATCGTGGCAGGAGAAGGAGCAGGATTACCCGCACAAGACGCCTATGGCGATCATCATCCTTGGGACCCCGAACCGGTATATCCCGGTCTATCAACGCTAAAGCGCGAGTACATCAGATGACCAATTACCACATACAATCCAACACACTCGGACGCTTGCTGTACTTTGTTGCGTTGTTTGTCTTGTCTCTCGGACTGTCGGCAAACGCCAAGAAGAGTGAAAAGCACCTGTTTATACTCTCCGGTCAGTCGAATATGACCGGGGGTCTCAAGGCAGGCTTTTCCAAAACGGTCGAAGGCGCCTTCGGTAAAGACAACGTCGCGGTTGTGCATCATTGCAAGTCTGGTCGTGGAATCCGCTTCTGGGACAAAGACTATAGGTTTCCCGACAATTACCGGTTCCCCGGCAAAGGAGTCCCTTCGGAACGGACCAAGCTGCAGCATGGTCAGGAATACGGGCCCTTGATCGAGAAAGCCCGTGAAGCCTTCGCCGGCAAATCGTTTGATACCGTTACTTTCGTCTGGATGCAGGGCGAGTCGGATGGGATGCGAGGTTTGGGGCCTGCCTACGAAAAGAGCTTTCTGAGGTTGTTGGGGCGAATAAAAAAAGACCTGAATCGAAAGGACGTTACCTTTGTGATCGGTCGCATCAATGACTCCCATATGAGAGACCCGAACTGGAAGGCTATGCGCGACGTCCAGGTCAAGCTCGCCGAGGATACCGACCATGGCGCATGGATCAATACCGACGATCTTAGCGAACCTGAACACGGCGTGCATTTTCCCGGAGAGAATTACCAAAAACTTGGCCAGCGCTTCGCGGAAAAGGCTATCGTGTTGATCCGTAAGGGATCCGCAAGAAAGTAAAAGAAAAGAAGAGAAATCAATATGAAATCGCCCTACCCCTCCATTCGTCTGTTGCTTGGACTCCTGGTAGCTCTAGCGAGTTTGCCCGCAGCTTCCTCGGCCCGAAACAAAGCGCCTGTGCCGGTGCTTACTGAGCAAGGCAAGGCACTTGAGAAAGAGTATGCCGATCAACTTGATGCGATGTGCAAAGAGATATCAGCAGCTCTGCCTGAAATCGATGCGCAAAAGAAAGCGGCGTTTGAAGCCGCCCGTGCTGAGCTGGGCGAACTCAAGGCTCCGCGTGAGGATGACGCTGAAGCAGTGCATAGGGCATACCACACGGCCAAACCGCTTGCCGAGGCGAAAGCGCTTGATAACGCTCGACCACTGATCGCCGACGCCAAGGCGTTGCTCGCCAGCGACATCCTGGACAGCAAGCTGATGAAGGTCGCGATTCTTCGGCACGGCACGCCCGTCGGCCTGGCAGAGTTCGCCCAGCAGAGTGACACCCACAAATCCCTGCTCGACAAGCTCTTCGCCGACGAGGCTCTGATGAAACGGATTCTCATGTCTGGCGGTGCCAATGGTGGCGAGTATGGCGAGGCGATGCAGGTCTACCACGCCATCCTCGAGGCAAGCGAACTGGCCCGCAAGCCGGGCATCCTCCAACGCCTCGCGCTGGGGACCGCTCTCCATCAGCCTTGGTTGGACGAGAATAACAAAGGCAGCGTGAACGGGATTGTCTTTACCGACCACAGCAACCCGGACGGCCAGGTCGCAAGAACTGGACCCGCAGTTCAAAGATTTCAACGCGTGGGAGTGTCGATTCATCACGAACGACCCCTACACCAATAAAGAACTCACTTGGGTACGTTCGATGCTTCGCCAGTTCCGCCCGGACCACATCACCAACCCTGACCAGAAATGGCGGTACACGCGTGTTGTGAAAAGCGATCTGCCGTATTGCAGCACGCGACATGACGACTCGCTGGGCTTGCCTCAGCAACAAGCCCTCGCGTTGGGTGGGATCTGCGGCCGCCGCGCTTTCTTCGGCCGCTTCGTCGCCCGTGCGTTTGGGATCCCCTCCAGGCGTTCGACTCAGACCGGCCACGCCGCAATGAACCGATGGACGCCCGACGGCTGGGTGGTCAACTTCGGCGCTTGGTGGTCGATGAACTGGTGCGGTCCCCAGGGCGGGCAGGACTTCTACCTCGATTCTCAGGCGCGCGAGCACGAAGAAGCCTACATGCAGGTGCTCCGCGCCCAGTGGATCGGCGATGCACTGGGGCAGGAGGACGTCAGCCTCCGACACTATGGCCAGGGCGGTGGTTTCTGGGACGGTTTGGCGTTCTATATGAAGCGGGCAGTCGTTGAGGATGCGAACCTAGAGCAAGCGGCAGCGGACGCAGAACTGGCGGCGCTGAGTGCGGAAGAAGCCCGTCTGCTCGGCGAGTCGGACAAGGTCCTGGGCGATGGAGAGATCAAAGAGATCGAAATCGCCGAGGAGGACAAAAAGATTGTCGTCGCCAAAGACGGCACGATCACTGTCCCCGCGGTGGCCTGCACCGGTCCGAGAAACAACACCGAGAAGGTCGCGTTCCTGAAAAGTTGGGAGAACGGCATGCAAATCCACTACCAGCGGCTGGGCGTGCGCCCTGAACTCCTGAAATATACCGTCGACGCCCCTGCGGCAGGGAAATATGAACTGACCTTGAATGTTTCTACGGTCTCGAAGCCGGCTCCCGTCATTGCTCGGCTCAATAGACGCACACTCGTCAACAAGACGCTCCCTTATACCAAGGGTAGTTGGCAGCGCACCGAGCCTGAAATCATCGAGTTGCGAGAAGGAAGGAACACGATTCAGCTTACTTTCCGCGCACCGAACCGCGGCGTAAGTATCAAGGAATTCCAGCTCAAACCGGTGAAATAAACAACGACTTGACGTGACATTGAAAGAGCTTGATCCCATGAACAGACTTTCTCGGATTGCTGTCGCTTTGCTCGTCCTAGCCAGCGCAGGCGTTTGGTCGTTGCCGGTGATGGGGCAGAATCAGGCGGGCTCAATCTCCGGCGACAAAATCGTCGCACTTAACGCCAGGCGGGCCGAGGCCGGTAAGGCCGTGTCTGCAGCCAGAAAGAAACTCGCGATTCGGCGTGTGATCCGTGAAGCTGAGTCGCTGATCAAAAAGCATCCAGCCGCGCCCAACCGCTACGAAGTCCTAGGCATCCTCTTCCGCAGCCAGCAGGTGCTGGTCAGCCTGGACAACTCAGGTACGAATCGGAAGGCCTTTCTGGCGACCTGCGAAAAGCTCGCCGCCGCGCCGAACGAATATGCGGCGCTACGCCTCGACGCCGACCTCTTGCTGACGCAGGCCGAGTCGGCACGACAGGGTGGGGACTCCCACGCCCGCTCCAATGCGCTTCGTCCATTGGTCGAGCGCTACCGGGACACCGACGTCGAGGCGAAGGTGATCCGGGTCGCCATGATCATGGCGCTGGAATTCGGCAATACCAGACTGGTCAATGACCTGCGAAAGGTCGTCGCCGAGCGGTTCCCCGGCAACATAGACCTGATCAATTTTCAACGCGACAAGCTGGCGGGGCAGGTTTTTGGCGCTCCGTTCATCGGCACTTTCGAATGGGGGGATGGCAAAACGGCGAGGTTCCCGATGGACTTTCTGGGCACGACTACCGCAGTCTATTTCTGGTCGAAAGACGATGGGGGCCTCGAAGACCTCAAGGAATTGGCCGAGGCATGGAAGAAAGCGGTCGCAGATCCCAAGATCGCCGCTCCGGGCCGATTCCGTTTCGTCAGTATCAACGTGGACGATCTTCCTGATGCGGGCGAGAGCATCCTTCGTGAACATGGGCTCGATTGGCCGGCGTTGCAGTTGAAAGGCGGGCGCAGTCATCCCGTCTACAAGGCTTATTGCCGTTTTTATCCGCGGGTGTTGAGAATCAGCCCGACCGGCTATGCCGCGATGTACTTGACCAGCGGCCGCAGCAGCAGGGGATATGAGCGCAACCTGCAATCCTGGCTTGCTCGTCAATGGACAAGGCCGGACTACAACAGTCACCTGCAGTCCATATTTGCGGGCGAGTTTCTGGTCATCGACCCCGAGGGTCCATTTGACCCTGCCGCGCCGCCGGAGTGGAAAGGGGTCGCTGCAAGAGAATCGGCCGCTCACAAAAAGTTGAAGCGCACCGACGCATCCGTCCCGGAGGAGAAGCTACGCGCGATCCAGGCATGCTTCATCGCTCCGCCTGCCCGCTACCACGCGCCGTTTGCCCAGGTGCGCGCCAACTATGAAAAAGCGGATGCCCTATGCCGGGAAGCGATTTCATCTCATTCGTCGGCACCCGACCTGTGGATCGTCCGAAACCGCCGTATCGTGGCACTGCTTGGGTTATGGAAACTCAAGGCGGAGTATAAGCATTTTTCCACCGCCGTTGAGGAAGCCCAGGCCGTTGTGGATGCAGATCATCCGCCCGGCACCGACGTCATCGCTCGCTTCTGTTTGGCAAGGGAGTCGCTTCGCAATGCGGACGTCGATCCCGAATCCGTGATCCGCGGCTTTGCAGAGGCAGGCGGACAGAAGGCATCCGGGCCGGTACTCGCGGCAGCAGCGCTACTTGCACTGGACGTCGCCGATCGAAAGCTTCACGAAGATTACCGCCGGGCTTATCTGGACGAATACGCTGAACACCCCGCGATGTGGACAGCGACCGCGTACTTCCTGGACCGCTACCACCGTTATTGGATGTACCACCCGCCGTTCGTCGCGGGCTGGACCTATGGGCGACGTCAGGGGCATTTCCTTGCGATTGGTGAGCCGGAAGATGCGAACCGCTCCCTGCAAATCGAGCTAAAAACGCTCGATGGCGATTCCGTCCGATTTCCCAGGAAGGACGAAGGTAAGTGGACGGTGATTTCCTTTGTGTCGAGTGCGGAAGGAAACAGCTATCTCTCCCGGTATGGAAAGTTTGCCGAGGAGCGGCCTATTGATAACGTTAATCTGTTGACCGCAGTGCTAAACGACGATGCGGAAGTGGCGCGTAAAGTAATAGAGGCAAAAAAAAGCACCCCCACTTTCCCCACTATGCTCGTGCCCCGCGGGATGCAGAACCCGATCGTACAAAAGCTCGGTATGATTGTGGAAGATGGGGAAGACCAACTAGCCCATCAGAAAAAGCCTAATCTATTGTTCCTTCGGCCTGATGGAAGCATCGCGCTGACGTTGTCCGGCCTGACCATGAGATTTTCGAAGGACAACGTGATTCAGAACGTGATCGAGTCACACGACGAGAAGATGGTTGACGAAGCGTTGGACCGGGGCGACCTCGACGAGGCCAAGCGACTGGCCTTCGCGTTCGCACCTGTCGAAGAGCCGACGCCGGAGGGCGAGAAAAAGAAGCCCGCACAGAAGATCTCCATCCCGCACCTGCGCAGCCGAGCCAAGGTCTATCTGGCGATGGGCGACCTCAAGGCAGCCTATGTCGACGCCGAGGAAGTCTACTTGGCGGCGAACCAAAAAGCCGGCTATATCAGCATGCGAACGGACGAACTCAAAGAGACCGAGGCACTCCGAGAAACCATCCGAAAGAAACGCGACGAGGCGAAATAGCAACCCGATGAACTCAGCATGAAAGACTCCACTGATTCCAAACGATGAGACGTGGGTTCGATTCCCATCACCCGCTCCATCTACAACATCCCGCCCGTAAAACGCAGGGAGCTCCTGCAACTCTGCGAAAACCATGGCGTGGTGGCCTTTCTGGCCGGGCACACCCACAAACTAGTGGTGAACGAGTACAAGGGCATCCAATTCGTCAATGGCGAAACCACAAGCAGGAATATGGACAACCGCCCCATGGGATTTCGATGGTGGGATGTGAGTGCACAGGGGAAGATGGAGCAGCGGTTCGTGGCGCTTGAGGGGATGGAAGAGAAGCCAAGCCACCTCCTGATCGAAACCATAGCACGAACGGAATCTGATCGAGTTATCCAAACTGGGCCAAAGCTTTCGTTAGTCTGGACGGGTTGATTATTCGCTCAATGTCGTAGAGTAAGTCAATGCTGGGACGCAGGGAGGGCGTAGCCCGACCCGGTAACCCGCGAAACCAAAAACCGGCGGCGGTCGGACAGTCGCCCGGGTGTTGCGTGTTTTCTTCTTCGGGCCGTGGGAGCGGTTGATGCCCTCCCCCGGGTGACCAACCTCGCTTGGCCAAGCGGCAGGTTCAGTCCGAAAGTTCTTGAGGCGGCGGCGGGCGATGCGTACGATGCGCCTCCCTTTTTCGGGGGATGGCTGGATAGCTCAGTTGGTAGAGCAACGGATTGAAAATCCGTGTGTCCCCGGTTCGATTCCGGGTCTAGCCACCATTTTTCCAGTCATCCGCGCCACGACGTTCCCATGGTGGATTCTCCAAAAACGATTTCCCTGCCCGGCTTGGAGGACGGCCGCAAGGCCGACGAGCCTTGCACGATTGTCATCTTCGGTGCGAGCGGCGACCTGACGGCACGCAAGCTCATCCCCGCGCTGTATCACCTCCACCTCGAGGGGCAGATGCCGGAGTCGTTTCGAGTCATCGGCTTCGCGCGCCGCGAAAAAACCGACGCAAGCTGGCGCGCCGAGATGCGTGCCGGTGTCGAGACCTATTCCCGCACGCAGCAGGTGGACGACGCCCGGTGGGACGCCTTCGCCGCCAATCTCTCTTATCATCGCGGCGACCTCACCGATGCCGAAGTCTACACCGGCTTGGCCAAGCGCTTGGCTGATTTTGGCAAACCGCGGCTCGTCAACAACCTTGTTTTTTATCTAGCGATCTCGCCCAGCCTCTTCGGCGAGGTGGTCGATCAGCTACACGCTGCAGAATTGCTGCATCGCATGGAGGAGGACGATGAGCATTGGCAGCGCGTCGTGGTGGAGAAGCCGTTCGGGCACGACCTCCAGTCGGCGCACGTGCTGAACAACCACTTGTTGCACCACGTGCGCGAGCGGCAGATTTTTCGCATCGACCATTACCTCGGCAAGGAGACGGTGCAAAACATCATGATGTTTCGCTTCTCCAACGCCATCTTCGAGCAGCTCTGGAATCGCGAAGCCATCGAGCACGTGCAAATCACCGTCAGCGAGGACATCGGCGTGGGGGGGCGCGGCGGTTACTTCGAGGAGGCCGGCACGTTGCGCGATATGATGCAGAACCACTTACTGCAGATTCTCTCTCTCGTGGCGATGGAGCCGCCGCCGTCGCTGGCCGCCGAGGACATCCGCAACGAGAAGGTCAAGCTGCTCAAGTCCATCCGCCAGATGACACCGGAGGCGGTCGCCGCGAACGTCGTGCGCGGCCAGTACTTTGCCGGCACGGTGAACGACGACAGCCGCGAGGGCTACCGGCAGGAGGAGCGAGTGAACCCCGAGTCTAACGTCGAGACCTTCGTCGCCCTCAAGCTGTTCATCGACAACTGGCGCTGGAGCGGCGTCCCGTTTTATTTGCGCACCGGCAAGAATCTCCCGCTGCGAGCAAGTGAGGTGCGCGTGCAGTTTCGGCCGACACCCAACGTGCTTTTCGCCGCGCAGGGCCATCTCGACCTGCACGCCAATGCACTTACGCTGCGACTCCAGCCGGACGAGGGCATTTTCCTTCGCTTCAACGGCAAGGTGCCCGGCAACAGTATCGAGACGCGGCCGGTGCGCATGCACTTCGACTACGATGCCGAGTTTGGCGCCTACACGCCCGAGGCGTACGAGCGGCTGCTGCTCGAGGCGATGGCCGGCGACGCCACGCTGTTCATCCGGCGTGACGAGGTGGAGACCGCCTGGCAGATTGTCGATGACATCCGCGCTGGGTGGGGCGGCACTCCGTTGTCGAACCGCGAATTTTACGCCGCCGGAACGTGGGGGCCGGTGGCGGCGGACGACCTGCTCGAGCAGGACAGCCACAAGTGGCACAACCCGAAACCGTCCAAGCGATGAGCGGTTGCACGGCTTTCGCCGACAAGGCCGCGCTTACCGAACACACTGCCGTGCAGTGGCTTGAGCTCTTGGCCAAGCGCGACGCGGGCAGGCCGTTCACCGTCGCGCTGTCCGGCGGGCGCACCCCGAGGCTGCTCTACGATTCGGTGGCGGAACTGGCGCAGCCAAGCGCGTTCGACAACGTCCATTTTTTTTGGGGCGACGAGCGAGTCGTGCCGCCGACAGACGACGAGAGCAATTTCAAACTTGCGGACGACGGCCTGTTCCGGCCGCTGCAAATTCCGCTTGGCCAAGTGCACCGCGTGCAAACCGAGCGCAGCGAAACCGAGGCGGTGCAACTCGCCACTGATGAGTTGGAGCAGTTCACCGACAGCCAAGCGGATGGCCAGCCGGTGATCGATCTCGTGTTCCTCGGCATGGGCGAAGATGCCCACGTCGCGTCGCTATTCCCCAGCGACACCGAGTCGATCGAGTCGAAGGCGGTTTACCGAGCGGTGACCGGCCCCAAGCCGCCGCCGCGCCGCATCACGCTGGGTTACCCCGCCTTGGCCGCTGCCCGCGAAGTGTGGGTGCTCGCCTCCGGCGAAGGCAAAGCGGAGGCATTGCGCGCCTCGCTGGCCAAGGGCAGCGACACCCCATTGGGCCGTGTGCTGCAAAGCCGTGAACACACCGAAATCCTCACCGACTTCAAGCCGTAACCCGCCAATTCATTTCCCTTCACCTTTCAGTTCCGCGCGTATTTTTCCGCCGTGTCGGCGCAAGAAATCGGCGGTTTCCTTGTGGCCGGCCCTGGACGCGTAGTCGAGGGCCGTTTTTCCGCTCATGGCCGGGACGTTTACTTTTGCGCCGTTGGCCAGTAGCAGTTCGACGATTTCCCTGT
>LWDU01040260.1_pt1 | contig 15150 bp, 16 predicted proteins | sample 727161 | NCBI WGS metagenome assembly LWDU01 (sample SAMN04566230, study PRJNA314399) | hydrothermal vent metagenome | isolation source: deep sea hydrothermal plume seawater | place: Mexico: Gulf of California, Guaymas Basin | collected 2004-07-11 | reverse complement strand
TGTGGCGGCTTTTTGCCTATATCATTGGCATGCGCAACGATTTCAGGGGCACGTTCTTGCAGGAAAATGGTTTTCTTGCGGTCGGTGTAATATGACTTTGCCGGGCCGTGATGATTGCCACCCCGTAAGGCATATTCGCCCATGGCATCAATAACAGGTAAATGCACATCCGCATCAGCCACAAAGCGCGGATGATCAAGTTCCAGATAAGTGATTAAGTCACCAAAATTAATGCTAACAGGCGGCCTTTTGCCAACCAGTGCAAAGATATCCCTTAGTCTTAATCCCATCAGCGAACGTCCTTTGTTATGGCTCGCGCTTATGTATGACGGGCGTGTCGACTTTGTCGAGCTGCACGTTAAGGGCACGCTCAAAGCACTCGCGCGGCATAAATGGTTCATGGCTGTAAATTTTATCAGCACAAAGCATCGCATAATAAATCGCACCCTTGACGTTTTCGGCGTCAATGGGAATAGGGCTTGCTTCGCTCAAGACATTGCCGTCGGCAAATTCAGGTGTGTAGAGACGCTCGATACGCATCATCTGGTCTTTCTTATCGTAGGTGCCGTATATGCCGAAAACCATGGAAGTGCGCAAATCGGCTTTATCTTCGGATGATTTACGAATGACGAGGCCAAAGCCGCGACGTCCATTACCTAAATCCTGCTCTGTGAAAGCTACGCAAGGCGAGCCAGAAACAGTGACCATGTCCGGATCATCTTCTTCGCTGAGGGCGGGCATGGCAAAAGTGCGGCTGACCTTAAAGGTCTTGTTGGGCTTTGATTTAAGCGCATTAACGCTTGCTAAAACCACCGTGTGAAACGCGGGGTCTTCTTTGAAATGCTCGTCATGTAGATGAAATCGTTCGAAAAATTCGTTTATATCAATACGTATATCCGCTTTGTTGGCGAATTCTTTACCAAGTTTGTTTACCATTGTTCCGTTTCCCTGTTTTAGGCAAACTAGGACAGTTAAATTGTTTCTGCAAGAAATTATACGAGGGGTAATATGGCGGGTACAAAGTTCAAGAAGATGCATGGCCTTGGCAATGACTTCATCATTTTCGATGTGCGTGGCGGCGAATCTCTACCTGATAAGGATGTGCTGTCAGGATTAACGGAAAGGCGTACGGGCATCGGCTGTGATCAGATTATCGTTCTGGATAAGCCTAAAGATGCTGAAGCTGACATATTCATGAAGATTTTGAACGCCCCTGATATCAGTGAGGCGCAAGCCTGCGGGAATGCAACACGCTGCGTAGCGTCATTGCTGATGAATGAACTTGATAAGGATCATGTAACAATTCAGACCGTGGCAGGTTTGCTGCCCTGCGAAGCCGTTAATGGCGATCGCAACAAAATCTGCGCCGATATGGGCGAAGCCAAGCTGGAATGGAATGAAATCCCGCTGGCCGAAAAATGCGATACGCTGCATCTGGGTATAGGCGTTGAAGAGGCGCATGACCCTGTGGCGGTGAATATCGGTAACCCGCACGCGGTGTTCTTTATCGATAACGTAGAAATGGCCCCTGTACGTGAGTGGGGGACGAGGATCGAACATGACCGCATGTTTCCTGAGCGCACCAATGTGGAATTTGCGCAAATCATCGACCGTAAAACCATCCGTATGCGTGTCTGGGAACGTAGCGCTGGGGAAACCGCAGCCTGCGGGTCTGCCGCCTGTGCGACGATTGTCGCCGCTGTGCGCCGTGATTTGGCCGACCGCAAGGCGGATGTCTTGCTGAACGGTGGTACGTTAAACCTTGAATGGCGCGAAAGTGACGGCCATGTCCTTATGACAGGGCCTGTGGCTTATATCTTCGATGGGGAGCTCACGGCGTAGCCGTTACTTCATCTGGAATTGCGGATTTCTCTGACGGGCATCGAACATGGCCTTCACAAATTCGGCGGCCTTTTTGTCATCCATAAAGTGCAAATGCATATCAATAACGTCATAGGTGCTGCGTTTTGCGCCGTCTTTTACGCTATCAAATACAGATGTCAGAACACGTTCGCGTGAAACTCTGTCAGGGTTCGTGCCGCCATCTGATACAAACGCTGTGCCGTAGGCCGCAGGGGCAACGGCCTTGAACATGGAGCTTGTGGCCGCATTCAAAAATTTGCGCCCCAGCTCAATTCTTTCAAAGTTTTCATCGCCTTCGTCTATCAGCGCTCCGGGCGATTCAACGGGGCCTGCGGGGTCACCGAACATGGCTTTGCCCAAAATCAGAGCGGCATGATTTTTCAGCGCAAGCTCTTCTTTCAACTCCGTAAAGTCTTGTTTAATTCTATCGGCTTGCTGCTCCAGCTTTTTGGCGCGACGTTCTTTGATCCAGCCCAACATATTAACCCTCCCAAAAGTTTGATTTTTTAGCGCATACAGAGTATGACATAAGCCCTAAACAACTGCGTGAACTTTGGCAAGTGGATATGTCTGCAAAAGAACCTGAACTCGTGACCTTCGGCTGTCGTCTGAATTCCTATGAATCAGAGGTCATGCGCAACCATGCCAAAGACGCTGGGCTGGATGATGCCATTATCTTCAATACATGCGCCGTCACCAAGGAAGCCGAGCGTCAGGCGCGTCAGGCAATTCGCCGCGCCCGCAGAGATAACCCCAATGCCAAGATCATTGTCACAGGCTGCTCCGCACAGATTGATCCACAGCGTTATGCACAGATGGATGAAGTCGATCAGATCATAGGTAATGACCTGAAGCTAAAGGCTGAAACATGGGGCGCGACCGATACTGAAAAGGTGCTGGTCAACGATATTATGGCGGTAAAAGAAACCGCATCCCATTTGATTGAAGGCTTTGACGGCAGAGCGCGCGCCTTTATTCAGGTGCAGAACGGCTGCGATCACCGCTGCACGTTCTGTATTATCCCTTATGGCCGCGGTAATTCACGCTCTGTACCGATGGGCGAGATCGCACAGCAAGTGCGCGCACTGGTCGAGTCTGGCTTTAACGAGATTGTAATGACGGGCGTTGATGTCACATCGTATGGCGCTGATCTGCCTGGTCAGCCATCGCTGGGGCAGATGATCCGCCGCGTACTGGCCATGGTGCCTGAACTGCCGCGCTTGCGCTTGTCTTCGCTTGATCCTGTCGAGATGGATGATAATCTGTGGCGCTTGATTGCTGAAGAGCCGCGCTTGATGCCGCATCTGCATATGAGCCTGCAAGCTGGCGATGACATGATCCTAAAGCGCATGAAGCGCCGCCACTTGCGCAAAGATGCTATTGAAATGTGTGAACGGGCGCGTGCATATCGTCCGGATATGGTTTTCGGAGCGGATATTATCGCAGGTTTCCCAACAGAAACCGAAGAAATGTTCGCTAACACATTGAATATAGTAGAAGATTGCGATTTAACCTTCTTGCATATCTTCCCGTATTCCGAGCGCCCGGGTACGCCAGCCGCTAAAATGCCGCAAGTGCATGGTCCGCTTAGAAAAGAGCGCGCAGCAAGGCTTCGTGAGGCGGGTGAGCGCCAGATGGATAAATTCTTAAATCAGCACATTAACAAAGATCGCCAAATCATTGTAGAAAAAGACAATATTGGTCGCACTGAGCATTTTGCACCCGTGCGTCTGATGCAAGAGTTACCAATCGGATCATTGCAGAATATCCGCACGACAGGCGTATCTGACGGTATGTTGGATGCAGAGATTATTTAGGTTGGAAATCCGAAATCATTAGTGATAGGTTGCGCCCATGTTTACAGGATTGATCAAAGACCTCGGCGAGGTTGTCAGCGTTGAAGATAGAAAAGGCTTGAAGCGTTTTCGCATTTCTACGCATCTGGGTGTCGAGAATATGGCGATTGGTGCGTCCATCGCGTGTAACGGCTGCTGTTTGACGGTTGTCGATAAATCAGGCGGCGGTTTCGTCGTTGATGTATCCAATGAAACGCTCGAAAAAACAACGCTGGATAGCTGGCAAGAAGGCACGAAAATCAATCTGGAGCCGTCATTGCGCCTCGGTGACGAAATGGGTGGCCACATTGTGTCTGGTCACGTTGATTGCACGGCAGTAGTTACGAAAATGGCGCGTGACGGCGAGTCATGGCGCATTACGATCGAAGTGCCGGAGGCCGTATCACCTTATATCGCGTCTAAAGGCTCTGTCGCATTGAACGGTATCTCGCTGACAGTCAACGAAGTGTCAGGTAATACATTCGGCGTAAACATCATTCCGCATACTTGGCAGGTCACTGATATCTCAGGCTGGGAAGAGGGTATGAAAATCAACCTTGAAGTCGATATGCTCGCACGCTATGTCGCTCGTATGACTGAGCGCGAGAAGGAATTGGCCGCATGACCGTATTAAAACCTGCAAATAGTAATGCTGATGAATCTGTTTTGGTGGATGTGGATGCCATTATCGCAGAGGCCGCAGCAGGTCGTATGTTCATTCTGGTCGACGACGAAGACCGTGAAAACGAAGGCGATCTAATCATTCCCGCAGATTGCGTGACCCCTGAAATTATCAATTTTATGGCCACTCATGGTCGTGGTTTGATCTGTCTGGCAATGGACGGTGATCTGATTGATCGTCTGGAATTGCCACAAATGGTGCGTCGCAATACAGATAAATTCGGCACGGCCTTTACGGTGTCTATTGAAGCACGCGAAGGTGTGACAACAGGTATTTCTGCCGCTGACCGCGCACATACGGTTAAAGTGGCAATCAGTGACACTGCGCAGGCCGATGATATTTCAACCCCTGGCCATGTATTTCCTATACGCGCGCAGGACGGAGGCGTACTGACACGTACAGGCCACACCGAAGCGGCTGTTGATATTGCAAAGCTGGCCGGTTTCAAAGGCGCAGCAGTGATTTGCGAAGTGATGAATGATGACGGCACGATGGCGCGTTTGCCAGAGTTAATGGAATACGCCTCTAAATTCGGCATGAAAATCGGCAAAATTTGTGAATTAGTAGACTACAGGAAAGACGCAAAACATGACTAAGGTATTGGTAGTAGAAGCAAGATATTACAATCATATCAATGACTTCCTGTTGGAAGGCATTAAGGCCGAACTGGATGCCGTTGGCGCTGAGTTTGATGTTTTGACTGTCCCCGGTGCGTTGGAAATCCCATCCGCGGTCAGTTTTTCTCTGAATAAAGGCTATGACGCATTTGTTGTCGCAGGCTGTATCATTCGCGGCGAAACAAGTCATTACGACATCGTGTGTAATGAAAGCGCACGCGGCGTATATGATCTAGTTCTTGCCTATGACCTGCCACTGGGTAATGCCATTCTGACGGTTGAAAACGAGGCTCAAGCGCTTGCCCGTGCCAAAACAGACCAGAAGAACAAAGGCGGTGAGGCAGCGAAAGCCGCTTTGCGTATGCTGGAGATCAAAAACGCGGCATAATATTCGTATCTGCGGTTAATCTTTTCTTATCGATTCTCCTTCAAAATCAAAAAGTTATAACTTTTGAAGGGGCATAATGTGAAATATTCATTTTCAGTAAAATATATGCTGATGCTTGCTTTGGTGGCGGGCTTTATGCTGTTTTCTGCCCCTGTGTCTGCGGGTGATGGAACTTGCGCTTCAATAAAAGATTTTGAAACCAAGGTGAATGTGAACCTCGTTCTGGCGGATCCTTATATTGATCTCAGCAAAACAAAAAAACAGATTAACCGTGAGCGTGACGGCGGCACAGAGCAGTGGTTACAGCGAAATAATATGCAAGAGCTCTGGAAGGCAGATGATATGTCTGTTGGTGGTTATGCATCAGGTGCTTCTGCTTATTCGCTGAGTGTTCGCAGTACATACAGGCCTGTGGATCAGTATTGGGTCTACTACTGTATTTATTTTGCCGAGATCAATGTGGACGTTTTTTACCGTACGCAGATTGTTATTCCATCTGATACGCCGCGTGACAGCTGTGAGTTTGAAGTAGTCTATAATCACGAAATGCGCCACCACGAAGCCAATGAGAGCGCGTATAAAGAATTTATTGATCGACTTGATAAAGATATTTTAGAGATCGTTTATGTGCTTGAGGATGAATATATATCCAAAGAGGGTGTAGATAAGCATACCGAGTTCATCAAGAACGGGCTTGAAGATATGCTGGATGTCTATGTTTTCAAATCCACAATGGACAAGATGCGCCTGCTGAACGGCCAAATTGACTCACCTGAAGAATACGGCTCGCACCATGAACAAGTTGCGGCCTGTGTGGAGCGCCGTAAGCTTGAAGGCCCGCAAGTCCAGCAAGTTAAGAAACAAGACGGTATGGCGCCGCCTAGATAGGGCGATAAGCTTTGACTTTCAAGACAATAGGGCTAATATGACCTTCGTTTAAATAAGGAGGTCATAATGGTTTTCTGGCGCAAAAAGAAGAATGCGACGGAGCAGGAAAAGCAGGAACAGGAAGATAAGGTTATCCATCATCCTGAAGAGCCTGAAATAGAGCCGCCGACTGAATATGAAGCTGAGCTGAGCGAAGATCAGAAGCACGAAATTTTCGAAGAGACCGAAGAAGAGATTATCGAGGAGCTGGAAGAAACGCCGGTTCCCGAGATGACGCGCGAAATCATCGAAGAAGATGAAGAGCTGGACGTGCCTGAAGAAAAGCAGGGCTGGTTCTCGCGTATGACAGAAGGGCTGTCCAAGTCCTCGAACAAAATCACGCAAGGCCTGACGGATCTCGTCACAAAGAAGAAGCTGGATCAGGATCTGCTGGACGAGTTGGAAGATCTGCTAATCACAGCGGATCTGGGCCCCAAGACAGCTGCCAAAATTGTTGAAGAATTTGGTAAAGATCGCTTCGGAAAAGATATTTCCGAAGAAGAAATCAGACTTGCGCTGGCAGAGAGCATTGCCAATATTCTGACGCCAGTTGCGAAGCCACAAACATTTGAAAAGCGTGAAGACGGTAAGCCGTTTGTGACAATCGTAGTTGGCGTTAACGGCGTCGGAAAGACAACTACAATTGGTAAGGTCGCTCACGATCTGATGATTGCGGCTGCCGATACGTTCCGCGCGGCCGCGATTGAACAGCTGGAAGTCTGGGCTAAGCGCGCTGGCTGCCCGTTTGTAAGTAAAGAGATTGGTTCTGACGCGGCTGCCGTGGCATTCGAAGCCTATGAAAAGGCGAAAGCAGAAGGTACGGAAGTGCTATTTATCGATACAGCAGGACGCCTTCATAACAAAGCTAACCTTATGGCAGAGCTTGAAAAGATTGTGCGCGTTTTGAAAAAGCAAGACGAAACTCTGCCGCATGCTGTGTTGTTGGTGCTCGATGCGACAACGGGCCAGAACGCATTTGAACAAGTCCGCATCTTCAAAGAGATGATGAACGTCACGGGTCTGATTGTCACAAAGCTAGACGGCAGCGCCAAAGGTGGTGTTGTTGTCGGTTTGGCAGATGAGTTCGGTTTGCCAATTCATATGATTGGTGTTGGTGAACAAATCGGTGACCTTCGTCCGTTCGATGCGCAAGACTTTGCAAACTCGTTAGTCGGGGCGAACAGCTAATGATGGGCGGCGTGCTATCACAAAGGCCTGACGATCTGATCATCAAACCATTTGCCTTTTACTGGAAATCATTCTGGCAGTTTCCGATACGTATGATGGCCATGCTGATCATGGAAATCATGCAGGCTTGTATGCTTGTGCTGCTGCCTTATGCCGTGAAAGATATTGTGACCGCTGCCGATAGCCATGATCCAGCGTTAGGCTCGGTTTGGAACAGCATTCATGACCCGTTCATGACTCTTGTCTGGCTGACAATCGGTATGGCAGTGTGTAGCCGTATCAGCGGGACTGTATTGCTGTTTGTTGCTCGCAATATCCGCCGTATGCCGCGTATCTGGCTGTTTGAACATCTTCTGAAACATAGCATGGAGTATTTCTCCAACCGCCATAGTGGTGCTTTAGGTGCCAAAATTCATGATGTAACGCACGGCATGGCCATGGCAACCTGGACGCTGTTATTCGATTTTATCGGCTTGCTGATCTTGTTTGTGGCCAGTTCGGTAACGGTCGGCAGCGTGTATATGCCGCTCGGCGTTATGATTTTTATCTGGGGTATGTTGTATGTGATTTTAATTTCGCTGCTGACCGTGCCACGCATTTACTGGATCGAGCGTGTATCTAAAGAGCGCGCCAATATCACAGGCCGTATTATCGACTCGGTAGCTAATATCTTTTCGCTAAAAGCTTATGCCCATGCCAATTACGAGCAGAGCTTACTGACAGGGGTTATGAAACAGGAAGAAAGCGCCGTGCTGCGTTACGGCTTGTGGGGTGAGGCCATTCACTGGACGCACTTCATTCTGACATTTGCTCTGATTACAGGCAGTGTGTATTTCGCCGTTGAGACTTATGAGGCTGGCAAAATCGAGCTGGCAACAATCAGTTATTTGTTCACGCTAGTTCTGATCCTCAGCACCAATGCGCGCCATCTGACATGGAGCCTTCAGGCGTTCATGGAATATGTCGGACAAATCCGTGACGGTATTCATACGATTATGCGCGAGCATGAGATCGCCGATGAAAGCGATGCCAAGCCGCTTGAAATGCGTAAGGGCGAGATTAACTTCGATAGGGTCAGCTTTGGTTACAGCGGGCAGGGCGGCAAGTCCGTCATCGAGAATTTGAACCTGAATGTACCATCAGGCCAAAAACTTGGTTTGGTGGGCTCTTCGGGCGCAGGGAAGTCTACACTTGTTAGCCTGCTGCTGCGTTTTTATGAAACGGATACAGGTAATATCACTATCGATGGGCAAGATCTCTCGCGGATTACGCAGGACAGCTTGCGCGAAAACATCTCGGTTATCCCGCAGGATACTTCGCTATTTCACCGTTCGCTGGCAGATAATATTCGTTATGGTTGTCTGGACGCCACGGATGAGGACATTATCGATGCGGCGAAAAAAGCGCACGCCCATGACTTCATCAAGGATCTGCCCAAGGGGTATGAAACCATGGTTGGCGAGCGCGGCTTGAAACTCTCAGGCGGACAGCGTCAGCGTATTGCCATTGCCCGTGCCATATTGAAAAACGCCCCTATCTTGATTCTGGATGAGGCAACGTCCGCGCTCGATAGCGAAAGCGAGCAGTTAATTCAGGACAGCCTGTTCGAGCTTATGAAAGGCAAGACAGTGATTGCCATTGCACACCGTCTGTCGACGATTGCCAAGCTAGATCGTTTGATTGTCATGGAGCAGGGGCGCATTGTCGAAGATGGGAACCATGAAGCTCTTCTGAAGTCCAAAGGTCATTACGCAAAGCTATGGGATATGCAGTCAGGCGGTTTCCTTGGTGATGAAACCGTTTAGGTTTTCTTGATATCTTTGCTATAATATACTGATATATAATGGAAAAAATAAACATGATGAAACCACCAAAACAACAAAAGCCAAAATTATTCGATGACGCCAACGAGGCCTTCGCCTATATCAGTAAGCTTTATACCGAAAACGTAACATTTCTGCGCGAGAGCTTTGAGCAGTTCACAAGCACGGGCGTGATCCCGAAAGAGCGTATCCGCGCCTGCTATCCGTACATAAAAATAGAAACCAAAAATGCACGCCGCAAGGACTCGCGCCTTTCATATGGTTTTGTGTCTAAGCCCGGCAGTTACCAGACAACGGTAACGCGCCCGATTGATATTTTTGATCAATATCTGAAAGAGCAAATCTCGCAACTGATTATAAACCATGATCAGTCAGTCGAGATTGGAGTCAGTGATACGCCCATTCCAATTCACTTTGCGTTGGGTGAGAATTATCACCTTGAGGCTGATTTAACACCAGAGCAGCTCGCGGATGTTTCATCGTTCTTTGATCAACCTGATCTGGACTTGATGGATGATACAATCGCAAACGGTACGCATGTTTATGCGCCGCATCAGACAGAGCCCCTTGCCTTGTTTACAGCACCGCGTATTGATTTGAGTTTGATGCGTTTGAAGCACTACACAGCCACAGATGCTGTGCACTTTCAAAACTACGTCATCTTTACGAACTACCAGTTCTATATCGACGAGTTTATCAAGATTTGCCGTGATATTATGGCGCCGACAGATAACCCGTCATTAAAGCGTGAGCGTCAGGAATACTCTTCCTTTGTCGAGCCCGGCAATAAAATTACGGTCAATAAGAACGTCGCCGATCTGGATGAGAAGGATGCTTTAGGTATTGAGTTAAGCCGTATGCCGCAAATGCCTGCATACCACCTGAAGCGTCCTGACGGTTCAGGCATTACCATGGTCAATATTGGTGTAGGCCCGTCAAATGCCAAAAATATTACAGACCATATCGCCGTCTTGCGTCCACACGCTTGGCTGATGCTGGGGCATTGCGCGGGCCTTAGAAACTCGCAAAAGCTCGGTGACTATGTGCTCGCCCATGGTTACTTGCGGGAAGACAACGTGCTGTACCGTGATTTGCATCCCTCCATTCCTGTGCCCGCACTCGCAGAAATTCAGCAAGCGCTTGAAGAGGCTGTTGCAAGAGTGACAGGCCATGAGGGCTACGATCTTAAGATGATTATGCGTACAGGTACTGTAGCGACTGTCGATGACCGTAACTGGGAACTGCGTCAGGCTATTCGCCAGAATATCCGTCTATCACAAAGCCGCGCTATTGCACTCGATATGGAATCGGGTACGGTCGCCGCAAACGGCTTCCGTTTCCGTGTTCCTTATGGGACGCTGCTATGTGTGTCTGATAAGCCGCTGCATGGCCAGTTGAAATTGCCGGGGATGGCGGAAAGCTTCTATCGTCAGCGCGTTGAACAGCACCTGCAAATTGGTCTTCTGACGATGTCGCTATTACGTGATATTGGCCCTGAAAAACTGCATAGCCGTAAGCTGCGCAGCTTCAACGAAGCCGCATTCCAGTAATTAGGGCTGAGCTGACAGTGTTAGCGTGACAGCCATACCGTCTGTAAGGGCATGTTTATCGCGAAGCTTTATATCGGACATAACTTCTACGACGTTATAATAGGCGGAGCCTATGCGGCGTGCCGCCCATGCATCAAAGATCTTTCCACTCTCATCTAACTGTATAGTCGCAGGCCAAAAATGCATTGTGCCGCGATTAGGCGCATTGCTTGTTGGTCTCAGCATATTGTTGCCAATAGCATCATGGGCAATAGTAAATGATGATTTTAAAATGCCTCTATCAAGGTCTTGTATGTCCCGTATGCCTTTAGGAAAGCCGTTGCTGGCTATGTTGATATTTAATGATCCTGGGTGAAACTCTGCCGGTAGAGCATCAGGGGCATTCTTGATACCTGATTTCGGGGGAAAGGTCATGTCACTATAACAGCCCATGCCTGATGCAATCTCTCCTTTAAAGACTAGGGATAGATTCTTGCTGCCGCGCAGCCTCGCAATTGTGCTTCCAATACCAAATAGCTTCATGTGCTGTAATTTACATAAAGAAAGTGCGCTTTGCAAGGAAATGCTCAGGCTGCCTTGGTATAGCCGTAGGTCATAGTATCTTTTAATTGTTGCGGCAGTGCAGGGAGTGCATCACTAGGAATGATGTAGCTGGACAATGAGAATAGATCATTGAAGATACGGTGTTTCTGCACAGTATCCATCAAATAATTATAACCTGATGATCCGCCCGTACCAGCACCCATACCAACCATACGCTGAACTAGTAGAGCATGGCGGTATCGCCATTGCGCAATCAAGGCATCTACATCAATGATATGTTGAAGCAATCTGTAGGGCCCCTGTAGAACGGGCTCTTCACGGTAAATGGTAATGAACAAAGCGGCTTGCAGAGCAGGGGCGCTCATGCGCCAGAGCCCATCTTTAATAGCCTGATCATGCTTGTCTGCATCAAAGATACTTTCGAACTTTGCTTTGCCGCGTGTAATGTCATCAGCGCTTACGCCGTGTTGAGCGCTTTGATCTAGCATGTTGTGAACGGCTTGGCGATATTGTTCAGTAAATTTGTAATCTTGCCAGTCAACGAACGGTGTACGAGACAGCCAAGTATCAATTTGATCGTAAAGGCTGGCTGAACCCTCGGCATCATTAAAGGCCTTACGACTCTCGGCACGCAAATCTTCGTCAAACTCACCGCCGAATACAGGAATACGATCTTCGCGGCGCAGGCCTAAGCGTAATTCAATGAGACGGAATTGCCAGCTTTGAAAACCCGAGGCAGTACCAAGATAGCGGCGGAAATCTAAAAAGCTCTGTGGCGGCATGGTTTCCAGCACATCCATCATGCCAACCAGATTGCGGAATATTTTCTCGATACGGCCCAGATAGGTCAGGATCGGTTGCATATCACGGTCATCTACAACATTGCTGGAGAAGCGGCGCTGAATATCATCAAGCTCGAACAAGATTTGTTTGAACCACAGCTCGTAAACCTGGTGAAATATGATGAACAACATCTCGTCATGCACAGGATTACCTTCTTCGGCGCTGCGCATTTTTTGAGCGGTCAGGATTTTGTCCAGCCCCTCATACTCGTGATATTGATCCCAATTTGTTTTCCCTGTCATGTCAGGAAGATTATCGGCAGTTAGTAAGGATGTCCATAACAAAACGGCGCCTTCATTAAAGACGCCGTTTTGCTCCTAACGAGAGTAGTAAAGCAAGAGTTACACCGATATATCCAGTACACTGCCTCGTTCTTGGCCGGTGTTACGTGTACTTTCAGCTTGTCCTTGAGAGGAGGCCGCCAATTGTTGTGATTGTCTATTTTGATTCTGTGTGTCAGCAGACTGAGTCTGAACGGTCGCGGAGGCAGAGTTAGTGGTATTCACACCTGTCTGCTGTTGCTGCTGACCGGTTTGTTGGCTGTCACGCAAGCTCTTGGTGGGATCATTTTGATCCTGACGAAACGGGTTCGAAACCTGTTGCGATTGTTGCTGAGCGGCGGCTGCCGTTGAAATATTAAGTGAACTTACCATCTGTTTCCCTAAACCGTAGTTGGTTCTCTGAAAGCTAACTATACCAGTTTACTAGCCAAACTTTAACAAAAGCTTTCTTTTTGCGGCGCATATATTTTATTTTTCTAACATAAAAGTAATTACGTAAACTAATCGTTAACCTAATTGTAAACAATTGGCGATATTCTGTAGGTAAGTGAGGAGGAAATGCGTATGCCATCGCATACGTATCTCTTTTATAAAAAATATAATAAAAACAATTCTTTGGCTGGCTTTTCGTCGGCGCGGTTATCAGGTGTGTATATAAGGGTCTTGCCCATGCAAGGCTGTAACGAGATTTTTTTGGATGGAGTCCTGGCGTGAGTATGCTTGGCTTTGAAAGAAATCCTGAAGTAGGGAAGCTGCTTGTCGATCTTTATGATGCGCATAGGCAGTACGGCCTTATAGAAGAGGATAAACCAGAGGTGCGTGATGAGTTAACGCGCGCCACAGCGAACTTGTTGTCACATAACCTGACAACAGGTGAGTCAGATATTCTGGCAGAGGTGGTAATTGCCTTGATGCGTCAGGCCGAAAAGGATCTGCGTCGTGCACTCTCAGAAAAACTGTCAACTATGCCTAACGTGCCATTAAGGCTTGTTCTGCATTTGGCTAACGATGAAATCACGATTGCATCGCCGATCTTGAAGAAAAGCCCTGTGCTGAATGATCAGGACTTGTTGTACATCATTAAGTCTCAAGGTGCTGATTACTGGCAGGCAATTGCCACGCGTGAAATTTTACGAGACGAAGTCATTAATGCTTTGGCCGCGACACAAGATGTTGGCACAGCCGTAGTTTTGTCATCCAATGAACGTATCGTACTAACGAACTATGCGATGGATCTTTTATCAGAGCTGGGTAAGAAACATGATGCGGTAGCTCGTCCCCTTATCATGCGTGAGGAAGTGCCTGAAACGTTGGTACGCAGTATGTACGATTACGTAGGGCATGAGCTTAAAGATTATATCAAAGTGTTCTATGGCGATGATGTCGGTGCACAGACGTCGCATGAGCAAGTTGATGAGCTTATTCTTGAATTTGTCGAACCGAAACTGCCGCCTTATATGCCGTCAGAAGCGCAAATCGAGGATTACAAAGACAAGGCCAAGTTGGGACACCTAAGTCTAGATATCATGATGGAAGCACTGCAGAAAGACGAGCTGTCTGCTTTCATTGGAATGTTTGCCGTTTATACGGGGCTGTCAGCCAAGCGTATTCACGGCTTCCTGAGGAAGTCATGCCCGAAGGGGATGGTCATTGCGTGCCGTGCCTTTGGTATACAAAAGAGCGATTTCTCGAAGATATTCTTAATGACAAATAAAATGCGTTCGCCAAACCGTGTGATTGACCACACAGATCTTATGCGCACGCTGACCTATTTCGACATGGTGCGCCCTGAAGTGGCGCTACGCATTGTAACGCGAGAAATATCTACGCCTACAGCATAGAGAAAATGAACGAGTAAAATTACTATCCAATCACAAGGTAATGGAACAGAACTCACAGAAATGTGGGTTCTGTTTTTTTGTTAGGCTGCGTCTTTGCTTTGGAGCAGGGCAGCGACACCAGGAAGTGTTTTGCCTTCCAACCATTCAAGAAACGCACCGCCTGCAGTTGAGATATAGCTGAAATCATCCGCTACGCCCGCATTGTTAAGTGCAGAAACGGTATCGCCGCCACCCGCAACACTGACTAGCTTGCCTTCCTTGGTCAGGCGTGCAACTTCTTTGGCAACTTCGTTTGTGCCGTTATCAAAAGGCTTGATCTCGAACACACCCAAAGGACCGTTCCATAGAACTGTATGACAGTTTGCTAGCGTATCTTTGATATGGCTGATACTGCGTGAACCGCAGTCAACGGACAGCTTTGTGTCTGGTACGTTACGCTCGTTGACCTCTTTGTACTCTGCATTGGATACCAGTTCTTCTACAATGATGTGATCCAGTGGCAGAATGATCTCGCAGCCTTTTTCGCGGGCTTTTTTCATGATTGCGCGCGCTTCTTCCGCCATGTCTTTCTCGTACAGCGACTTGCCGAGCGCCGCACCTTGGGCATACAGAAAAGTATTTGCCATACCGCCGCCAAGGCAAAGGTAATCGACTTTTTCGATCATGTTGTTCAGAACGCTGAGCTTTGTAGAAATCTTGGCGCCGCCGACAATCGCGAACACGGGGCGTTCGGGGTTTTCCAACGCATCAGCAAGGGCATTTAGCTCCG
>LWDU01044291.1_pt1 | contig 15157 bp, 16 predicted proteins | sample 727161 | NCBI WGS metagenome assembly LWDU01 (sample SAMN04566230, study PRJNA314399) | hydrothermal vent metagenome | isolation source: deep sea hydrothermal plume seawater | place: Mexico: Gulf of California, Guaymas Basin | collected 2004-07-11 | reverse complement strand
TTATTTCAAACCTTCAAGAGCTAAAAAAATTAAATGCTGACTGGGAAACAAAGCTGTTCGATCTTTATGAAAGGGTTGAACAGGATGTTCCAATTGATCTAGTTTTAGATCTTGATTTTGATTTTTGGAAATCCAGTATATTTTGTCCTTGGTTTAAAGAAGAGGATGTTTACATTGTTGTGGATGGTAACAAATGGGTGGCGCTATCTACTTATGCAAGATCGCTTCGGTCTAACGATAAAATTTCTACAGGACTGACTGGTGTTTTACCGGAATACCGGCGTCAAGGCATATGCAGTGCGGTAAAGATCCATGCTCTAAAGGACCTTAAAAAGAAAGGGTTTAAAGTGGTGTTTACAGGAAATGAAGAGAACAACCCCATGTTTCAAATTAATTTGATGTTAGGCTTTAAAAAAGTTGGTGAAGAATTCGGTTGTAAACTCGCTTTATGAAATAAAAGGAGTCTTGAGAGTGGTGCCCAGAGGTAGAATCGAACTACCGACACAAGGATTTTCAGTCCTTTGCTCTACCGACTGAGCTATCTGGGCATAGAAGATTGGAGGATTGTATACAAATATACAGCCTTAAAGAAGCCACTATTCTTTTGGAGGAGTATAGCCTTCAGGTCTTGCGTAATCCTCTCCCGAAAGAAATAAATCCATTTGTTCATTTAACCATTTCCTTGATTCTTTATCCGTGAGGTTAATCTGGCCTTCATTAATAAGCATTTTTTGATGGTTTAACCATTCTTCCCAAGCCTGTTTTGAGACATTGTCATATATTTCTTGTCCTTTCGATCCAGGGTAGGGAGGTTGATCTAAGCCGGGTAACTCTTTTTTATATTTTCTGCAGTTTACTGTTCTCGTCATGGCCTTGTTATTTGATTTATGGTTTTTTTTATCGGTGCTGGTAGGCCTAATGATCCTACATTCTTGTAATCAACCCAAACAGAATTTTTATATTTCTTGTTACTCTTGAGTTTTGCCAAATAAGGAATGGCTTCTAAATTGTAGTGACTAAAGCTATGTTTAACCTTATTAAGTTTTTTTATATTCAAACAATCTGTCTTAAATCTTTTAGTTAGTTCCAATTCTAGCTCTTTTTTCTTCTCAGCTTCTATAAATGACCAGAGACCACCCCAAATCCCTTGGGGTTTCCTTTTTTCCAATAATACTTCTCCAGATGGGCCTTGAGGTAAAAGCCAAACGACTTTTTTAGTCGGTTTCGATTTAGGTTTATTTTTTGAAGGCAAAGCTGTAACCAAGCCTTCTTTTAGTGCTAAACAATCTTGGTTAAGGGGACAAAGGTTACAAACTGGATTGGACTTGATGCATACGGTAGCACCTAGGTCCATTATGGCTTGTGTATAAACTTCTATCTTGTTGTCTGGTAACAGGCCTTCCGAAATCTGCCATAGTTCTTTTATTTTTGAAGAAGTTTCGAGCTTGCCCTCAATTTTAAAATGTCTTGCTAATACTCTTTTAACATTGCCATCTAAAATAGGTGCTTTCTTGTTGAAACCCAATGCAAGAATAGCTCCAGCAGTTGATCTACCTATGCCAGGTAGTGCCATTAATTCATCCGCTGTACTTGGAATTTTCCCGCCGTGATCAAGGCAAATTATTTTGGCTGATTTATGAAGGTTCCTGGCTCTTGCGTAGTAACCTAGACCCGACCAAAGGCTTAGTACCAGATCTAGGCTAGCTTCAGAGAGACTCTTTACATCAGGAATCTCTTTGACGAATCTTTCAAAATAGGGAACAGCAGTGCTGACTTGAGTTTGTTGCAACATTATTTCTGATATCCAAACTCTGTAAGGCGTCTTTCTTTTTTGCCAGGGCAGATCTTTTCTCCCATTGGTTTCATGCCAACGGATTAGTCTGGTGTTAAATTCTTTCATTCAAACTAGATTTTATATGAGGTTTTTAGATAAGGTCAGTCTTATCCGTTATCACGGAATGAAAAGTCTAGGTTTTCATCAAGACTTTATTTTTAACTTGACCGTGTTCGTTGATTGAATAACAAATAGGCATTCCGGTTGGAATTTCAAGCTTCACTACCTCATCCGAATTAAGTTTATCCAGTTGCATAACCAATGCACGTAAAGAATTTCCGTGTGCTGCTACTAAGATGTCTGACTTTTCTTTTAGCAAAGGCAAAATTGTTTCTTCAAAGTAAGGCAAAACTCTCTCAGCTGTCATCTTTAAACTTTCTCCACCCGGGGGAGCAATATCAAATGATCTTCGCCACTTATGAACTTGATCTTCCCCCCATTTCTTCCTTGCATCATCTTTATTTAAACCTACAAGGTCTCCGTAATTTCTCTCATTTAAGGCTTCATTCTCAAAAGTTTTTAGATCTTCTTGACCCATTTGTTCAAGAATCAGCTTTCCTGTTCTTTTAGCTCTTAACAATACTGAAGTAAACATAATGTCGAATTTATAACCAGATTCTTTCAGGGCTAACCCCGCTTCTTTGGCTTCCTTTTCTCCTTTTTCTGTCAAGTCAGGGTCCTTCCAGCCAGTAAATAGGTTTTTTTCATTCCACTGACTCTGACCGTGCCTAACAAGAACTAGAGATGCCATTGATAATGTATTAATTTCCGAAATTAATCCTTAGAAAGAAACTATTCTAACTCACGAACCTATATAATCACGATCCAAAATGAATACATTCTTTCTTTTCATTTCTCAAAACTTCATCGCAGTAACCCTGTTATTGTTAAGTCTCATAGCCTTAATTATTTATGAGGGGAGAAAAGGGGGGAAAAAATTAAGCCCCAGTGAAGCCACAAGAAAGATTAATAAGGAAGAGGCTTTGGTCGTTGATCTTAGACCTTCTCAGGAATTCTCTTCTGGTCATATCGCCGGTTCAATAAATGTTCAAGTGGACAAGTTAGAACAACATTTAACTACCAAAAGGCATTCTAAAGAGACTCCAGTAATTCTTGTTTGCAAAACTGGAGTCGCTTCAAAAAAATTGGGAGTCTCTCTTATAAAAGCAGGTTACCTCGATGTTAATGTTGTCAGTGGGGGTATGATGACCTGGGAAGGCAATGGAATGCCTCTTTCTAAATAGAATTTTTAGGTCATACCCAAATCTTTAATTTTTCTAGTTAGGGTATTTCTTCCCCATCCTAACAGCTTAGCGGCTTCCTTCTTTTTACCCATGGTTTTGTCTAAGGCTGCTTTTATCATGGTTTTTTCAAATTCTGGTAAAGCTACATCCAACAACTCAGTTTCTCCCTTTGCCAAGGAGTCTTCAGCCCAAGACTTTAATATTCCTGTCCACTCTGCTTTAGATTCAGTACTTTCACTTTTCAAATCAGCTGGTAAATCCTCTAATTTAATCTGTCTTGAAGGAGCCATAACAGTCAACCACCTACAGGTATTTTCTAACTGCCTTACGTTCCCTGGCCAAGATAATCTAGACAAATAATCTTCAACTTCTTCTGATAAAAATTTAGCCTCTTCATTCAATTCTAATGCACTAATTTTGAGAAAGTGTTTGCTGAGGGCAGGAATGTCTGTTCTTTTTTCACTGAGGTTTGGTAAAGAAATTTTTATTACATTTAAGCGATGAAAAAGATCCTCTCTAAAATTCCCCTTTTCTACCTGATCCTCCAATCTTTGATGAGTAGCAGCTATTATTCTTACATCCACCCTTACAGGCTTTCTGCCCCCAACCCTGTAAAATTCTCCATTGGAAAGTACTCTTAATAGTCTAGTTTGAGTTTCAATAGGCATATCACCAATCTCATCAAGGAAAAGGGTGCCCTCATTAGCTTGTTCAAATCTGCCTATTCTTCTTTCATCTGCTCCAGTAAAAGCCCCTTTTTCATGACCAAATAACTCAGCCTCTAGTAATTCTTTAGGTATGTCAGCCATATTCAGGGCTATGAAAGCTTTTTCCTTTCTTGGGCTGTGTTGGAATAAGGCTTGGGCTACTAACTCTTTTCCTGTACCTGATTGTCCAACCAAAAGCACAGTAGAATTTGAATTTGATAATTTTCCTATGGCCCTAAAGACTTCTTGCATTGCAGGAGCTTCTCCAATTATTTCTGCCTTAGGTTGATTATCTATTTCCTCTTCTTTCCCTTCATCAGGAGTAATGGCCCGTTTAACAATTCGTGTTGCTTCATCTATATCAAAGGGCTTAGGAAGGTACTCCCAGGCTCCATGTTCATAAGATTCTACTGCACTTTCTAGATCAGAGTGGGCTGTCATTATTATGACTGGTATATCGGGTCTAATTTCTTTTACTTGGTCCAAAAGAGCTAACCCACTTGTTCCAGGCATTTTTATGTCAGTTAATATTGCCCCTGGAGATTCTTTCTCTAATTTTTTTATTACTTGATGAGCTGATTCAAATGTCTCTACCTTCAAACCGCTTTCAGAAAGGCATTTTTCTAGAACCCACCTTATTGATTCGTCATCATCAACTACCCAAACTAAATTCCTCTTAGACATTAGCTCTCCTAAGTTCTTGATCATTGATCTGGTGCTCAATAGGAATAAGAATACTAAATTCGGTTTTACCTGGTTCGCTTTCGTACTCAATAATTCCTTTATGTTGCGAGATAATTCCTTGTGTAATAGAAAGGCCTAAGCCTGACCCTGTATCTTTTGAAGATATCATAGGAAAAAAAAGTGAATCCTTTAGATCCTTAGGTATGCCAGGCCCATTATCCGTTACCGAAATTCTACAAACGGCTTTGTGTTGAGTTTGTCCCAAGAATTCTTGGTGTAAAACTCGTGTAACAATTCGTATCTCTGGAGAAAAGACCTCTCCTTCCTCAAGAGATTCTTTGGCATTGTTAACAAGGTTTAGAATACTTTGTTCTAATAGATATATATCTATGGAAATTTCTGGGATGCTTGGATCGTAGTCCTTGATCAAATCAATCCCACTTTCACTTAGGCTCTGATGTAATAAATTTATGACATTTTCCAAAGGGATGTGAATATTTTGAAGTTCAAAAGTAGGTTTTCTATTTGGACCCAAAATATTATTTACTAATGAAGTAAGCCTATCTGTTTGGCTTATTATTATGTCCGTATATTCATTTAGATGTTCTTGTGGGAGTTTTTGACTTAATAGCTGAGCGGCACCTCTTATCCCACTCAAGGGGTTTTTAATCTCATGAGCAAGCCCCCTTATGAAGGCCGAGGTAACCTCTTGATTGGCTTGAAATCTAAGTCGTTCACGAATTTCATGAGAGTAATGCTTATTTATTATTTCAAAAATAAAACCTTCTCCAATCAACTTATCCGAAAAAGATTGGATGTGGTAATCACAAAGTAGTTTCTTCCCACCTTTTATAAATAAAAGAGCGTCTGCCTTTGCAAAATCTCTCTTATTATTCAAGCTACTCAAAAAGTTATCGAAGTTTTCTGATTCTTCAAAAAATAATTCCCTCAGCTCTTTATTTTTAGAAGCTTTAAGACTGGTGTCCAATATTGATTGAGCAGAAGAATTTAAGTATTTAATCTTTAAAGAGTTATCCAACAGAAGGACCGCGGTGTTTAGTTCATCGAGGTAATTTCTAATAGATTTTTCCATGAACCCTTTGAGTGGGCAAAAGAAGAGGGGAATCCCTCTTCGTTTTACTCTTTGAAGGAGCAATTCAACTTAAATTTTATATTTTCAAAAAACATTTAAGTTAAAGTTCCAACTATATGCGTGATGATTTTGTATGGATCTGCATTTGAAGCAGGTCTTCTATCTTCTAAATATCCATTCCAATCATGCTCGAGTGTAAATATTGGTATACGAATACTCGCCCCTCTATCGCTTACACCATAAGAAAATTCTGTAATGTTTTGGGTTTCATGAAGACCAGTTAGCCTCATATCATTGTCAGAACCATAGGATGCAATACCTTCTTCATGAACTTCTCCGAGTTTTTCACATAAAGATTTGAATAGATCTTCTGAACCATTCGTTCTCATTTCTTCATTAGAAAAATTTGCGTGCATCCCAGATCCATTCCAGTCTCCAGATTTAGGCTTGGGGTGAAGATTGACGCAAACACCAAAGTCTTCTGCAATTTTGTGTAGTAAGTACCTACTAATCCACAGATCATCTCCAGCTTTGACACCCTTACCAAAACATTGATATTCCCACTGGCCCAAAGCTACCTCAGCATTTGTTCCTGAAAGTTCAATACCGGCATCGAGACAAGCTTCTAAGTGTGCCTCTGAAATCTCTCTTCCTTGCACATTGTTTGATCCAACACCACAGTAATAGTCACCCTGAGGTCTTGGAGTCCCATCTTCCCAACCCAGAGGACTGCCATCTTTATTGGTAAAGAAGTATTCCTGCTCAAATCCAAACCACCATTCATCCGTCAATACTTTTGCAGCAGCAGCTCTGGTGTTTGAAGGGTGAGTTTCGTGTTCGCCTGTTTCTACTTCACACATTACAAGATAATCTGAAAACAATGGACAGTCATAAGTCTGTACTGGAAGCAATAAACAATCTGAGTTTCCCCCTTCAGCTTGCTGTGTTGATGAACCATCGAACGCCCATTCTGGAGGTAAGTCATCTCTTGTAGTTTTAATTTTACTTCTAATAGAAGGTTCTGGCTGATAACCGTCAAGCCAAACATATTCATATATTTTTATTTCTGACATTTTAATATTCTCCGTAAGTAAAATGAATTTGAATAATATCATAAAAAAAGCCCTAGTACAGGGCTATAAATTGAGAATTATAGTGCAAAATGCACTAAAAATAAGCATATGCACTATCTAAGTGCATAGAATGACGTTAACATTTGTGCTAAACCTTGCTTCTTAGAAAAAACTAACCATTCAGATAAAAACTTATTCCATTGGAATTTTTCATCTTTATGAAACATATTCTTATTGGGATATCTATTTCTAGCCCAAAATAATTGTTTCCCATTGAATTTTCTTACTTCTGCCATTTTAAAATCATGATAAATAGCTACAATTATTTTCATGGAAGTTAATTTCTTATTCGAAAATTCTGATTGTTTGATTACTAGAGTAGAGGTATGTTTAGATTCTCTAATAAACTCTAGGGTTACTTTAGAGTTATTGCTTCCTTCTGGAAGGAGATAAGAAATATTAAGATTGTCTTGATAGCTAGGAATGATTTCTTTTATCTTCATGTAGTTCTTTTCATACAACAATAGAAGACCCTTAAGATTAGTCTTTGGCTTTTTTCTTAATGTCACTCCTAAGTTATTTTGATTAGTCATAAGAAGACCACAATATTAACGCAGCTACAGACCTAAAAGGCTTCCAAGGTTTTGCAATTTCTTCAGTTGTCAACTTTTGTGGTCTTGTTCTTAAGCCCTTTAGCCTTTGAATTGCAACCTGTAATCCTAAGTCCGAAGAAGGCCAGGCATCCTTTCGAGACATGCAGCCAAGAAGGTAGCATTGAGCAGTCCACTCTCCTATTCCTTTAAACTTAGTTAATTCATTTACTATTTCTTCATTAGACATTTGCTCTAGAGAGGAAAAGTCAATTTTCTTTGATAAGCATGCTTCAGCAATTCCAGTGCAGTAGTTAATTTTTTGGTAACTTAGACCTGCTGCTCTAAACACTTCAATTTCAGTTTGAAGGAATTGTTTAGCAGAGAATGGAGCTATAGATTTTTTTAGCCTTCCAAAGATAGCTTTAGCAGAAGCAACCGAAAGTTGTTGCTCCACAATAAGATTTATTAACCCATTAAATCCTGAAGGTCTTTTAAATAAATTTATTTGCCCTTGTCTTTTTTTAACTATCTTCCTTAAGTGAGGGTCTTTCTCGCATAAATACTGAACTCCCTCTTTAAGAGAATTAATGTTTAATTCTTGATTCATCAGAGTACAGCTTATTTGTTACCGAGCTTTTAAAAGGTAATAGGGACTTACATCTTTCGTTATATTCTAAGATGTGTTCTCTTTCTCTAATTAAGAAATCATCTATAGCTTTCTTAAATCTGTCATCTTTTATCCAGTGAGATGAAAAAGTTTCAACAGGCAGAAATCCTCTCTTAATTTTGTGCTCTCCTTGCACCCCTGGGTCAAATTTATTTAGCTTCATTTCTATACAGTGTTCTATTCCCTGGTAGTAACAACTTTCAAAATGTAGCGAATCGTATTCTTCAAGACAACCCCAATATCTTCCATAAAGATTTTTAGAGTCACAAAAGTTTAAGGCGCCCGCTAAATGACCTTTTGTCTTAGCCTCTTTGGCTATAACTAATAATAATGATTCAGGAAGTCTTTCAGAAATTTTGTGAAAGAAATCTAAATTTAAATAAGCTTGCATACCCCGTTTTAAATAAGTGATTTGATAAAATTTAAAGAAACTTTCCCAAAGTTCCTCGGTTATATCTTCTCCTGGGATTCTTTCCATATGAATATTTTGATCAAAAATCTTAGATCTTTCCTTCCTTAAATTTTTTCTTTGCCTTGAAGTCAGCTCCTTAAGAAAATCATCAAAGTCAGAGTAGTTATTGTTGAACCAATGAAATGAATAGCTAGTTCTCGTACTAAATCCGGAATCAACATAAGGAGTAAGCTCCTTCTTTTCAGGTAAAAGAATATGGGCACTAGAAATTCCAAGCTCAATGGAAATCTCTTCTATTCCTTCTTTAATGAGAGAGCTTATATGAGTCCTTTTACTTTCATCCAGCACACAAAGCCTTGGTCCTGAAGCAGGGGTAAAGGGAATTGCACTTACAAGTTTGGGGTAATAATCCAAGCCATTCCTATAGAATGCGTCCGCCCAAGACCAATCAAAAATAAATTCTCCATGCGAATCTGTTTTTATATACATTGGCATTAAGGCAATTACATCTTCTTCTTCTTTTACCAACAGGTGAAAGGTGTACCAGCCAGTTCCTTCTCCTACACACTTGCTTTCTTCTAAAGACAGTAAGAAGGAGTGTTTCATGAAAGGATAGTCTGAATCGACTAAGTTATTCCATGTTGTCTCATCAATATTTTTAATGGATTCAATAAAGTGAATTTTCATTTCCGGTTGTAGTGTTTTTTTTATTTATAAAATTGAAGAAAAAATTGTTCCTAATAAAATTGAGATGCCTATCCAATTATTTCTTTTAAAAGCTGTAAAACATTTCTCTGGGTTTTCGTCCCTGATCAAGGAGAATTGAAAAAAAACTAGCACAAGACAGATAATGATACTTGCATAAAAAATTGGGTTTATTTTCTCCACAAAACCAGAAAAAGACCAAAGACAAAGAGATATTAAATGGAATGTAATGATTAACTTTTGAGAGTATTTTCCAAAAGTTATTGCAGAAGACTTAAGGCCTATGGATAAATCGCCCTCTCTGTCACTCATAGCATAAGCAGTGTCATAAGCCATTATCCAAAAGAAACATGCTGAAAATATAATTAAGGATGTAGAAGAAATTTTATCTAACTCTGCGGCCGAAACCATTAATATTCCCCAAGAAAAAGCTAACCCTAAAAAAACTTGGGGGAGCTCAAAGAACCTCTTGGTGAGTGGATATATGACAGTGATTATTAAACCTATGCAGGCAATTATTACAGTAAGTTTATTGGTCCAAAATAGAAGAGAAGCAGAAAGACTTACTAAAATAAAAAAGAGAGTTATAGCTTCAAACCCCTTTACCTGGCCTGTAACTAATGGTCTATTTTTGGTTCTTTCAACTTTTCCATCAAAATCTCTATCAAAAAAATCATTAATAACACATCCTGCTGAACGCATTAAAAAGGTTCCGATACAAAAAATGATTACTAGTACAGGGGTGGGGGAGCCGTCTTTTAAAATCATGAAGGCACTTAGGGTGGGCCAAAGGAGAAGAAAAGTCCCAATGGGTTTTTCTAGTCGCATGAGTTTTCCCAATCCGATTAACTTACCAGTCATTCCTGCATTTCTGTTTTAAGTACTAAAGAAGGTGTACTTTAGTCTAGGTTGCTAAGAAAGTTGAGTTAGAATGTCGCATTTTATTACCAAGCAAAGATGTGAATTAATGAAAAAGTGGGAATGCATAGTATGTGGTTTCACGTATGATGAAGAAGAAGGTTGGCCTGAAGATGGAATAGAGCCAGGTACTGCATGGGAAGACATACCTGAAGATTGGGTTTGCCCTGATTGTGGAGTAAGCAAGGAAGATTTTGAGATGGTCGAAATATGAACGCTTTATCAGCACCTAAGAACCTTACAAGAAATGTCTTAATTGGAATGGCAGCCGGGATTTTGGTCGCCTCAACTTTTTATTACTTACAGGGCTTTATTAATGAAGATATATCTCTAGGTGTAGAGAAGTATATATTTAATTTGGGAGGACAGATTTTCAAGAATCTTTTGATGCTTGTTGTTGTTCCCCTTGTTTTTTTCTCATTAGTCTCTGGAATATCTTCTTTATCCAATATGGTTAAGCTAGGATCTATAGCTACTAAAACAATAGGTCTGTATTTATTTACGACTGCTATAGCAGTAAGTTTAGCCTTATTTTTTGGCTGGGCTTTTAATCTTTCTGGATTTGAAGGAACTGTAGATTCTTATGTTCCCCCATCCGGTGACTCAAGTTTGTATGGAACTGTTCTAAGGATTTTTCCTAATAATATTTTTGGTGCGTTTATTGAAAATAATATGCTGGGAATAGTGTTTATAAGCATCTTGTTTGGATTAGCCTTAAATCTTACGGACGATTTAACGAATGGATTTTCTAAAACTTTTGAGAGATTCAATATTGTTTTCTTGAAAATAGTTTTATTAATAATGACTTTTGCCCCAATTGGTGTTTTTTGTTTAATGGGCAGTTATGTAATGGCTAAGGGGTTAAATATTTTTGGTGATTTAGCTCAGTATGTACTTATATTAATTTTCGTGTTGGCTTTTCATTTGATATTTACTTATTCGCTGATACTTAAATCTTTTGCCAATCTTAGCCCTTTAATTTTTTTTCGAAAGATGAAGAACGTGGCTTTATTTGCTTTCTCCACGTCTTCAAGCGCAGCTACCATACCAGTGACACTAAAAGCAGTAACAGATGATCTTGGAGTTAAGAAAGATGTTTCGTCTTTTGTTGTTCCTGTTGGAGCAACAATAAATATGGATGGAACAGCTATTATGCAAGGCCTAGCCACCATGTTTATTGCCAGTACAGTTGGGGTAGATTTAACCTTAATACAGTACGGACAAATCGTAATATTGGCTATAGTAACTTCAATAGGAACCGCAGCTGTACCATCAGCTGGTACAGTAACTCTAGCTTTGATTCTTGGATCTCTTGGCCTGCCATTAGATGCAATCGGTTTAATACTAGCTGTTGATAGAATCCTAGACATGATTCGAACGGCAGTTAATGTTTGTGGAGATGCAGCTGTCTCATGTATTGTTGCTAAATCAGAAAATGAACTAGATTTATCAATCTATAACTCAGAGTGATAAAGATTAATTTTAATTGTTTCTTTTATCTTGTAGACTTCGCCGCTGATAAATAGTTCTCAGCAAGTTTTTTTGATTTAAGGAGAAATAATGATAGAGAGTTATCTTGCCATACCCCCTTTGTTAGGCTTTGTGGGCCTTCTAGTTGCTCTGGGAATTTATGTTGTTGTCAATAGATTTCCTGAGGGGACTGACGAAGTTAAAAAGATAGGTGACCAAATCCACCTTGGGGCCATGACATTTATGAAAACCGAATATCTCTACTTAACAATATTCACAATTGTAGTAATAGTGTTAGTTTGGATGTTTTTAGGACAAGATACAGCTATAGCCGTATTGGCAGGCGCTCTTTCTTCCTCTATTGCCGGTTGGATAGGAATGTATTCAGCAACAAAAGCAAATGTTAGGACTGCAACAGCCGCTTCAGAGTCCGGTGCAGAAACTGCACTTTCAGTTGCATTTTATGGCGGTTCAATTATGGGACTCTGTGTAGCTTCTCTTGGGCTAATAGGATTAGGATCGCTTTATTATCTTTTAAGTGGAGATGCTCACTCCATAGAGGGATTTGCTATGGGCGCGTCCATTGTGGCTCTATTTTCAAGAGTAGGTGGAGGAATATTCACAAAGAGTGCAGATGTTGGAGCAGACCTTGTTGGCAAGTTGGAATTTGGAATAGCTGAAGATGATCCAAGGAATCCAGGGGTTATAGCTGACAATGTTGGAGATAATGTTGGAGACATTGCTGGAATGGGTTCAGATATCTTCGAATCTTACTGTGGGTCTATGGTTGCGTGTATTGCTATTGCTTCAACCTCCTCATTAGCTTTTGTAGAGGCAAATAAAGAAGGCATGATGTTTTTGCCATTGGCTTTAGCTTCCATAGGTTTGATTTCGTCAATTATTGGGATAATTGTAGTTAGAATTTTTTCCAATTTATCTCCTGCTTTAGCAATGAGAATAGGTACAATCTCAGCTCCTATTATTTTTGTATCAGCGGCTTACTTCCTTATTAATCTTCTGGTTCCTGCAAGTGATATTTGGTTAGCAGTTGTTTGTGGTTCTGCAGGAGGGATAGTTATTGGTTTAACAACTGAGTATTACACTGGTTCAAAGCCCATCGTTAAGATTGCAGAATCTGCACAGACAGGCCCGGCAACGGTAATGATCACAGGATTAGCTGTTGGAATGCAGTCTGTTGTAGTTCCGATAGCTTGTATAGCACTAATTATTTTTGTTTCTACTTATTTTGCCGATCTTTATGGAGTTGGGATAGCAGCAGTCGGGATGCTTTCTACAGTAGGTATAACCATGGCCATAGATGCCTATGGTCCGGTTGCAGATAATGCTGGAGGTATAGCGCAAATGGCAGGCATGTCTCCTGAGACTCGAAAAATTACTGACGAGTTAGATGAACAGGGAAATACAACGGCTGCAATAGGAAAAGGTTTTGCTATAGGAGCGGCAGCATTAGCAGCATTAGCAATAATAGCTGCTTTTGTTTCAACGGTTTCTGCCAATAGAGGAGAAGAACTTCAATTGCTATTGGATAATCCTATGGTGCTAATAGGGTTGTTTATTGGAGGAGCCATTCCTTTTCTGATAGCTTCAATAACAATGACGGCGGTGGGTGATGCAGCTTTTGAAATGATTAATGAGATAAGAAGGCAGTTTAAAGAAATACCAGGCCTTCTCGAAGGTAATGCGGAACCAGATACTGCTAAGTGTATCGATATAGCTACTTCTGCTGCACTTAGAAAGATGCTTATACCTGGGGTTATTGCTGTGTCAGCACCTCCTTTAGTGGGATTTATTTTAGGTCCTGAATCCTTAGGGGGAATGCTAGCAGGTGGCTTACTTGCCTGTGTTCTAATGGCCTTATTTATGGCAAATGCTGGAGGGGCTTGGGACAACGCTAAGAAATATATTGAAAAAGGTAATCTAGGTGGAAAGGGTACTGATACTCACGCAGCAGCTGTTGTAGGAGATACGGTAGGTGATCCCTTTAAGGACACATCGGGGCCTTCCATGAATATCTTAATCAATGTAATGGCAATAGTTAGTCTTGTAATAGCACCCTTACTTTAATCAAGTAAGTTTTTTACACATAGTAATATGGGGAATGCCAGTATCAGACTTATAAGGTCCAGTCTCTTTGTAGCCCATAGATAAATAGAAACTGATTGCGTTTTCTCTAGCATTCAAGACCATTTCTTGGATTCCTTTTTCTCTTGCAATGGCTTCTAACTCAGAAACTATTGCTGATCCCAAACCCTTTCTCTGAATCGTATTGCTTACCGCCATATATCTTATTTGACCTTCCCTATTATTATTAAAGTGTAATCTCCCGCCTCCAATGACTTCCTTTTGTTCATCAACAGCAATGAGGTGGTGACTTTCATCTTCTAGTTCATCCTTTAAAGTCTCTTTAGACATTCCAAGAGGTTTTCTTAACATTTCCCATCTGAAGTTAAAATATTTATCCCACTCTAATTCAGTTTCTGGTGACTTAATGATGTAATTCATAGAATATTCGTTTTATAGAGTTAATTTAACCATGGTAAAGAAAGACAGTATTTTCAAAGTTGGCAATTTTAACGACTTAACTTTTACTTTCAATGAAGAAGTGACAGAAGTTTTTGAAGATATGATAGATAGATCTGTGCCCGGTTACACTTCTAGCCTAAGGTTGATAGAAAACTTAAGCCGAAAATATTTCATAGAAGGAACTCATTGTTACGACCTTGGATGTTCTCTAGGAGCTTCTAGCATGAGCCTTATAAAGGCTATGGGAAAAAGGGAAGGGAAAATTTTTGCTATTGATAATTCGCCTGCGATNGAAGCTCAAATTGATAAAGCCTCCGTCGTGGTTATTAATTTTGTTTTGCAGTTTTTAAACTCCAAGGACAGAGATGGTCTCCTCAAGAAAGTTTTTTTAGGCATGAAACAGGGAGCTTTGTTGATATTGTCAGAAAAAATACATTTTGATAATAAGTTTAGAAATCAAACAATTGATAATCTACATCATCAGTTCAAATCCAATAATGGTTATTCAAAAATGGAAATTTCCAGAAAAAGAGATGCACTGGAAGGGGTTCTGATGACTGACCTAGAAATTCTTCACTGGCAAAGGCTTGAATCAATTGGCTTTAAAAAGATTAGAAAAATAATGACTAATCTTAATTTCATGACTTTAGTAGCTGAAAAATAATGTTAAGGATTTCAGAAAACTGGGTAGAACTCCTTAATTCATATAATGAAAATCCTTATGGGACTAAAAAGGACAGGCGAATTGATGATTGGAATAAAATAATTTCTTCTCTGACTAAACTACAACCCACAAAAGTAGATCTTAAGAAAGAAATTCTGGTAACAAGTAACTGGAGTGAACAGGAAACGAAAAAAGCTAAAGCGCTTTTACTTGAACTCATCCCTTGGAGAAAGGGACCTTTTGAAATTGGGGATATATTCATTGATGCAGAATGGAGGTCTAACCAGAAATGGGAAAGATTTTTAGAACTTAACATTGAATTGTCAGGAAAAACCATCTTGGACGTTGGGTCCGGTAATGGCTATTACGGATTTAGGATGTTAGGTCAAGGAGCAGATTCGGTGGTTTGTCTTGAACCCAACCTTTCTCACTTGACTCAATTCATTGCCATTAATAATTTTGTTCAATCAGAACAAATAAGAATGATCCCTGAGAGGATTGAAGAATTAACTTTTACAGAGGAATATTTTGATCTAATTTTCAGTATGG
>LWDU01038967.1_pt1 | contig 15158 bp, 14 predicted proteins | sample 727161 | NCBI WGS metagenome assembly LWDU01 (sample SAMN04566230, study PRJNA314399) | hydrothermal vent metagenome | isolation source: deep sea hydrothermal plume seawater | place: Mexico: Gulf of California, Guaymas Basin | collected 2004-07-11 | reverse complement strand
AACGCGTGGACCGCAAGCACTATCTGGAGCGGGTCCTTCAACCTGTCGCGGACGCCATCCTCAGCGAGCTCGGCTCGTCCTTTGCCGAAGCACTTGGCGAAGGCCAACAGCTCTCCCTGATCTGACCCGCGAACTCCGGCCCCGGGCGGATCCGGCCGCGCAGATCGATCGACGGACCGGGCAAAAGGGCATCGGGCACAGGGGTTTCGGGCAAAAGGGCATCGGGCAGAAGGCGATCGCAGCGAGAAGTGGGAAACGCTATGCCGATGCGGCTTCCCACACCCCGTCATCCGCCGCAATCCGGGAGAGACTGTTGAACAGAGTCTCTTCCCGGTCGGCCAGTTCTGCCACCCGGTTCCCCGCTTCGACGAAGAGCGCCGGATCGCAGGTTTCCCGCTCGCTCTGGGTCTTCAGAACGGCGGCCACGTCCCCCCATCCCCGGGCGATAGCCTCGGTGGCTTCCACCAGAAGTTCCTCGCCCAGGGAGGGGACGACTTCGGCGGCTTCGGCCAGAAAATCACGGTAGAGCGAGCGGAAGAATAGCCCCCCCGCGCCGCGCTTCACGATGATCTGGTAACCAAAACGGGCGGCCCACGACCAATCGTCGAGCGCTTTCCAAGCGGGAAGATCTGCCGCCAACCCCCGCATGGCGGGGAGCCCGCTCGCCGCCGACGGCATGGACTCCGCTCCAGGCTCCAGCATCCAGCGGGCGTTGCGCGCGAAGGCGATCCGGATGACTTCGGGGAGCGAACGTCCCAGGGTCAGCCGCCCGGGGAGAAAATGCTGATATTCGTTCTGACACGAAACCGGGTAGTCATCGGCGTTGCGCGAGCGACGAAGTTCTTCCAGGCCAACGCTCTGGTACTCTCGAAGTTTGCGATCGGCGATGAAGACCCGATCGTCGGATTCGTCATAACCCACCGCTACGGCCCGGTGTCCGGGGAAATGACTCGTCGTATTCTGATACCCCAGGTAAAATGTGTCGGTAGAAAGCATCACGGGCACGCCCGCGTCGAGTTGCGCCTTCAGGCTTAGCCAGGCACGGTCGTCGTCTTCCACCGAACCACCGACGACGGGAAGCCCGGCATTCGCGCAAAAATCGGTTTCCAGACTGAGGGTGCGGCCATGGAAAATTCGGGTTGGACTCAGAGCATCGTTGCGGATATGAAAGAAACCAAGCCCACCCCCAAGGCCAAAAACCATGGGCTCGGAGAGCGGCAAACCGTGGAAGTTCAGAATATTGCTGATGGCGGTCGACGCACAGTGCTCGCCGAGACGATGCTCGAAACCTTCTACCAGAACCTTCACGCGACTTCCTCCCACAGTGCTGGGCCGCTGCTAAGCGTGCCCGCCGAGCGCAGCGACGACCTCCCCCACCTGCGCGTCCCAGACGCGATCTTCGGGGATCGGAAAAGTAATTCGAGTGGCCAGACCCTCGAAACGGGCACGCAGAATGTCTGCGATCTCGTCGTAGGTTCCGCTGGGCACAAGGCTTTCCAGCATCTCGTCGCTGATTCGCGCGGTCATCTCGTGCCAGCGACCTTCCCGCGTCATGGCGTGAAGATCCCGGCCCACGTCCCCCCAACCGTAGAGGTCCAGCGAAGGCCAGTACGCCGGAGTCGAGTAGAGGAACCCAAAGAGTTCGCGTATCCCCTCCCGGGCCGCAGCCACCGCAGCGGAATCGGGACCCGTCGCCGCCATGTCGGCGGCCATCAAATCCAGGGCGGAACGATCCCTTCCGCCGGTGGCGGCGCCTTTCTCGAGGCGCGGCCAAACCACTTCGCGTAGGTAGCGCGGCGAACTGTTGGTGGGATGGCACATAAGACCGTCCGCGGCCTCCCCGGCCAAGGCGGTCATCCCGGGCCCGATGGCGCCCAGATGAATCGGAGGCGGCCCGGCCTTCAGCGGCCCCGGGTTGAAGAAGGGCTGCATTCGCGTGAAGCGATAGTGCTCCCCCGTATGGGCGAGGGGCGCGCCTTCTTGCCACGACGCGAAAATCGCTCCCAAGGCCGCAATATACTCGCGCATCCGCGCCACCGGAGGAGACCAGTGGGCGGAGTAGCGCCCCACGATATTGCCCCGCACCTGGGAACCGACCCCCAACTCGAAGCGACCGCCGGAAACGTCCTGGAGGTCCCAGGCCGCGTGGGCGACATTCATGGGGCTGCGCGGGAAAACCACGAGCACGCTGGTCGCCACCCGGAGACGCTCGGTCGCCGCCAAGGCGGCCTGGGCGACCAGCAGTCCGTCGTGCACGGCGTCGGGCACGTTCAAACCGGTAAAACCCAGGGCCTCGGCCCGGCGCGCGTGTGCGGCCACCGCGCCCAAGCGCATTCGTTGGTCCATGGCCGCCCAGACTTCCATCCGCTCCCTTTGCCCCTTCGTCCGTTCGCCGATTCGCCGATTCGCCGACGCCCGGCGAACTCAGAACGTCCGCAACAAATTTTGCCCCAGCATACCCTCGGGCGGCCCGGATTTTTCGTGCTCCCGGAGACCCTGCCCAGATTCTCGCCCTCCCGGGGCCCCGCGGCGGGCCGGCCCGATTTCCCCGACTAGAACGTGTTTCACTTTGGGGTTATACTGGCCCTAATCGGCGGCGCCCCGCGCCGTTCTCCACTTCCGCCGCCCCGACACCGGGGCTTGAGGATCCCGCCCATGCACGTCGACTACACGCCCGAACAAAAAGAACTCCGCCTGAAGCTCCGCGACTACTTCGGCCAGCTGATGACCCCCGAACGCCGAGATGGAATCAAGATGCTCGAGGGCGGCAATCTCTTTCGCGAGATCGTGCGCGAAATGGGGCGCGACGGCTGGCTGGGCGTGGGCTGGCCCGAGGAATACGGGGGCGGCGGGCTGACAGCCATCGAGCAGCTGATCTTCTTCGACGAACTTCGCCGGGCCGGTGCGCCCCTGCCCTTCGTCACCCTGAACACCGTCGGTCCCGCCCTGATGGCCCATGGCTCGGAGGAGCACAAGCGCGAGTTTCTACCGCGCATCCTGGCGGGCGAAGCCCATTTCGCGATCGGGTACACCGAGCCCGATGCCGGCACCGACTTGGCTTCGCTCAAGACCTCGGCGGTCCGGGAAGGCGACGAATGGGTGATCAACGGCACCAAGATCTTCACCAGTGGGGCCGACGACGCCGACTATATCTGGCTTGCCGCCCGGACCGACCCCGATGCCAAGAAACATCGCGGCATCTCGATCTTCATCGTCGATACGAAACTCGCGGGCTTCAGCGCGTCGCCAATTCATACCGTGGGCGGCGGTCATACCTGTATGAGCTACTACGAAAACGTTCGAGTCGACGAGTCGATGATCGTTGGAGGTCTCAATCAGGGCTGGGGATTGATCACCACCCAACTCAACCACGAGCGCGTGGGCCTCGCGGCATTTGGGGGCATCGCGTTCAAGCACCTCGACGATATCGTCGCGTGGGCCAAGGAAACCTGTGACGCGGCCGGGATTCGGGTGGTGGACGACCCTCGGGTCCAGCTGGCCCTGGGCGAGGCCAGCGCCCGATTGGAAGCCATGAAAGTGATGAACTGGCGTATGGCCTGGGCCCTCGAACAGGACGTTCTCGACCCCGCCCAGGCTTCCGCCGTCAAGGTCTACAGCACCGAAACCCTGATCGAGGTGTACCGCCTGCTCCAGGAGGTTGTGGGCGTCGCGGGCGCACTTCGCAAGGGTTCTGCGGGCGCCGTTCTGTTGGGGGCCTTGTCCCAGGAGGCGCGCGCCTGCCAGATCAATACGTTCGGGGGCGGCGTCAACGAAGTCCAGCGGGAAATCATCGCCATGGCGGGACTCAAAATGCCCAGGGCGCCGCGCTAATCCCATTCGACCCAGGAGTACGAACCCATGAATTTTTCGTTGACCGAAGAGCAGGCCGCAATCCGCGAGCTGGCCCGGCAAATTCTGACCGACGCCTGCACGCCTGAACGCCTGACGGAACTCGAGGCGAACGCCTCGGGTGACGGCATCGACCGATCCCTCTGGGCCGCGCTCGGCGAGGCGCACCTGCTCGGGATCGACATCGACGAGAGCGATGGAGGGAGTGGCCTCGGCTTCGGTGCCCTCTGTGTCTTGGTGGAAGAAGCCGGACGAGTCATCGCACCGATTCCCCTCGTCCCCACCCTCATCTGCGGGGCCGCGGCCATCGGGCAATTTGGCACCGATGCTCAGAAGAAAAAGTGGTTGCCCGGAATCGCCGCCGGCGAAACCCTCCTTAGCGCAGGACTCCAGGAGGTCGGACGCTTCGATCCCACGTGCCCGCAGACCCGTGCTCGGAGCGACGGAGATCGCTGGATTCTGGACGGCGAGAAAGTCTGCGTGCCTTGCGCAAAGAGTGCGGCACGCATTTTACTCCCCGCATCCCTCGGTGAGGGTCGGGTGGGGGTCTTCCTTGTCGACCCCGAAGCCGAGGGGGTTCGGCTTGAAGAGGCCGTTGCGAACAATCACGAGCGCCAATTTCAGCTGAGCTTATCCGGCGTCGAAGTTTCAGCGGACGATGTCTTGGGCGACCCCCAGACGGGCGCGGGGATCATCCAATGGGTGGCCGACCGTGCCCAGGTCGCCCTCGCGGCGTTGCAACTCGGGGTCTGCCAGGCCGCCGTGGAGAAGACCGCGGAATACACCTCCGATCGCAAGCAGTTCGGTCGACCCATCGGAACTTTTCAGGCGGTCACCATGCGGATCGCCGACGCCTACGTCGACCTCGAGTGCATGAAGTCCACGCTCTGGCAGGCCATCTGGCGTCTTGAAGAGGGCTTGCCTGCGGGCGCCGAGTCGGCAGCCACCAAATGGTGGGCCTGCCGGGGCGGAAGTCGAGTGGCCCATACCGCCATGCACTTGCACGGCGGGATCGGCGCAGACATCGACTACCCGATCCATCGGCATCTGCTCTGGGCCCAGCAGATCGGGCTGACCCTGGGCGGCGCGGGCGAACAGCTGGCTCGGATCGGCGCTCTTCACGCCGAATCCGACACCGGAGCCCCTGCGGACGTCAGCCCCTGACCGAATCGCTATGGTTCGCGGCGAGCGAGGATCAGACCGGGAGCAGGCCGCAATGCCCATCGAAATCCGGATGCCCCAACCCGCCCCGGACATCGATGAAGCCGATCTGATCGACTGGCTCGTGGAACCCGGGGCCGAAATCGCCCTGGGCGAACCCATCGTTGAAATCGAAACCGACAAATCGACCCTGGAGGTCGAAGCGCCGGCCGCGGGCATCTTGTGCGAAATCACCGTCGCGTCGGGCAGCCTGGGCGTACCCGTGGGTACTGTGCTCGGCCTGATCGAAGCTCGGGCGGAGGACTCGGTCCCAGAGTCCGAGCCGCGCCCACCGGCCGCGCCGGCCCTCCCGGCAACCCCTCCCTCAGCCACCCGCCCCGCGACGAACCGCGCGGAGTCTTCCACAGGCGGCTCCCTTCCCTTGCCAGACTCCCCCGGGTCCGGCGCCTCCGCGCCACCCGTGCCCCGGAGCACCGCGCTGGCTCGACGCCTGGCCGAGCGCGCGGGAATCGAAATCGACCGGATGCGCGGAAGCGGATCGCACGGCCGGGTCACCCGGGCCGATATCGAACGAAAAACCCCGCCCCCCGGCACCGGCCCACTCGAGCCCTATTTGCGTTTGGAGGCCGACTGTCAGGCCAGCGCATTGTTGCGAATTTTGGCGAGCATCGAGGAAAATTCGGGCGGCACGCGAATTCCCCTGGAGGTCGTGATCCTTCGGGCCACCGCCCTTGGGCTTCGCAACGCACCTGAGATCGCGCGGGCTTCGGCGGCCGAAGCGGGTGCCCCTCGCGACGCATCCGTAGATATCGCGCTCTTGAACGCCGGAACACCCGGGGAAGGCCGGCGAATCCGCGAGGCCAACCGCAAGGGGCTGGCAGCCCTCTCCGCCGAGTTGGAAGCCCCTGACCCGGAGCCAGAAACTACCGGCGATTCGGAGTCAGACGCCGCGGAATTCGTCGTAATCCACCTCGACATCCCGGGCGTGAACCGCCATTGGCCGGTTCCTCGTCCGGGCGCCCACGTAACCGTGGGCAGCGCCCCGCCGCGCCGGCAGCCCGTCGCCCAGGGTGAATCCGTCGGCGTGGGCGACGTGCTCACCCTGACGCTCTGCGCGGACCCCAGCAAAATTGAAGCCGCCGCCGCCGCCCGCCTGCTGGTCGGAATCCGGCGCTTCATCGAGCGCCCTCTGGAAATGGCGCTCTAAACCGACAGCTCGGCTAGAGGGCCGACCAGGAACGTGCGATCTCGATCAGATCGGTCTGACGCGAAATTCCCGCACGCTGCTTCGCCATGGTCTCGATCCCTTGCAGCACATCCCGGCGACTGACTTGACCCACCAGACGTCCGTCTTCGACGACCGGAAGGCGACGGATCGGCAGAGTGAGGAAATAGTGTGCGATGGCGTAGATCCCCAGGTCGGGAGGAATCGTTCGACCCGCGCCGGTCATGAAATGCTTGACGGTTCCCGCTTCTTCTTGATGGCCGGCATAGAACTCATCCGAAGAAAGCATCCGCAGGCAGTCGAGCTCCGAGAGAACGCCGATCATTGCCCCGGCGTCATCCACCACCGGTGCACCCGAAATGCCGCGGCTCAGCAAGATCCGGATCGCATTGAAGATACTCATCTCGGGCCGCAGGGTGATCAGCGAAGTCGCCATGATGTCTCCGGCGGTCAGTACTCTGTGCGAATCGCCCATTCTTCAATCCTCCTGTTTGGCCGTATCTTCAACCGGGATCTCGTCTGCTTATCTGGACTCCGTCTCTTCAATGGTTCGGATCGACTGCGGTTCGGCGTCTCTTGCCGCTTCTGTTTCTGTCGTTTCTATCGTTTCTGTCGCTTCTATCGTTTCTATCGTTTCTGTCGGTACACCGCAATCAAGACTTTCGATCGTCCGCGCGACCCACCGTCCAACGCACCCATCTCGGCTCCGGGGAGACTCGCAATTTCCCTCCCCTGGGAATTGCAGAGTCCGGGGAGGTGAATTCGCTCGGTTCAATCCATTCAGACGACGTGGCTTGGAATGCTTTCAGCTCCGCCCTGCAGCGCCCAAATCCGCGAGCTCCGCAACGAAGGGCTACGCCCTTTAGTCTACAGGCTGGACCCCAGGCAGATCAAACCCAAAAGCTCCGATCTGCTCTCTGAAGACTCGCCTTCCCCGAGGCAGGGGCGCTCAGGGCCGGGCGCCCGGCGGCGTCGGGCCTCTACCCGCGACTCACCGGCAAATTCGAAAGGAATCTGCGTCCCTCGGTTTCCTTGATGGATGCCCTTTCCCAACCTAGTATCTGCCGCGTTCGATTCGTTGCACCTCCCGAAGCCAAGCCATCTGGCCCGCCGGAGCGAGGGCACGAGACGTGAATCGAAGCTCTTCAAGTGGGCGGGAAGTCCGTCTCGTTCAGGCCTCCATCACAGGCTCGATCTACAGTCAGAGAACCTCAACCGATACGACGGCTGCTTTCGATGCGCCGACGAGTCGAAATCAGCGAGCAGCCAAGCCCCGATGGCCATCCACAAGATCACGAAGGGCCTGGACATTCCCATTTCGGGCCGGCCCCTCCAGGTAATCCGCGAGCAAGTGCGAGCGACCCGAGTCGCCGTGGTGGCCGACGACTTTCCGGGCATGAAACCCCGCATGCGCGTCGAAGAAGGCGAGACAGTCAGGCGCGGCCAGGTTCTGTTCGAAGACCGGAAGTCCGAAGGGGTGCTCCACACGTCACCCGGAGCCGGGAGGGTCATCGGAATCCATCGCGGCGCTCGCCGAGTCCTTCAATCCGTGGTCATCGACCTTTCGGATGCCGAACGCTCGGGCGAAGTGGACCCGGCAGAGTGCCAGACTTTTTCCAGCTTCGCGGGAAAACCCGAGGCCGAGTTGACTCGGAGCGAGATCCGCGACCTGCTGGTGGAATCGGGGCAATGGACAGCCTTTCGAACCCGCCCCTACAGCAAGGTTCCCGGGGTCAAATCCGAACCGGCGGCGATCTTCGTAACCGCCATCGATACTTCGCCGCTGGCGCCCCTCCCCGAAGTGGCCCTCGCCGACCGGCGAGAAGATTTCGAGCGAGGACTAAGGATCATCGCGCGGCTCACCCCCGGAAAAACCTACCTCTGTCTCCGCGAACACAGCGATTTCGCCGATAACCTGGATGCCCCAGTTGCAGCAGAATACTTTTCCGGTCCTCATCCTGCGGGCACCGTCGGCCTGCACATCCATACTCTTGAGCCCGTTCACCGAAACAAGACGGTCTGGCATATTGGCTACCAGGATGTGGCCTCCATCGGCCGACTTATCGCCACCGGCCGGTTGGACGTCGCTCGGGTCATCTCCTTGGCGGGGCCACCGGTCGCCGACCCCCGGTTGGTGGGCGCCCGGCTCGGCATCTGCATCGAGGACGTCGTAGGCCATGAACTCGGCACCCGGTCCGATCTCCGACTGATCTCGGGTTCGGTGCTTGCGGGCAAGAAGGCCGAAGGCAACTCCTTCGGTTATCTCGGGCGCTACGAGCGCCAGGTCAGCGTCATCGCCGAAGGTAACGAGCGCGAATTTCTGGGTTGGCTCGCCCCGGGCAAGCGGCGCTTCTCCGTCTTGCGAATCTTTCTTTCCAATTTCCTGGCGGCCCGAACTTTCGACATGACTTCGAGCCTCAACGGTGCCGAGCGCGCCATGGTACCCATCGGAAGCTACGAGCGAGTAATGCCCATGGATATTCTGCCCACCTTCCTGCTCCGGTCCATGCTGGTGGGCGACGTCGAGAAGGCCGAGGAGCTCGGAGCTCTCGAACTCGACGAAGAAGATCTGGCCCTATGCACCTTCGTATGCCACAGCAAGATCGACTATGGGCCGGTCCTCCGGCGCAATCTCGAAATCATCGAGAAAGAGGGCTGACCCTGGGATGAAGTTCCTTCGCGACAAACTCGACAAAATGGCGCCCCTCTTCGAGAAGGGCGGCAAATACGAAAAATTCTGGCCGGTATTCGACCTCCAGGCAAGTTTTCTCTTCACAAACGGCGAAGTAACCCGCAGGGCTTCGCATGTTCGTGACAGCACCGACATGAAACGCCTGATGATGACTGTCGTAGTGGCCCTGCTTCCCTGCATGCTCATGGCGTGCTGGAACACGGGCTACGAGGGCATGCTGGCGATCGCGAAGGGAGCCTCCCCCCTGGACTCCTGGCAGACCACTCTCTGGCAGGCCCTCGGATTTTCCTTCGACTTCAAGAGCAACTTTCATTGCGTCCTTTTCGGCGCCCTCTATTGGATCCCTCTTTACATCACGGTGATGGTCGCCGGGGGAGTCGCCGAAGTTATCTTCGCGGTGGTACGAAGCCATGAAATCAACGAAGGCTTTTTGGTCACCGGTGCGCTCCTGCCCCTGACTCTTCCGCCAACCATTCCGCTCTGGATGGTGGCTCTGGGTACGGTCTTCGGCATCGTAATGGGCAAGGAGGTTTTCGGTGGGGTGGGGATGAATTTTCTGAACCCCGCACTGACGGCCCGGGCTTTCCTCTTCTTCTCCTACCCGGCGGCGATGAGCGGTGACTCACCCTGGATTGCCGCCGACTTTTCGGGCATCGACACCTTCAGCGGAGCCACCCTGCTCTCCCAGGCGGCGTCCCACGCAGGGGCACTTGAAAATGCCGACTGGTGGTCATCCTTCTGGGGTGTCGTCCCCGGTTCGTTGGGCGAGACCTCCGCGTTTGCCTGTCTTCTCGGTGCCGGACTTCTGGTCCTCAGTCGCGTGGGCTCATTTCGGACCATGGGGGGCGTGGTCATCGGCACCATAGTGACGGCCCTGTTTTTCAACCTCATCGGCTCGACCACCAACTCCATGTTCGCGGTGCCCTGGCACTGGCATATGGTGCTCGGGGGTTGGGCCTTTGGCATGGCCTTCATGGCAACGGACCCGGTCTCCTCGGCGTTCACCGACCGGGGCAAGTGGCTCTATGGCTTCGGCATTGGAGTACTCGTGGTCATGATCCGAGTGGTGAACCCCGCCTATCCCGAGGGCATGATGCTGGCAATCCTGTTCATGAACATGTTCGCCCCGCTCATCGATCATTTTGTCGTGCAAGCCAATATTCGCAGGAGGTTGGCGCGCAGTGCAGCATAGTACGACGTACATCATCGGGTTTTCAATCCTGGTCTGTGTAGTCTGCGCGCTCTTCGTAGCCACTGCGGAAGTTTCATTGCGGCCTCTCAAAGAGCTCAACGTCCAGATTGACAGGCAAAAGAATATTCTTGCTGTCGCGGGCCTGATGAAAACGGGCGAGAAAATCAGCACCGAAAATATTCGTCAACTTTTCGAAAGTTCGATAAGGCCCAAGATGATCGACCTGGCCACGGGCGAAGAGAACACGACCCTGGACCCGAAAACATTCAACCAGCGCGCCGCTGCCCGCGACCCGGCCCAAAGCACGCGGGCTTCCCCCAACCCTTCCAAAGTACTCCGCGTTCCCAATCAGGCTTTGATCTACGAAGTCGTCAGCGACGGAAAGGTGGACTCGATCATCATTCCCATCGAGGGGTACGGCCTCTGGTCGGTCCTCTACGGGTACCTGGCCCTAACTCCGGATACCCGAACGATCCTAGGCATCACGTACTATGACCAGAAGGAAACCGCTGGACTCGGCGGCGAGGTCGACAATCCGAACTGGAAGGCAAAATGGGTTGGCCGGAAGGCTTTCGACGAGCGGGGACGTGTCAAAATCGCCGTCCGCAAAGGACCGGCTGGACCGCCCGATAAGGACCCGTACCAGGTCGACGGCCTGTCGGGAGCGACCATTACGAGTCGCGGCGTAACCAATATGCTGCATTTTTGGCTGGGCGAGGGAGGGTTCGGCCCCTACCTGACTCGCCTTCGCAGCGCCGCAGGCGCCTGAAAGAATCGGGAAGGAAAAACTATGGCACCCACCCAGCGCGAGGCACTACTGGATCCGCTGATCAACAACAACCCCATCGCCCTCCAGGTTCTTGGTTTGTGTTCGGCACTCGCCGTCACGACGAAAATGTCAACCGCCTTCGTCATGAGCCTGGCCGTTATCGCGGTGACAGCACTCTCCAACACAGCCATCAGCCTGATTCGGAACCTGGTTCCGTCGAGCATTCGCATCATCGTGCAACTCACCATCATCGCCTCGCTGGTCATCATCACCGACCAGGTTCTTCAGGCCTTCGTCTTTGACATCAGCAAACAACTGACAGTCTTCGTTGGCCTGATCATCACCAACTGCATCATCATGGGCAGAGCCGAGGCCTTCGCGATGCAGAACCCTCCCGGGCTCTCCTTTATCGACGGTATAGGCAACGGGCTTGGGTACGGTCTCGTCCTGATGTCCGTAGCCTTCGTTCGTGAACTCTTAGGTAGCGGAAAAGTCTTTGGAGTCACGATCCTGCCACTAACCACCGAGGGGGGTTGGTACCAGCCCAACGGCTTGATGCTGTTGGCCCCCGCCGCATTCTTCCTGATCGGCTGCTTCATTTGGGCCGTTCGTAGCTGGAAACCCGAGCAAGTCGAGGAGGACTTCCATGTTGGAGCACTATTTGAGCCTGGCCGCGAAGGCAGTGTTCGTTGAGAACATCGCTCTAGCCTTCTTCCTAGGGATGTGCTCGTTTCTCGCCATCTCAAAGAAGGTGACTACCGCCATTGGGCTCGGAGCAGCCGTCATATTCGTGTTGGGGATCACCGTTCCCTTGAATCAGGTTCTGTCGAACGCCTTTCTCAAAGAGGGGTCGCTGGACTGGCTGGGGCTACCCGATGTCAACCTCGGCTTCCTCACCTACCTGACGCTTATCGGGACTATTGCCGCAGTGGTGCAGATCGTCGAGATGGTGATCGACCGCTTTTCCCCCGATCTCTACAACGCTCTGGGGGTCTTCCTGCCCCTAATCGCCGTGAATTGCGCGATCTTGGGCGCAGCCCTTTTTATGGTGAACCGCGACTACACCCTCGGCGAGGCCACAGTATTCGGGCTGGGATCAGGGGTGGGCTGGGCGATCGCCATCGTCGCGCTGGCTGCGATCCGAGAAAAGCTCCGCTACAGCAACGTGCCCGAGTCGCTCCGCGGTCTGGGTATCACGTTCATTGTAGTCGGCCTGATGTCCTTGGGATTCATGGCCTTCTCGGGAATTTCGCTCTAATCCGGCTCTGGGCCGGGGAGGTTTCAAATTCATGCTGACCATCGTCTGGGGGGTCATCGCCTTCACCGTCGTGATCGTTACGCTGGTGCTGGTTCTGATCGCCACGCGATCCCAACTCGTTTCTTCGGGCGAGGTCACCATCACCATCAACGACGACCCCGACAAAGCGATTCGTACGGTCGCTGGGTCCAGCTTGCTTGGCACACTCGCCGAGAACAAGCTCTTCATCCCTTCGGCCTGCGGGGGGCAGGGAACCTGCGGGGTCTGCCGAGTCATCGTCAAAGAGGGCGGCGGTTCACTTCTTCCCACCGAAGCAGGTTATATCTCGCGCAAGGAAGCACGTTCCGGTACACGCCTTTCCTGCCAGGTCAAAGTCAAGGAAGACCTGAAGATCGAAGTTCCCGCCGAGGTATTCGACGTCCGGAAATGGAAATGCCGCACCCGCTCCAACAAGAATTTGGCGACGTTCATCAAAGAACTCGTGCTTGAATTGCCCGAAGGCGAGGAAGTCCCCTTCCGGGCCGGAGGCTATATCCAGATCGAGTGTCCTCCTCACGTGGTGGACTACAAGGATTTCGAGGTCGAGGAAGAGTACCGGGAAGATTGGGACAAATTCGATCAGTGGCGGTATATCTCGAAGGTCGATGAGAATGTGGTGCGCGCCTATTCGATGGCCAACTACCCCGATGAGAAGGGCATAATCATGCTCAACGTGCGGATTGCATCGCCCCCCCCCCGCACGCCAGACGTCCCGCCCGGACAGATGTCTTCCTTCATCTTCGACCTCAAACCGGGGGACGAAGTCGTGATCTCGGGTCCCTACGGCGAATTTTTCGCCCGGGATACCCGGAACGAAATGATTTTTATCGGTGGCGGAGCCGGGATGGCTCCCATGCGCTCGCATATATTCGACCAGTTCCAGCGCCTGGGCAGCGATCGCAAGGTCAGCTTCTGGTACGGCGCGCGAAGCATGCGCGAAGCTTTTTATGTCGAAGATTTCGATGGCATCGCGGAGAAAAACGAAAACTTCAGTTGGAACCTAGCTCTCTCCGAGCCTCTCCCCGAGGACAATTGGACAGGGCTCAAGGGATTCATCCACCAGGTTCTCTTCGACAACTACTTGAAGGATCACCCGTCGCCCGAGGACTGCGAATACTATATCTGCGGCCCGCCCATGATGAACGATGCCGTCATTCAGATGCTCACGAACCTTGGCGTGGAACAGGAAAACATCATGTTCGACGACTTCGGTGGCTAGAGACACAGCACGGAGCTGCCCCTGATGCCTCCGCCCGGAGCGCTGAACCGCCGAACGCAAGCTCTCCTCCTCGTGGGCGTGGTGCTCCTGGCCGGATTTTCCGTCTACCGACTCTACTTCGCTCAGCCTCCGGGCCCCTACACGGTCTATTCCGGGGCCACCATGGGGACTACCTGGAATGTCAAGGTAGCCGGAGACGACCTCGGCCCGAATGCCATGCGGGCCATCGGCGCCGCCATCGAAGAAACCCTCGACGATGTCGTCGGACGAATGTCAACATGGGAAGAGAACTCCGAGCTCTCGCGCTTTAATGCGATGGAATCCACCGCTCCCTTTTCCATTTCGCCGCCTGTAGTCGAGGTTCTCGAGGTGGCCCAACAAGTCAGCCGACGGTCCCAAGGCGCCTTCGATGTCACCGTCGGTCCCCTGGTCGATGCCTGGGGCTTCGGAAGCCAGGGGCCGACCCGGACCCCGCCCTCGGAGGCTGCGATCGGACTGCTCCTTCAACGCGTGGGCTACCGAGGCTTGAAGCTGGACTCGGCAGCGAGCCGCCTGGAAAAAATCGACCCACGAATGCAGGTCGACGTATCGGCGATCGCCAAGGGGTACGGGGTCGACCGAGTGGCCGGGGCGCTGGCCGCCCTGGGCCGTCGTGACTATCTGGTGGAGATCGGGGGGGAACTGCTCGCCCGGGGACGCCGGAACGACGGGCGCGTCTGGCGGGTTGCCATCGAGAGGCCAACAGAGGGAATCGGCACTGTCCACCGGGTTCTCGAACTCCAAGATCGCGCCATGGCGACCTCCGGGGACTACCGGAACTACTACGAAATCGATGGAAGACGCTTCTCCCACACCCTCGACCCCCGCTCGGGGCGGCCAATCACCCACTCACTCGCCTCGGTGAGCGTAATCCACGAGAGCGCGACCTGGGCGGACGCCTGGGCGACCGCGCTGAACGTTCTCGGGCCCGAGGCGGGTTATGCTCTCGCCGACGCCGAGGGGCTCGCCGCCTATTTCATCGTGGGTCAAGGGCCCGAAGGCTTCGAGAGCCGCTGGACCCCGGCATTCGAGGCCCTGGCGTCGGCCTCGGAATCGACCCGGGAACTGGAATCCAAAACCCCGTCACCCGAAGCGGAGTAACCCCGATGCAAACAGTCCTGCTCACGCTCGCGGTCATCGGTCTCACCATGGGGGCCATGGCGGTGGGCGTCATCTTTACCCGACGCCCGCTGAAAGGGTCGTGCGGGGGAACGGGCGAAGCGTGCGCGTGCAGCCGGGCGGAGCGCATGCGCTGCAGCACTCTCTCCCGCGGTGCCGACGACTGATTCGACCCGGCACGGGTATCAATCTTCGTCGACAAACCCAGTGTAATTTTCGGCTTGGTGTTTTGTGAATACGGCCCAGACCGAAATTATGACCAGGGTGATGAGGCTTGCCTGAAGCAGCAGAAACCCTGCGACCTTCATGATCGCAAAATTCGGACTCACGAAGCGAACCAACCAGCCGGAGATTTCGCTGACGAAGCCCGCCAGAAAAGGAACCGCGATCAGCCAGGCTTTGATTTTTCCGGAAACGGGAATGAAGAGCATCAGATGCGTGAGCACCATGAGCAGCATCCCCACTGCGAAGAGGTGGAAGTGCGACAACTCGAGCATCCCCTGGTAGCTCAGAGGCGCGCTGAAATCGGATTCGCTCCCGAGATAGTGGGCGACCACCGATGCGGGCGCGAGAGACATCTTGCCGAAATACATCAA
>LWDU01041534.1_pt2 | contig 15161 bp, 14 predicted proteins | sample 727161 | NCBI WGS metagenome assembly LWDU01 (sample SAMN04566230, study PRJNA314399) | hydrothermal vent metagenome | isolation source: deep sea hydrothermal plume seawater | place: Mexico: Gulf of California, Guaymas Basin | collected 2004-07-11 | reverse complement strand
GTTGGAAATGGGATACAGCTGTTCGCCCGGCAAAGGTAGTACTTATTGCACGCTGGCTGAAACGTTCCAATAAATGATTACAATTTGAAGGTGAATAGATTGACTAAAATTAAGTAGCTGCGATAATCTTTCGATGTCGTTACGAATTGCTGACGATGATATTTATCTTAATTGACGGAGTTAAGAATGCGAATCGAAGAAGCCGATCTAAATACGCTGAAGACGGCTCAACGCCGCGGACGAGTTCGCTCGCCCGAGACGCAAGAGCTGATCGAAGCGATTGATTCGCTGGTTCCAGGCGCTGCTAAGTCGGTAGTGGTTGAGCCGGGACAGACCTCGCAGAAAGTCCGGGCCAGCGTAATGTATGCCGGGAAGGCGGCCGGGAAGAAACTCCAGGCTGCTATCTCCGGGAACAAAGTGCTGTTCGCTCTCAAAGAAGAGAAACGACGACCGGGGCGCCCGCGCAAGAACCCTGTTTGATCTTTGATCTGGTGATACAAAAAGGGGAGCGCAATGCGCTCCCCTTTTTTGTACCGGCCTATACAAGTTGTTATTTATTCTGCCTCGACAACATCATTCTTCGATTGATTCGGTAATTGACTCCATTGATGGCCTCTTTTACCGCCATTCGACCAATGGGACCGGATGCGTACATTGAAGCATAAACGGTTCCACCCCGGCTGATTAGGAACTCCATTGGCTGAATGAAATGACCGTGCTCGTTATTCCCGTGCCAGGCATCAAACCTCGTTACTTGAGCCTCAGTAACGCCGTACGCTATCGGCATCGTAAGTCCCAACTCACCGGCCATATCGACGGTGGTATCCCTGTCGTCGGACGTCGCAGCGATTACGGTAACTTCAAGTTCAGTTAGTTCATCCTTTTTCGCTTCATAGCTGGCTAACTGCCGACGACAGTACGGTCACCAGTTACCGCGATAAAAGAGAAGCGCCACGTACCTCGTCGGCATTTCGTCCGGCAATGTGATCGATCGGCCATCAATCAGATTGAATGTGATCTGCGGAAGTTTGTCGCCCTGTACAAGCTTGGCCATGTAGTTATATCGCCTTTCCCGTGGGACACACGGTCCGGTTAGAACCCTGGCTTTGATCGGGCGTACTGATCCGGCCACTCCACGTCGTCGCCAAGTTCTATCGCGGCGTGTAGCGGCCAGTATGGATTGCGCAAGAGTTCACGCGCCAGGAAGATCACGTCCGCCTTGCCGGAAGTAAGCACCTCTTCTGCCTGCGCCGATTCCGTGATCAAGCCCACTGCGCCTGAAGGCACCCCTGCGCCAGAGCGGACGGCATCGGCGAACGGTACCTGATAGCCTGGCCGGAGCGTCATCTGCTGATGGGGCGAAACTCCTCCGGAGGAGCAATCGACCAGATCAACCCCGTGCCTTTTCAAAGACTTCGAGAACTGGACCGCGTCGGGCACGTCCCAACCACTGCCTTCGACCCAATCCGTGGATGAGATGCGGACTAGAAGCGGGAGGTTCTCCGGCCACACTTCGCGTACTGCGTCTACGATCCTCAACGGGAAGCGTGCACGATTTTCGGCGCTGCCGCCGTACGAGTCTTCGCGATGGTTCGAAAGCGGTGACAGAAACGTGTGAGCAAGATAGCCGTGTGCGAAGTGCAGTTCTACGACCTTAAACCCGGCGTCGAGGCTGCGTTGCGCTGCGTCGCGCCAGTCATCAACGAGGGCATCGATATCTGATTCGCTCAGTTCGTCCGGCGTCGCCCAACCCTCGTCAAACGGTACCGGTGAAGCGCCGACCGGCTGCCATCCACCGTCCTCGGCACCTACCAGACCGCTGCCGCGCCACGGCGCTTCACGTGAGGCCTTGCGACCGGCGTGGGCGAGCTGTACGCACGGAACCGAGCCATTCTCGGAGATGAAATTCGTGATCGGCTTCCAGGCTTCGGCCTGTTCGTCGTTCCAAATACCAGCGTCCGACGGACTGATACGTCCCTCCGGATTTACCGCAGCCGCTTCGGTCATCACCATCCCGGCGCCCCCAACGGCCCGGGTTCCAAGGTGGACCATGTGCCACTGATTCGGCATGCCGTCCTCGCACGAGTACTGGCACATAGGCGCGACGAAGAGCCGATTCGGGAACTCTACGTCCCGCAATTTGTATGACGAAAAGAGCTGACTGATTTTGCTGTCCTTAGTGGCTAGAGGCCGTATTAGGCGGAGCTATTGATACAAAATCGCCCGTGGCGATACACGTATTTGCTAATTTATTTAGAGGTGCACGCCATCATTCGGCCCGCATCCTAATCCCGTTGGGACAAAACCGGTAATTACCGGCGATCCGGAAGTCTCGGATCAGAGGGTCATTCCGCCATCAATCACCTGCACTGAGCCGGTGATGTACTCCGTCTCGTCTGATCCCAGGTATACGGCCAGGGATGCAATCTCTTCTGGATTGCCGAGTCTCCCCATCGGTTGGCGGGCGATGAAGTCTTTCCGGGCCTGCACAGGATCCGGCGAGGCGTTGATGCGGTCATCAAGCGACGGCGTCTGGACCGTGGCAGGGGCGATGGCGTTGACCCGGATGCCCTGGCCGATGAAGTCGGCGGCAACCGACTTGGTCATACCGAGAACAGCGGCCTTACTTGCACTGTACACAAACCGGTTTACGACCCCCTGCAGACTGGACGCGACGGACGACATGTTGATGATGCTGCCGCCGCCTTTCTCGACCATTCCAGGCAGCACGGCCTGCATCATGTGGAACATCGCACGTACATTCAGGTTGAACGAGAAGTCCCAGTCTTCATCCGAGCATTCCATGATGTTGCCGGCGGCGACAAATCCCGCACAGTTGAACAGGATGTTCGGGGTTCCGAGCTCATCAATGATTGCTCGGACGGCATCGGTGTCCGTGACATCAAGGACCCGGGTCGTGATCCCCCGGGTGGAATCTAACGACCCCAGCGTTGACGGGTTGATGTCGGTCGCCCAGACGGTAGCCCCTTCGTCTGCATAAGCCAGCGCCGTGGCCCAACCAATGCCCTGTCCTGCCGCGGTGATGAGCGCCGTTTTACCAGTAAGTCTGCCTGCCAAGGGTTGCTCCTGTATGCCTAAATGGTCACTCTGAATTTGCTGCGGTAAAAAGCGAATAATCCGTTACGTACTCGGTCAAGAGAACTCGGTGACGCGGCCGCTCAGGATGCGGTCCAGCTCTCGACCCAGTGCCTCGTGACCGGGGTCTTCAAGGCCCGGGTCCGCTGCTATCACGTCGACCGCCTCGGCCCGCGCCATCGCCAGCAGATCGGCATCTGTAAGCGAGGCGATGACCAGGTCTGCGAAACCGCTCTGGCGTGTGCCGATATAGTCGCCCGGTCCACGCAATCTCAGGTCCTCTTCGGCGAGATCGAAGCCGTCAGAGGTCCGCTCGATGATGCCCATTCGCTCTCTGGCATCCGCGCTAGGTTCGTCTGAAAGAAGGATGCATTGGCTGGCGTACCCGCCTCGCCCGATTTGCCCACGCAACTGGTGGAGTTGCGACAAGCCGAAACGCTCTGCTCCCTCGATCAGCATTACGGTGGCATTCGGGATATCGATGCCGACCTCGATCACCGGAGTGGCAACCAGAACGTCAATCTCCCGCTCCCGGAATCGGTCCATCACCTGTTGCTTCTCGGCCAAAGGCAGACGGCCATGCAGCAATCCCACGTTCAGGTCAGCGAAAGGGCCGTTTGAAAGGTACTCGTACTCCTCCACGGCCGACCGGGTACGGACCTCCTCCGACTCATTGATCAGCGGGCAGACGACGAATACCTGTCGTCCCGCGGTCACTTCGTCGATTACGAGCTTGTGTGCGTCTGATCGCTGCCCAGCCGTGCGCGCCCATAGTGTTGTTATCGGTTTCCGGCCGCCGGGTAGCTGGCGAAGCGTCGTCAGGTCCAGGTCTCCATATACGGTCAGCGCCAGCGTGCGTGGTATCGGGGTTGCGGACATACCGAGTAGATGTGGGCGCGGGCTCTGATCTGCAAGGATGGCCCGTTGCGCGACGCCGAAACGGTGCTGCTCGTCCACGACGGCGAGACCGAGCGCCTTGAACTGCACCGACTCCTGTATCACGGCGTGGGTGCCGACGATGATGTCGATCTCGCCAGACGCGATCTTCGCCTGCACATCGCGCTTCACTCGCGCCGTGTGGCTGCCGATCAACAATCCTATTCGCATCGGCGAGTCCAAACCCGGGACCTGCGCCTCCATGACGGGGTCGCCACCGTGCCGTTGCTGGCTTCCGGAATCCGGCTCATCCGGTTCAAGCATCGACGCTTGTTCTCCAGCGATCGGCACGGCATTAAACAGGGTGCGCAGTGACAGGTAGTGCTGCTCCGCCAGCACTTCTGTCGGTGCCAGCATCGCTCCCTGTTGTGCGGAGGTTACCGCCGCAAGCAACGAAATCACCGCGATGATGGTTTTCCCGCTGCCCACCTCGCCCTGGAGGAGACGGCCCATCGGTACTTCGGCCGAGATGTCGGAAAGCACGGTCTTCAGCGCCACGGCCTGATCTGATGTGAGCTCGAACTCAAGCGTCTCAAGGAACGATTTCAGAACGTCGTGGTTCGGTTTGATCGACACACCGCCTGCCCGTTCACGCCACTCGCGTTTCCGGCGCTGAACGGCAAGCTGGTTGATGAAAAGTTCGTCAAACGCAAGCCGTCTCCGGGCTTCATGCCACTGCTCCATCGAGTCCGGGTGGTGCATCCACTGGACAGCATCTCGTAACCCGGGAAGCACGTTGCGCTTGCGGACATCCGGATCGAGATGTTCCTCCAGGAGGGTCAATCCTGAGTCCAGTGCATTCCTAGTCGCGGTACGCAGAGTTCGCTGATACATCCCCTCGGTGGATGGATAGATCGGCAGAAGGTTTCCGGCATGGGTCAGGTTGTCTCCCCGGATAATCTCGTACTCTGGGTTTTGGAACTGCACCTGTTCTCTGTACGTTTCAACCTTCCCGCTGATAATGATCCGTGTGCCCGGCCTTAGTTGTTGTGCGAGGTAGGGCTGTCCAAACCATGTAATCCCGACGGATCCAGTATCGTCACGGGCGGTGATGCGCGCCGCGCCGCGCCTGCCGATGTTAGCGGAGGATGCCGACGTGACGGTGACAACCACGCTCATCTCTTCGCCGTAGACGAGGTCGATCACATCGCCGATCTTGGAGTAATCCAGGTGCCGGGCCGGGTACATCCGGAGCAGCCCGCGCAGGTCCACCACTCCGAGTCGCTTGAACCGGGAGTGGTTGGTCTTTGTGATGAATGGGAGGTCTTCGATAGACGTGTCCAGGGTGACGGGACCTGTCGGAACTTTTTTGGGGGCTGGTTTTTTACGCGCCCGAGTTGCCGGCTTTTTTGCACTTTTGGCTGGCCGAGCCGTGGGGTATGTGGTTTGTTTCGGCTTTGAGGGAGGCGGTTCGTTATCGCCCTCGGCTGGCTGGCTGGCCTCGACCGAAGCGCGAGCCGACTTCGCCCACTCTTCCCGTTTCTTCACGGAAAGTGATGCGTAGGACTTCGGAATGTCCAGGGGGCCAAGCTCGGCCTGGTTGGCTTCCAGAAACAGGTCCAGACCGCCCGCGACTGCTGCGTCCTCAAAGTCGCGCTTCGCCTCCAGCTCCAGAATACGCAGCAGCGATTCACGGGCGTTGCGCTGCGGACGCGGTGAGCGGGCTCGTAGAGGCACCGTAATTAGCCGGATTTCTTGCGAATGAATCCCACGCCAAGGGATCCCGGGCCCGCGTAGGTACCAACAACAGCGCCGATCTGCGAGATCATCACCCCGGCCTCAGGCGCAAGGTGCGCAAGATCCGCAGCAAGCCTCTCAATCTCTTCGGGTTCGGTCGAGTAGTGCATAGCGAGCTGATCCAACGGAGCTGCCTCTTCGACGAGCTCTTTGAGCTTTGTGAGCGCCTTACGACGCGTACGCGGACTCGTCACCGGTGAGGATTCGCCATCTTCAAGCGTGATGATCGGGGTAACTTTCAGCAGACCGCCGATAAATCCCTTGGCACGGCCGATTCGGCCGCCCTTTACTAGGTATTCAAGCGTATCAACCATTCCGTAGAACCGGGCTCGACTCATGGCGTCATCGACAGCCTCAACAACCCCTGCCAGGTCGGCACCGGATGCGGCGGCATTCGCTGCCTCGATCACGATAAGCCCCAGGGGAATCGTTGCCTGACCGGTATCGATCGTCTTTATCTTCTCACCATCACTGTCTACGTCACGTGCGCCCTGGACGGCGGAATTGATGGTCTGACTTAGCTTGCCTGAGATGTGGATCGAGACGATACCGTCATGTTCTGCGATGAGGGATCGGTACACCTCTGAGAAATCTCCGAGTGAGGGCTGTGAAGTGGTCGGGAGGTCGGATTCGATCTGTAGGCGGCGATAAAACTCATCGTTGTCGATATCGATTCCGTCTTTGAACTCTTCCATCCCGAAGTGGACATTCAGGGGTACCACGGTAATTCCGTGCTTTTCGACCACGTCTTTCGGGAGATCGGCCGTGCTGTCCGTGACGATAGCGATGCTCATACAGTCCTCGATTCAGCGATCGGATTTAAACGATCGGGATTCAGCGGCGGACGAGGTGAGCAGATTCAGGTCTCATGTCAGCGTCAGCCATAGGAATCACGCACAGGTTATCGCGCCACAGGGGGAACGGCGACCCGTGTGTCGTATTGCTGAGTCGTTATCCCCTCACTTCTGCAATCCCGGACGGGCAATGAAACGATCCTCAGGGCGCCACCGACTACTCAAACGCTATAAGAAAATCGTAATGCGGCTGTCCTCCACTGACGAGTTCCACCTCCGCCTCTCCCGCCACCTCTTGCACCGCATCGAGCGCCCTCTCGGCGTCTGAGACGGGTAGCTCGCCGCCGGTGTAGATGGTGATCAGCCCTGCGTCTTCCGTGGACTGCTGAATCATCTGTACGAGTGCCGATACTGGATCGTCCGCTTTCGCGATAAGTTTTCCGTCCAATAGCGCCATCACATCGCCGTTCTTTATCTCCTGGCCCGACACCACAGCGTCACGCACGGCGCGTGTCACAGAGCCCACACGCACGTCGATGGCGGCATCGGTCATGGCGGCGACGTTAGCGTCAAGATCGGCGGTCGCTGAGAAGGCGAATACCGCTGTGATTCCGGCCTGTACCGACCGGGTCTGGACCACCCGGACGTCCTTGCTCGTAAGCGCAGGAACCTGCAACGCCGCGGCGACGATGTTGCCGTTGTTGGGGAGCAGGAGAACCTGATCTGAAGGCGCAGCTTCCACGGCGCTCAGCAAGTCTTGGACGCTGGGATTCATCGTGTCCCCGCCCTGTATTGACGTGCAATGGCCCATCCCGGCCTGAGCGAAAATCGTCTCCAGCCCGACTCCTGCGCATACAGCGATAATGGCCGTTTCCAGCCGCCGGGCATCGGGATCAGGAGTGCCAGAGCCGTTCGACCGCCGGTCGGCCGCCCACTCCATCGTCTGTTCATCCATGTTGAGGATCGTTATACCCGCCAGTGTGCCCAACCCTGCGCCGTATGACATCACGGGGCCGGGGTCCAGGGGATGCAGGTGGATTTTGACGGCGGTGGCGTCTCCCGCGACAACCGCCGACTCACCAAAAGTTGTCACCATGTCGCGGATAGCGACCACGTCCAGCTCTTCTCCCTCGATCAAGAATACGGTGCAGTACCCGAAGATCTCTTCCCGCACTGCATCCATGAATTCGATCCCCACCCCGGTATCCGAGCGCGCATCGGGGTCGACGCCGATCGGCTCCGGTGAAGGAAACACCGTCGCGCCATCGCCTCGCTCCTGCGCCATCTCAAGCGCGCCCGCCAGAAACACCGAAAGGCCGTATCCACCTGAGTCGACCACCCCGGCTTCCATGAGAACGTCGAGCTGGGTTGGAGTCAGCGCAACCGCCGCGACCGATGCTTCCACTACCGCTTCGAGTACCTCGGCGATATCGGCTCCCGTTTCTGCGCGCTCGATTGCTATATCCGCAGAGACGCGCATCACGGTGAGCATGGTGCCCTCGCGTGGGTTCGGCACGGAGTCGTATGCGGAGATCGCCCCAGCAACCATGCCTTGAGCAAACTCAGATGGAGTGATGCGTTCACGCCCGGTGGAGACGCCTGCCATCCCGCGGAAGAGCTGGGCAAAGATGAGGCCGCTGTTGCCGCGGGCTGCGAGCAGGGCGCTTCTGGCCATACGTTGCGCCGCATCACCGGCGTGGAGGGTGGGCTGAATGGCAGATTCTTCCTCTATGGCGCGCAGCGTGAGGCTCATGTTGGTCCCTGTGTCACCGTCCGGCACAGGGAACACGTTCAAGGCGTTGATCTGATCACGGTTTGTTTCCACCGCGCGGCTGCCTGCGGCGACAAGCGCGCAAAGAACCACGCCGTCGACAGGTCAATCTGGTGCGCTCTCTTCAAAACTATCTGCTGGACCTGCGACTGTTACGATTAGGTGATCAAACTCGGCCCCAATCTGTTCGTAAATGTTGTTCTAGGTAGTCTGCGGATGGTAACTTGTAGGTCTGGCGCAAGCCAATTCTTGATTTTTTCTTACCACCTGGATGCGTGCGTCCGACGCACGAACATGTGGCGACGCATCTGCTCGATTTAATTGGGGTACTCCTGACATGGCCAAGTGCAACACCTGCGGCAAAGGCCCGCAGTTCGGTCACAACCGTAGCCACGCGATGGGGGCGACGAATCGGATGTTCAAGCCGAACCTGATCCGACGGAAGACGCCGGACGGTCCCAAGAGCCACGAATACGTTTGCACTCGCTGCCTCCGGACAGAGGTCAAGGCGAAGCGCTAAACGCTTCTGCCGGCTCCAGACTGCACTGCGCACGCCGATCAAGGCGTGCGTTTACGCGTTCGGGCCTAGCCTGATTTAAGGCGCGAATCAGGCCTCGGCCACACCTATTGCTTCTCGTAGCGCCGTGATCCCCGAAATCACGCCGTCTGGGTGATTGAATATGCCGGTGCCCGAGATGAGTAAGGACGCGCCCGCCTCGACGCATCCGGGCGCTGTGTCCGCCTTGACCCCACCATCGACGGCGAGATCTGCGCCATCTGCCCTCCAGGGCAGTCGGCCTGCAATCGCAGCGATCTTGGCAAGTTGGCCCGTTATGAACTGCTGGCCACCAAATCCCGGGTTGACGGTCATGACCAGCACGCGATCGATGTCCGGGAGGATCTCGTCCAGCACCGACGCCGGCGTCCCCGGGTTAAGCGCCACGCCGACCTTCATGCCGGCCGCCTTGACCGACTGCACGGTCGCGTGCAGATGTGCGCATGCCTCTACGTGGACGGTGAAATAGTCCGCCCCGGCCCGTGCAAAGTCGTCCACAAATCGCCCCGGCTCCTGGACCATCATATGGATGTCTACCGGGAGGCTTGTCAACGGACGTATCCACTCAAGGACGGGCGCGCCAAACGTGATGTTCGGTACGAAAGTGCCGTCCATCACATCGAAATGGATCTCGTCGCAGCCGCCATCGTTCAGGGACCTGATGTCGCGCCCGAGCTGCGAGAAGTCTGCAGCGAGAATTGATGCCGCTATCCGTACCTGATGTTTCTGTGGATTCCCGGATTCTGAAGTCACTCCCCGGCCTCCTTGAGTCGTCTTTTCGCCTCTTCCAGCGCTGCCTTCACCCTGCCCGGAGCGGTGCCGCCATGCACGTCACGTGACGCTATCGAAGAGTCGATCCCGATGTCCATCACGTTCCGTTCAAATAGCGGGGACGCTGCGTAGTATTCGTCAAACGACAGGTCCTTGAAGTACCTGCCACCATCGATCAAACGGTCCGAAAGTGCGGAAACGATGACGTGCGCCTCACGGAATGGCATGCCTTTACCGACCAGGTAGTCAGCGATGTCGGTCGCTAGGACATAGCTGGACTCAGTGGCCCCACTCATACGATCTGCGTTGAAGTTGGCTCCCTCGACCATTCCGGCGGACACATCGAGGGTGGCCAGCAGCGTGTCGACGCTGTCGAACAATCCTTCTTTATCTTCCTGAAGGTCACGGTTGTAGGTCAGCGGAAGGCCCTTGAGGGTAGTCAGCATTGCAAACAGGTTGCCGTAGACACGGCCGGTCTTGCCGCGGGCCAACTCCGCAAAGTCCGGGTTGCGCTTCTGCGGCATGATGCTGGAGCCGGTGGTGTAGTTTTCCGGGAGCGACAGGAATCCGAACTCCTCAGAAGACCAGATCACGAACTCTTCGGCGAGACGTGACAGGTGCATGGCGCTTATTGCTGCCGCGCTCAAGTACTCGAGCGCAAAATCTCTGTCAGACACGCCATCCATGGAGTTTGCCGTGATGCCGGAGAAACCCAGTTCCTTTGCGACGAATTCGCGGTCGATCGGGTAAGGCACTCCGGCCATCGCGCCGTTGCCAAGGGTTAGTACGTCAGCCGAAGCCTGCGCTGCGGCAAAACGTGTGGCGTCACGGTCGAACATCTCGAAGTAGGCGAGAAGGTGGTGCGCAAGTAGAACCGGCTGTGCCCGCTGCAGGTGCGTGTAGCCGGGGACGACCGTGGTGAGGTTGGCCTGCGCCACAGTCACGAGCGCTCCCTGAAGAGTCCTGAGCGCGCCGATGGTATCCGCACAGGCCTGCTTCGTGTAGAGGCGCGTGTCCGTGGACACCTGGTCGTTCCTTGACCGGGCAGTGTGGAGTCTCCCGGAGACATCACCGATCAGATCGAACAGCCGGGACTCCACGTTCATCTTCCACGGGAAGTCCCCGGACTCGATCTCGATCTGGATTTTCTCGAGACCGTCGATGATCTGGTTGGATTCGTCTTCGCCGATGATGCCCTGCCTGCTCAGCATGCGGGCGTGCGCGATCGACCCGGCGATGTCCTGCCTGTACATGCGCTGATCGTAGTGCAACGAGACGGTATAGTCGGACGCCAGCTCGACGCCCCGAGCGCTCGCCGCGGGGTTTGACGGGTCTGTTGAGTTCGGATCGTTGGTCATTGTGCCGGATAGCTTCTCACGTCGGCGTAGGGGATCGCTAGCGGGATTGCACAGCTCATGATGGCGACATTAACCCGGCAACGGGATCCTCATCTCGATCTCCGCGGTGACCAAGGGCGCTGTTTTTAACTCTTCCGGGTTGGCGTATAGCTCGTCCCGGCCCGGCGCCAGAGACTTTCATGCCAGCCGTCNNGATTAGTACATCTCAGGCCCACCGCCATTTATTTCCCAGCCCGGTGCGTACTAGAAGTCCACGTCCTCCATCAACATGGTCCCTCGCATCAGGAATCGGGACTTCTGACTTTGTCTAATAGCGGTGTCCATCGCGTCCGCGTCGCGCCACTTTTCCAGGATGCGAGCGAGCAGGCTGTTCCGGGCTTCGCGTAGATCTGGATCGTCAGCGATGTTATCGAACTCGCCCGGGTCAGCCTCCAGGTCGTACATCTCAAACTCTGGCGGTGTGCCGTGGCTGTAGGACAGCTTGTACTTGCCGGAACGGATCATGCCCCGCGGCCGGTCTGTGCCGACAAACGCCTCGTCCTTCCAGTCATGCGCATCGCCGTCCATCAAGGGCAGGAGACTCTCGCCGTCCAGCTTCCACTCTTCAGGAGACGCGCCGGCCAGATCGAGGATTGTGGCGGTGATATCGACGTTGGAGGTAATACCGCTTATGCGCTGGCCTTCTGGCAGGTGTCCAGGCCACGAGACCTGAAGTGGCACGCGTGCGGACTGCTCGTAGAAACACATTTTCCGCCACAGCCCGTGCTCGCCAGCCATCTCACCGTGATCCGATGTGTGGATGATGACGGTGTTATCCGCGAGGCCCTGTTCCTCAAGCGTGTCCATGAGTCTGCCGATGCGTTCATCAAGCTGCTCAATCATCCCGAAGTAGGCCGCACGGGCGCGCAGCACCTCGTCGTCTGTGTAGGGACCGTCCAGCCCGAACATCTCCCGCAACCGCACAGCGGCGATGGGCAGGTTCTCGAGGTGCCCGGGCGGGATGTTTGGCATGTCCACTCGATCCGGGTAGTACTTGGAAAAGTAGGGTTCGGGGACAATATATGGGAAGTGCGGGGCGATGAATCCGACGCACAATGCAAAGGGGTTTTCCTTGCGTGCGGGGTCGGACAGGTACGCGTGCGCAGCGTCCTCAAAGGTCTGGTCGTCTTCGATCACCTTGTGAGTTCCGGGGCCGGCTTGCTTCACTTCCGGCCACGCCTCACCGGCCTTCGGAAAATTCGACGAGAGATCGAGTCCTCCCGGCACGTCGGTCGGTGGCTCCGGCGCTTCGCCCCACGGAAATACCGGATGCACATTTGCGGCATGCGGGTCATGCGCAATCTGTTCATTGAATCCGTGGAGTGCGTGCCGACCGAGCATGTGCATCTTGCCGTCCAGAGCGGTATCGTAGCCCTGTGATCTAAGCAGGTATGGCCAGGTCAGCTCGCCCAGATAGAGAGGCGTGGCGTTGTCCCAACCACGGATGGTGCTGACGAATTTGCCGGTCATGAACGACAGCCGAGACGGGACACACAACGGCGAGTTGGTGTAGTGGGCGTCGAAGGTCGTTCCCTGTGCCGCAAGCCGGTCCATGTTGGGCGTGTCGACAAGTGGATGCCCGTATGTGGAGCTGAACATCGGCCCATGTTCGTCGGACATGATGACGAGGATATTTGGTTTATCAGTGGACGGCATTTACTGGCTGCTTTCTATGTGGATTCTGGCGTCTCTATGGCAACTTCGAGTCGGGCGAGGTCGAACCCAGCGTGTGGATGAACGAAGGGCGGCCCACCGCCCGTCCCCTCCGGACTACGCAGGAACCATACATGGGTGTACTGATCGACTAGACCGAGACGGGTGACACTTTCGTGATCCTGAATACAGGCGATCTGCACGCCCTGGGCGTTCCCTTGAAATGAAATCTGGCGACACAAGTACCCCACCCTGTAAGGGTGCGGCGGTGTTTACTGCCCTTGCCGGCTTTCCAACTCCGGCCAGACGCTTCTCATTTGCCAGCAGTGCAGTGATTTTAGGGTCGCACTGTTGCCTTTCGCGAACACCGATACGCCAGTGCTGGCGGGAGACTCTGGATAGGCCCTTAGAGTCAAACACTGGATGTCATTAGCGAACACCTCCACGATGCTACGGTCTATGAAGATACGTAACCTGAGATGCTCACCGTCCGGGATGTCGAGCGGTCCGATCTCCGGAGGGCGACCCAGGACATCCGCTCCAGTGGATGACTGCGATCCATCAATCTGGAGTTGCGGTGTGCCCCAGCGTGCGTTGCCGCGGTGGAAGAAGGAGATACGCGTGAGTTCCGTCGCGTCGGGAGAGCGAAGGACGTTCAGGCCGACTTCACGGGCATCGTTCGGGTCAATCACCGCATGGATCTCGATTGCACTCCCGGCGATACCGGGCAAAACGATGTCTTGATTTGCCGGGATATTGGCCTCACCCACACTCTTCTTATTGAACCGCAGTCCCTCCAGTTCAGGGACCGGAGCTATGAGTAGTGAATTATCATCGGCTAGTGAGAGCACCCGAGGCACAGTCATGACGTTGTCCCAGCCTCGGGTTTCGCGCGATTCCTTCACATTGAAGATGGACAGGTAACGGCCTGCGTCGTCGATCGTCGCTGACGGCGCGTGTAAGGCGCCGACCGACAACGGACCATAGTTCATACGTCCGTGATAGTCCGGAGAGAAGCGGTGCGTGTCGGTGTCGTAATCACCGACGAAGTACTGACCGCCGCGCTTGTGGCTGAAGAACAGCAGCATGTGCTTGTTGTTGCCGATCGGCCAGAAGTTGGGTACGGCGTAATCCTCGCCCGGCTCCGTACGGTAGTCGCTCTCGATCAGTTTGCCGACGTAGTCCCAGTTTTCGAGGTCCTGCGTTCGGAAAAGGTGATCGACGCCCTTGCAGTCGATGCTTCGCTCACCGTCTTGGAATACACCGGACAGGGCATAGTAACCGTCGGCTTCCTTCCATATGCACGGGTCGAAGATCCTGTAGGGCATACCGCCGTCGTCTACATCTACCATCGGGATTACCGGGTTCGACGGGTGCTTCTCCCAGTTCAGTAGTAACGGGTCCGTGGCGGTGGCTATCGAGTTGCCTGCACCAGTTCCATGATAGGTGGCGATGACGCGGTCGTCCTCGACCAGCGTCTGTCCACTGAAACAATCTTTCTCCTGATCCGGGTAGAGGGCGAGCGGGAGATCCTTCCAGTGGACCAGATCTTCGCTCACCGAGTGGCCCCAGTGGACGTTGTCAATGCCGTCCGGCCTGAACTGGTAGAAGAGGTGGTACATCCCACCCCACTGACAGATGCCGTTGGGATCGTTCATGTAATTCTCGGGCGGTGAGAAATGATAAAGCGGACGGGCGGGATCTACGGCGAGACGGGCTCGAGACGCCGTGTATTTCAGGACGGTGACGTCGTCTTTCAGTGCTTGCAACTGCGCGTCGAGTGATGCTGGAGGTGGGGTCATAATGTCGTGGTTTTACCTCAATAGTTTCTACTCCGGCCGTCTCGGCACCAGAAACTTTCGGCGAAGGCTGAGAATCTGCTCCTCACGATGATTGTGGGCGATGGTCTCCGCGTACACAACCCCTCGACCTGCCTTCGATCGGGATGGCGTGATATCGAGGATCTCTGAAGCGGCGTAGATAGTGTCGCCAATGTGGACAGGTCCGTCATGCTTAACGGTTTCGTACTCCAGGTTGGCGATTGCCTTGCCAGAGAGCGCCCGGACATCCCGACCACGATTGAAAACACTAGCGTGCCGTTAACGAGAATCTTCCCGTGCTGACCAGCCCGATTCCACTCCTCGTCGATATGGAGTGGGTGGTGGTTCATAACCAGGAGACTATGGATGTGGTTGTCGGCCTCGGTGATGGTCTTTCCCGGCCAGTGCTTCCAGGTGTCTCCCACGTGAAACTCTTCGAGGTAAGATCCGAATGTGTCTCGTTCGTCGTATGCGGTCACTGGGTGTTCCTTGATCCTCGGCGTTTAAAATCGTTAGAGGACGAAGGACTGCTCCCTCACCCCGGCCCGCTCCCGCTGGGGGAAGGGGTAACACAGAGCCCGCTTAGCGAGCGTCGTGCATTGTCTGGGTTCTGTGCTGGATACGGGGGGG
>LWDU01040534.1_pt1 | contig 15162 bp, 13 predicted proteins | sample 727161 | NCBI WGS metagenome assembly LWDU01 (sample SAMN04566230, study PRJNA314399) | hydrothermal vent metagenome | isolation source: deep sea hydrothermal plume seawater | place: Mexico: Gulf of California, Guaymas Basin | collected 2004-07-11 | reverse complement strand
TCCCGCGCTGTGTTTGTTGGTCTGGAGCAAGCCGTACGCGAAATGAAGCGATTGATCGTAGAGACTGCTAGAGCGGCGAATGGGAACAGAACTGGACGCTAGGGATTGTTGAAATAGTGCTGGAAACTCGTATTCCCCACCGGCCCGGTGCCGGTGGGGTTAGTTCCATAGAGTCGGCTAAATAATCACCCGAACTCCGACCTATAGACGACGCGGTTGGTTGCCCTTTATGATGTGCGATTTGAGTGCGAACGAGAAACTCTGCCGTCTGACCGGCCGCTGAAACAACACCGCCTGGTTAAACCTCGAAGGAATACCCATGTCACGAAAAGGTTCGGATTTTGCCGGCATGTCGGTAGCGATTGTGACTCCGTTTCGGGATGATAAAATCGACTTCAACAGACTGCAGGAACAGGTTCAATTTCAAATCGACGCGGGAACCACGTGCCTCGTTCCGGTCGGCACCACCGGTGAGTCACCAACGCTAACTCATGAAGAGCACGAGTTGGTAATATCTGCGGTCGTCGAAGCGGCGTCGAATAAGGTCAAGGTGATGGCGGGCACGGGATCAAACAGCACCGCTGAAGCCATTCGCTTGACGCAGTGGGCGGCCAAAGCAGGCGCAGACGCGGCGCTGTTGGTGGCACCCTACTACAACAAACCGACCCAAGAGGGTTTCTACCAACATTACCGAACGGTCGCGAAATCGGTAGAAATCCCAATTTGTGTTTACAATATCCCGGGACGAACCGGTAAGAACATCGAGCCATCCACGATTGAGCGACTGGCCGAAATCCCAAACATCACGATGGTGAAAGAAGCAACTGGATCGTTGGACCAGGCTTCTCAAGCGTTGGCACGCACCGACCTTACTGTTCTCAGCGGCGATGACAGTCTGACGCTGCCTTTGATGTCCGTTGGTGCCGAAGGTGTGATTTCCGTCGTCGGGAATTTGGTACCCGACGTCATGATCGATCTAGTGAATGCGTTTGCAGCTGGCGACAGCAAGTCGGCAATGCAGTTGCATCATCGGCTATTCCCGCTTTGCCGAAACATGCTGGGATTGGCGACCAACCCCATCCCGATCAAGGCAGCCATGCGACTGCTCGGTCGCGATACGGGCGACTTACGATTGCCGATGACTCCACTGACTGACGCCGAAGAGGCAACCCTAGTGAAGACGCTGACAGTTTTTGGCCTCCTAACAGGTTGACACGTGTCGATGAACCTCCGCGGCCGACGAGTGCTGATTGTCGCTGAATTTAACCACTGCAACGGAGGGGAGAATTCGTTACTCGCCGTATTACCCCAACTGCAATCTCTTGGCTGGAATTTCGAGTTATTGGCGCCGGAAGGCGAGTTCGCTCGGCGGATGCAAGGTTGTGGTTGGACGCATCATGCAGTGAATTGGAGGGCCAATGGTCAGACGCTGCCGTTGGAACAACGGCGGCAGATCTTTCACGAGGCAGTAGAAGCGATCCAACCACAGATCGTACATGCCAACAGTTTGGCGATGGCTCGACTTACTGGCCCTGTTTGTCGACAACTTGGCGTTGCCTCGATGGGATATCTTCGTGACATCGTCCGACTTTCTCCTCAATCAATACGTGATCTCGCCGGCCATCGTCGACTGATAGCCGTGTCAAACGCGACGCGAACATTTCATCTGCAGCAGGGCCTAAGCTCGTCGCTGGTTCGAGTTATCTACAATGGCATCGATGTGTCTCCAGACAAACTGCCTTGGAATAAAACGAGTGGTGTGAGCGGATTCACGCGAGAGTCGTTACCAAACGGTTCATTTATCATAGGAGGCGTGGGGCAGATCGGCCTTCGCAAGGGCTGGGACCTGTTCGTCGCTGCCGCGAAGATTGTGGCACCCGTATTGAAAAACTCGCAATGGGTGATCGCGGGAACACGTCATTCCAACAAAGCCGAAACCGTAGCTTGGGAGCATCAACTCCGTCAACAGACAGCCGAGCCGCCTCTTCGCGGACGGTTCCATTGGTTGGACCGAGTGGACGCCATGCCGACGTTCTATCGATCGCTCGACTTGTTTATTCACCCAGCGCGGCAGGAACCATTTGGTCGAGCGATTCTGGAAGCCGCAATCAGCGGCACACCGATTGTCGCCACGGATGTTGGGGGCACGCGAGAAATGTTCCCCTCCATCGGCAACGCCGTACAGCTCTGTGGAACGGACGACCCGAACGCGCTCGCTGAGGCGATCATTGGGCTACATCGAGATCCACACTTGGCAAGTCAACGGGCAGGACGTGCCCGGCTACGCGTCTCCACCGTTTTTACGACGAAACGCTGTGCGGACGAGTGTATCGGGAAGTCGGGCAAACGTAACGCGACTCGACCAACAGACGGCACGACCGGTACCAACCGTCACAGAAACGGGGAATCTCCCGACACGTTTAGTCATTAAACGAAAATCTAAGCTAAAGTTTGGTGACCGGCAGCGCATAGGACGTGCGAATCACGGCGCCCGATATCCAGACCCAATAGACTCATCATGAATTGCCAGGACCTCGCGGATCAGATCGAAGAACTTCGTCCTGGAGCTCATCCACGGGACGTGGCCCGACTCTGCTTGCTGGTCTGTAATGCGGTAGATGATGTTGAGAACCTTGACGACAAGACCACGTTTCTTCAAGTGTGGCAGGAAATGGGGCTTCGCCTGCAGGCGGCCACCGACCAGCATGCGGCGATGACCGAAGAACTGGAGACCTTGGCTCGATCAGACCCGAAGAAATTCACGCCAGATCAGATTTGGGTACTGATACGAGCCATCAAAGTGCAGAGCCAGATTCTCGAATTATACGTGGGCAGTCACTCTCAAGTCTCCCCCTGAGCATCATTCGATTTGCCGTATCAGACGAATGTAATCGAGGCCGAACATATACGCTTTCACGGCCTTCGGGTTCGCTCCAACGATCTCAACTACCAGCTGAATCTCGCCTTTCGGAAGCGGAATCGACCGGAAGGTAAGTACTCCCGTCGTCACAACGTCTGCAGAGTATAGATCGATTGGATCGGCGAGCTTTTTCCCGGCGAGATGGAGTTGGATAACACCGTAGTCGCGAGCGCGGGTGAGCACGATCTCGACGTCGTACTTGGCCGCTGCTTCAGTGGTCGTCGCCAGCGCCAATCGATCTCCTGGCTTGCCACCCGTCCACCACAAGTGATCCTCGCCGCTCCAGCGATCGAATGGAAAACCACCCATGCCCTGACTTTTCGCACTGCCGGCAGATTTCTCCACGAGTTTCAGCGACTCACCTTCCTGTGCACCGGAAACGCGTTTGGTCTTCGGGTCGATGGGCGCACTAGGACCCCGCAGCGCCACCTGCGATGGACTCGCCATATAGGCGACCAGATCGCGAACTTCATCGTCTGTTAGTTCCTTCAACAGTCCTTCGGGCATCAATGACAGGTTCGATAGTGTCCGGTCCTCAATGTCGGACTGTGGCACAACGACACTGTCGTTGATCGTGGTCAAAGTGATTGCTGTCACGTTCTCAGCCGTAACGATCCCTGAGAGGATGCGACCGCTAGTGGTACTGACGACGGTCATTCGGTAATCTTTACCAAGCACGGCACTTGGGTCGAGGATGTTCTCGAGCAGGTAGTCGAGATTCGCTCGATTCGAGCCGGTCAGGTCTGGTCCTATCTTGCCACCAACCGCAAACAATGTGTGGCACGAACTACAAGACTTCGCGAAGATCATTCGGCCGTGGCCGAGAGATGCCTGCCGCAGTTCTTCCGGCGTCAATCGTGCCTTACGCGTCGCGATTAACGCTTTCTTCTCAACAGAACTCTCCCGAATTTCGCCCCACACCTCCTTGATCAACTGTTGCAACTCGTCGTCCTTCAAACGGGCGAGTTGACGAACGTGATACGCATGGATATCGCGTCTCGGAAGCAAGTCGTCGCGAATGGCTCGCATCAGCTGGCGGGCGTATTCGGGCCTCGCGACCAGTGTGGTCACAGCGTCTTGTCGCGATTGCGAGTCGAACTGTTGATAACCACGTATCAACCACTCAGCTGTCTGCGGGTGAGCGTATGCGGCCAGCGCCCGTATAGCCAAACTTCTCAGTTTTGGTGTCCCAAGCAACTGAAGCAGATGAGGCGCGAGTTCCGGATCTCGACCGCGGAGCAGAGTCTGCATGGCCGCCTGCCGTTTTTCGATCGATACGCTATCGGAGATCATGAGTTCCCGCAACTGCGGGTACACGCGGCTGTCTCCAAACACGACAGCAACCTGTACGGCCCTTTGACGGACCACATCGTTGTCGCTGTCGGCAAGTAAAGCGTACAGTCGCTCCCAAGATTTCGGCATGGCCACGTCGACACGTCCTTCGAACGCATTCAGAATCTCGTCTAGCACGGCCACTTGCTTCGCACTCTCTTTTATCAATGCCAATTGCGTGAGCACGCCATCCAGCGCTGCCGGAGCCACTGCAGCTCGACGGATGATGTACCGTGTCAGGATAGGGATCTGGGAGGTTGTTGCCAGTTGCATTGCCGCCGCCGCATGATCGACGACGTGGGGCTCGACGCCGTACCAGATCATTAACGGCAGATTGTGATCCTCTTTGTCTTCACCGTGCTGCGCCAATGCAGTCGCCAGTTCAAACACCTGTGCCGAAGCGAGTCGTTGCAACGCTGCAGCCAGGTAGAGCCTTACAATGGAGTCCGCTGACCCGTTCGCCAAATCGAGGAAACGCAGGAACGTCTCCTCTTCGACCTCGGAGTCTTCCAAAGTCAATTGCACGGCCCACGCTTGGACGTACGGAGACGAGTGGCTGAGCATGCCGTGGATGACCTTGGGTCGCAACCCGACGGTGGCGTGAAGTGTCCACGCGGCACGAAGCACACGTGTGTCGTCATCGGACAAGAGCAAACGATGCAGCTGTTCGACGGCCGCCTGATCAAGGCTGCGTTGAGACATTCTGTGCTGAAGCAGTCGCCGAGCCGTTCGAACGTACCAGTCGTTTGGCGCCTCGTGCAGCGAAACGAGGTCACGATCGGACATAACGCCTAAGTCGACTTTTTTTCGTTCTGGCACACCGTAGGAGATGTTGTAGATTCGCCCGTTTGACCGATCCCAAATCTCGGGGTTAGCCCGATGACACGCGTTGCGATCGTACCAATCGATCAGGTAGACGGAACCATCAGGCGCCGTGCGGAGGTTGATGCCACGAAACCAACGGTCGTTGGCCAGCAGCAAGTCGTCGCCATGATGACCGACATATCCGGATCCGTGTCGTTCCAGAATGTCCATATTGACTCGGTTGCCATGCACATTATTCATAAAGATGCGATTACGGTAAGACGCCGGCCAATTGTCGGCCAGGTAGATCATGGCTCCACAATGTGCATGGCCTCCGCCAGCTTGCAACGTGTCCCCCGGCGCATCAGGTTCGTGCCCCCACCACGCGTGGTCGCGAATGTTGCCAACGTAATGCGCGTGGTCGGCGATGGTCTTAATGTCGTCGTAAACGTACTCGCCAAAATGCCGTCCCGCTTGCCGTTGGTAGCGACCGCCCTGGATGACATGATACAGGTGAGGAATCACGCAGGCGGTGATGAATGCCTGCCCGTGATCGTCGAAATCGACGCCCCACGGATTGCTCGATCCCCAGGCAAAAACTTCAAACTCGTGGCGGGTTGGATGATAGCGCCAAACGGCCGCATTCATGGGCGTTCGCTCGTCGTCGGGTGTGCCCGGGACTCCGATTCGAGAGTGCGTAAAAACGCCCTGACAACCGTACAGCCAACCGTCCGGACCCCAATTGAAAGCATTCAGAGTTTCGTGTGTGTCGGCATAGGCAAAGCCGTCTAGCAAAACACGAGGTTCCCCGTCTGCCCGATCGTCGCCGTCCGCATCGGGAATAAAAAGCAAATAGGGAGCAGCGCCTACCCACGCGCCGCCGAATCCGACCTCGAGTCCACTGACTAGATTGAGTCCCTCGGCAAATATCTTCCGTTGGTCGAGTCGTCCGTCAGCATTGGTGTCTTCCAAAATGATAATTCGATCCCGCCCTTCGCCCTCGGCGGCTCGAATCGGATACGTGTAGCCCAGACCCTTCCTCGCTCGTCTATCGTCATCGCTACCGGTTGGTGCACATCCGGTTCTCCAGCAGCCAGCTGCACCTGAAAGCCAGCGGGAACGGTCATATACCCGGCCGCTTCGTCTGGTGCCAGCCCGGACTTGAGCTCGCGAAGAGGCTTTGGTTGGGCTGCCCTCCATCGCTGGTTAGAGACCCGTTCCCGTGACTGAGTCAAGATACTGCAACCCTTCATTCCGCCCACGATAATGTCGGGAATGTCATCTTGATTGATGTCACTGACAACAATCTGTCTCCCGATTCCTGCATCAGCGTCGGCCAAATTGGGTACCCAGTCGACTCCAGCATCCGTTCTTTGCAGACGAAACCAATAGACCACGGCGCCAGCGTCCCACAGAGGACTCTGTCGATGATGCGACCAAAATGTCTTTCCAGTCACAATGTCCTTCAAGCCGTCGCCATCAATGTCAACCAAGTGAACGGAGTGCATTTCAGTGAACAAGAGGCCGTAACGGTTCTCTTCAGGCTTGTGTCCTACGATGATGTGTTTACGAAAATTGACCGGCGATCCGTTTCCGATCTGTTCGTACCACGCCAGTCCGTAGTCGTGCGCCGCCAAGCTGGTAATCACATCCTGATCGCCATCGCCGTCGACATCGTACGCATACATCTCTGCGCCACCGGCGGCCGCAAACGAAAACTCGTGTAGTTTCCAAGCGGGATCCCCTGCCAGATCTTCGGGCTGAGCGTACCAGCCACCCTTCATCAACATGTCCAGGCGTCCGTCGCCATCAATGTCTCCGATTCCGAGTCCATGGCCAAATCGTTTAGCGGTTACTGAGGGCGATATCGCGTGAAACATCCACTTCGAAAACGGGGCCTTCCAGTTGACCGTCACGTAACCGAAATGACCATCTCGAGTACAGACGAGTTCCGGACGATCGTCTCCGATGATATTGGTGAACTGCGGCGCCTCGTTCGAGACCCAATCGAACACCTCGTGCTTCGTCCAAGTGCTTTTCAAACCGGCTGGACCTGGGTTCTGATACACGTACGCCGGTGTACCCGGGAAACCGGCCGTTAAGACATCGTTATGCCCGTCCCCATCGAAGTCGTAGACCCAGCTAAAGAAATTGTCTGCGTACCGCTCGCGGGGTTGCGCCTTGGCGGGATAAATCTCGTGGCCAACTTTGAAGGTCGGTCCTTCAAACCAGTACGGACCGTGCACGACATCCACCTTCCCGTCGCCATTGATGTCTCCGGTGGCGACACCCTCGGAATAGTAGACATCGGTCGCGATATGCCGAGAAAAACTTGATACCACTCTGTCTTCGGCCTGGCACTCTGCGGCAACTGCAAACGCCCAAACACCGATCGAAAATAAGACCACGAGCAAAAGTGACGACCGCCGCGGGAAAGAGTAAGACATCGAGTCATTCCTGAGGTAAAACCAAATTGAATCAGGCAGATATTCTACCACCGCTCAGCGGCAGGATGCCGATCGCAGGCCCAGCCACAACGCGCGTTGGCGGGGAGCCATCGGGCGATCTCCGGCGGATTATTGGCACCAAAATACCACATAAAGTACGGCAAACAAGCAATTTAGGGCAGATGTTTTATTGACAGAAATAATAGGATGTCGCTATGCTCGAAGGTAGCCAATGCGGCTGAGAATACTCCTACTACCGTCGCATTTAGGCAATCCCCGTCCACAGATGTAATAGGTGGCGGTCTATTGTGAAACATCATGCTTTCGCTTCAACAATTTGGGCTGCGGACGGCACAACGGGGTTTGGAAATGACCTTCCCGACAATTTAGACACAGCTGGCAATGCAACCCGTATCGGCAATCCCACCGATCCGTGTCGGGAGTCCGGCACCAAGCGATACCAGCGGGCATTCCCGTCAATCGATCGCCGATAGACTGCTCCTTCATCCGCGAAGTGATCCATCGAGGCGGAGACCAGCATGTCGTTGCCTGAAAACGCGACCGCCGAGCAGTACGTTGTGTGCAATCCCTCCCGCTCGACACTCCAGCTTTCACCCGCGTCCCGACTGATGTAAAGCCCGATCGCAGCCGCAGCGATCACAATATCCGGGCGAGTTGGGTGGGCACGTACTTCGTGTACGTCACTCTCGATATCAATCGTCGGCCGCCAGGTCACACCGCCGTCGATCGACCGCGGAATGCCCCCCACGTGAACGTTGGCGAGCAGTGTTCTGCCGTCGCAAGTCGCCGCGATGGAGCGAATACCAAGTGGAGGGCCAACGACTCGACCGTCGATGGCAGCTGACCCGGCAAACCAACTCTGTCGCCCCTCCACCGAGTCGAAGCCGCTGAGTTGACCGGTCTTGCCTTCAGGATCGACCCTGAGCATCCGCACGTCATCCGTGCCAACATAGATGTCATCGCCAACCGCCACGACGCAGGCGAGATCGAAATCACCGGAAATGACTGTTCGCCACTCACCATCCTCCGTGCGGCGGCATAGCGAGTGTCCACCGACAATGGCGATGGCGCCGCCGCGGCCATCGCTCGCCAGCGATCTGACCGACTGCCCAGCGAGTTCTTGATGGCGAGGCTCGCCCGAGACAACGTGCAGTCCATCGCGCCATGTGCCGACAAGCACCCGTACGCTGGGGTTTGATTTTTCGTTTGCCATGGTGACAGTCATGGCCACATCCTGCCCTCTTCTCGAACAGGTGGCAACTGAAAATACAAGCACGAAGCGCCAGCGAGTAAGTCGTGAGAGCGGCAAATGACTCACTCGCTGGCGCTTCGTACTTGCATTGTTGACAAGTCAAAATGTTAAAAAAACTGGCTCAAAATCACTGAAAGAGCCAGTGCCACACCTACTCGTCACCTCATAAAGACGTATTTCTATCATAATTCACCACAATAGTGATTGATTTTGAGAGATGAACCGCTAAAACTAGGACTTATGTGACGTCCGTAATCCGGGAGGGATACGGAAAATGTGCAGCTAGGAGATGTTCAGTTATGTCAGCGGAGGCAAGGCGAGATCGCTTACTCGAAGTTATTCGCAATAAACGATTTGCGTCGCTACCTGACCTAGCCGAGATACTCGCGGTATCGGAATCGACGATCCGCCGGGATCTGGGTCACTTGGAGGAGAGTGGCACGACTCGTCGGACTCATGGTGGCGTCCTCTACGCAGGACCGTCGCCAAAACTGAAGCATTTTGACCATAAACAGTCGGAACACTGGGAGAAAAAGAGAAAAGTCGCTCATCGGGCGGCGGCGATGATCGCGGAGGGGGACACCGTGTTACTTGACGGTGGCAGTACCACCTACGAGCTCGCACAGCGACTGACGGATCGTCACTTGCAAGTGGTGACAAATTCGCTGCCAGTGGCCAACTTGTTCATTGGTTCACCTACGACAGAAGTCGTGATGATCGGTGGCTACGTGCATGAGCGAACGGGCGTCACGCTGGGGCCCTACGCGGTGGAGATGCTACGAGACCTAAATGTGCAAACGGCGATCCTCAGTGTGGCTGGCTTGACGGAAAAGGGCTTTTACAACAGTAACCTCCTGCTGGTGGAAACCGAGCGGGCGATGATGGAGGCGGCCGATCAAGTGGTGATTGTGGCCGACAGCACGAAGCTTGGACGTTCGAGCCTGGCTAAATTGTGCGAGCTAACGGCAATCGATGCCTTGATTATTGACGACGAACTAACCGAGGACTGGCGGAGTCGATTACTCGCTGCAGGTGTTCCACTGGTTGTGGCCCGAGACGAGTGCTAACCGCTACGTACCCGGTTCGAAAAGCGAGCGAATCCGACCACCGCAATGTGGCAACACGAACAATGATTAACATCGACCACAACACGATCGAGCGCATCGTTCGCGAAATTGTTCTTCGCGGAGCGAACGCTGGCCCCTCGACAAAGAGTAGGGGACCGGAAGCAACAGAAACGCCGCTGGTCGTCAGCATCTCGGCGCGTCACGTGCACCTGACCGACGAACACGTCGAGAAGTTATTTGGCCCTGGGCAAACGCTGACTCCAATGCGGCCGCTCTACCAGGACGGCTTTTTCGCAGCAGAACAAACAGTAATGATCGTCGGTCCGCGCCGCCGCATGCTTCCGAACGTCCGCGTGCTTGGACCGACTCGAAATCACAGCCAAGTCGAATTGGCGTTTACCGATTCGATTTCACTCGGCATCGACGTACCCGTACGACACAGCGGCAAGATTGATGGCACACCTGGCTGCGTCCTTGTCGGCCCGGCCGGTGTCGTCGAACTGGATGAGGGACTAATTCGGGCCGCGCGCCACGTCCACATCAACCACCGAGATGCGGCGACGATGGGCCTGAGCAACGGAGAAATGGTGAACCTCCGCATCGAGTCAGCGGGCTGCACGACAGTGTTTGAAGACTTGCTGGTTCGCGAGGATGCCAACAGCAAGTTGGAAGTGCACATCGACACGGACGAAGGCAACGCGTGCTTCCTGGATGCCGCCACCAAGGTGGAACTACAGAAACAGGTTCCGTGCGACTGCCACGACCACTAGACGGACACGCCGCAAATCAGGCGGCAAAACAATGACGCACTGGCGAAGCCAGTGGCACACATTACAGACACAGACGGGCTCCACGGGAGTCCTGATCTTATTTTGTTTTTTTCACCGAGCCGAACGCTCGGTGTCGTTTCCAGACCTTCGGTAATCCAAGGGAGTATCCGACATGGCAAAAGTAATGGCAGCGCTGGGCATGATCGAGACAAAAGGGTTCGTTGCCCTTGTCGAGGCCAGCGACGCGATGATGAAGGCAGCGAATGTAGAACTGGTTGGCTGGGACAAAGTGGGCAGCGGGCTCGTCACAGCGTTTGTCACCGGTGACGTGGCTGCGGTCAAAGCGGCTACGGACGCCGGCGCGAACGCTGCGAGCCGCATCGGCGAAGTCGTCAGCGTGCAAGTGATTCCACGGCCGCACGACGATTTGGGAATCGTTCTCCCAGCTCCAGTCAAACGAGCAACCACGAAATAGGCACTCTGCCTCTCAAACCTCAGCAGAATCAAAGGACTCGAGTTATGAAAAGTGCAATTGGATTGATCGAAACGAAGGGCTTGATTGCTTTGGTCGAAGCGACCGACGCCATGGCGAAGGCGGCCAACGTCAGCATCGTCAAACGCATCGCGATCGGCGGTGGGTTGGTCACGACCGTCGTCAGTGGCGACGTCGGCAGCGTGCGGGCAGCGGTAGAAGCGGGTGGCAGCGCCGCCTCTCAAGTGGGCGAGTTGGTCAGCAGCCATGTCATTCCTCGGCCCGCCGAAGGAATGGTCGAAGCGTACTTGTCCTAGTCTGCCGCGCGTTCAAGGAGAGTCGACAAGGAAGACAGGAGTTAGTTGGTCATGAAGATCTTGGTAGCGAACCTAGGCTCAACAAGTTTCAAGTATCGGTTACTCGATATGGACACCGAACGCCAACTTGCCCGTGGCGGGGTGGAACGAATTGGAGCCGACGAGAGTACTGGGTTCGTGGAAATCGACGATCAGCGGCGCGAATTGACCGCGGAAGTGGCAGATCATGCGGTCGCCGTACGACTCTGCCTTGCGCAATTGACGGATCCCGAGCACGGCTGCTTGCAGGACGCAGTGGAAGTTTCGGCTATTGGCTTTAAGGCAGTTCACGGAGGTCGGTTCAGCGGTGTGCAGCGGATCACAAGTGAGGTACTGGACGCGATGGAGGAGATGAACGACGTTGCCCCAGCACACAATCCGCCCTACATCCGCGCCATGCGCCAACTATCGGACAACTTACCTGACATTCCTTTGGTCGCTGCCTTTGAAACGGGATTCCATGCAACCATCCCTGCCAGTCAGAGAAATTACGCCGTACCACGCGAGTGGGCCGAGAAACATCTGGTGAAGCGATGGGGATTTCATGGTGCCAGCCATCGCTACATCGGTATGCGGATTGGCGAAATCCTGCAAAGGGACAACCTTCGTGTCATATCGTGTCACCTCGGTGGATCCAACAGTCTCTGTGGGATTCGAGACGGAGAGAGCATCGGCAACAGTTTGGGAATGAGTCCGCAGAGTGGCCTACCTCACAACAATCGCGTCGGAGACTTCGACCCGTTCGCGTTACCGATCCTGATGAAGAAAACAGGAAAGAGCCTGGAGCAGATACTGCAAGACCTGGCAAACCGCAGCGGGCTGTTGGGTGTGAGTGGTGTCAGCGGAGATATCCGTGATCTTGAGGAAGCTGCAGCGGACGGCAACGCCGACGCACAACTGGCGTTGGATTTGTTTGTGGACGAGATTCGTCGTCACCTCGGTGGCCTGCTGGTGGCTTTGGGAGGTGCAGATGTGATCGTGTTTACTGGTGGCATCGGTGAAAACAGCAGGTCGATCCGCCACGGTGTGTGTCGTGACCTCGCTGAACTCGGCATCGAACTGGACGCCACCGCCAACAAGACAGCAGCGGGTGAAACGGCCGTCCACACGGTCGGCAGCAAGACTCAAATCTGGGTCATTCCCACGAACGAGGAATTGATCGTGGCTCGCCAAACCAAGGCGCTGATGGAAAGGTAAGAAACGATGTTTGTCGCTAAAGTCACCGGATCGCTGGTCGCCACGCAAAAACTCGACTCGATGGTCGGGCAAAAGTTATTGATTGTCGAGCCATACCGGTTGGAACCGAAACGCCGTACGTCACTTGACACCACCGGACGGACATTTGTCGCCGTTGATACGCTGGGAGCCGGCGTCGGCGAATTCGTCCTGATCACGCAAGGATCAAGTGCCCGATTAACGCCAGAAACCAAATCGATGCCCATCGATACCGTCATCATCGGCATCGTCGACAAAGTTCACGTCGACCAACAATGCGTTTTTGATCGCGAGGACGCGAACGAATAGTGAATGGACTCTGGAGTGTCACGGCATGTGACCACAATAAGCAACTTCAACTTCAACAGCAACAACAAATACGATGCAACTCAACGAACAGATGATTCGCAGTGTGGTGGCACAAGTCCTGGCGGAAGTCGGCCAGGCCCCGTCCGTGTCAGCCCAATCCTACAGCGGACACCACGGTGTATTCCACGACGCCAACGAGGCGGTTGCCGCCGCCCGCGAGGCCTTTGAACAGCTTCGTGAACGCACGTTAGAAGATCGCAAGAAGATCATCGGTCACATTCGTCGAGTTTCGATTGAACAGTGCGTCGAGTTGGGCACGATGGAAATGAACGAGACGGGTATTGGCCGACTCGAGCACAAGATCGAGAAGCTGAAGACGCTGGGTGAACAGACACCGGGCGTCGAGTTCATGCGAAGTGAGGTGTTCAGCGGTGACCACGGATTGGCAGTCATCGAACACGCTCCCTTTGGCGTGATCGGTACGATCACACCGGTGACACATTCACTGCCAACAATTACAGGAAACGCAGTCAGCATGATCGCTGGCGGCAACACGCTGGTCGTCAATCCGCACCCGAGTGGTAAGAAAGTCGCCGCTGAAGGCGTCCGCCAATTCAACGAAGCAATTTACAACGACCTGGGCATTGACAATTTAATCTGTGTGATAGCCGAACCGACACTGGAAACGGCCGACATTATTTTCAAGCACCGCAATGTGTCTCTAATCTGCGTGACCGGTGGCCCGGCTGTTGGACGAGCAGCACTCAATAGCGGCAAGCGTGCCATCGTGGCGGGACCCGGCAACCCACCGGTCGTGATCGACGAAACGGCTGATCTTGATCGCGCGGCGAGCTGCATCATTCAGGGCGCTGCGTACGACAACAATCTGCTCTGCATTGCCGAGAAGGAGGTGTTTGTCGTCAACTCGGTGTTCGATCAAGTGATGCAAGCGATGGAGCGAGCCGGAGCGGCCCGGTTGAACGCTCGCGAAGTCGATCGTCTGACGAAGACGGCGATCGTTGAAGTCGGAGAAGGTGAGCATCGTCACCACGTCCCATCGAAGGATTTCCTTGGTCAAGATGCGTCCATCTTGGCGAAAGCAGCCGGAAAGAACGTCGCATCGAATACCGAATTACTCTTCGGCGAAACCGATGAATCCAATCCATTCGTCCCGGTCGAACAGATGATGCCGTTCGTTCCCTTCGTCCGCGTCGCCTGCATCGAAGAAGCAATCGCCAAAGCAAAACACCATGAACACGGCTTCCGCCACACGGCAATCATCCACTCGAACAGCGTTCGCAACATGACACGGATGGGGAAAGCCCTCGATACAACGCTCTTTGTCAAGAACGGTCCATGCATGGCGGCACTGGGATTGGGGGGCGAAGGCTATCTGTCTTTCTCGATCGCCGGTCCCACCGGTGAAGGCGTCACCACGCCACTCACGTTCACTCGAGAGCGCCGCTGCTCGATGATCGACGATTTGAGGATCATATAACTCCCAGGGAAAGACTCGACGCAACGTAGCCGCGACCGGACAACTTTATGCAAATCGCCACCGTCATTGGAAATGCAGTTTCCACCATAAAGCACCCTTCGATGCAGGGACGGAAACTGATGATCTGCCTGCCGCGAATGGCCGATGGTGTAACCACTGACGGCTACCCGATCGTCGCGGTAGACGGCATCGGAGCCGGTGTGGGAGAGAAGGTGATTATTACCAGCGACGGACGCGGCGCACGTGAAATGCTGAATGTCGATGCCACTCCCGTGCGGTGGACAATCGTCGGCATCCAAGACCCGAATACAAGTCAGCAATAATGCCCTCGAGCCTCGACATACAACGAATCGTCCAGGAAGTCTTGCGACGACTCGATACGAGCCAACCGGAGTCCCCGATCGTCGCGTCGTCGCGTCTCGTGTGGCCGCACCGTGTTGTCAGCGCTCAATCGCTCGAACATCGATTGAAGGGAGTCAGTGAGTTGGTTGTGCCGGCGACCGCGGTAATCACTCCAGCTGCCCACGATGAACTGCGATCTCAAGGCGTTGCTGTCGTTCGCGCCGATCAAGACTCGACCCTTCCCACAGTTCCGGTTGCGATCCAAGGCGAGGTGAGTGGGATCGAGGATTCCGACGCCACACGAATCGACACTGATCGAAAGTGGAGGTCATTCCTTCATGCGGCAGTCTCACGTCG
>LWDU01042850.1_pt1 | contig 15163 bp, 15 predicted proteins | sample 727161 | NCBI WGS metagenome assembly LWDU01 (sample SAMN04566230, study PRJNA314399) | hydrothermal vent metagenome | isolation source: deep sea hydrothermal plume seawater | place: Mexico: Gulf of California, Guaymas Basin | collected 2004-07-11 | reverse complement strand
GATATTTTTTAAAATGCTCTACCTCAAATGAACGGATCTGATCCTCATACTGCAAAGTTAAACCAATATCATCTAGACCATTGATGAGTCTGCGTTTTCGCTCAGCATCAACTTCAAAATTATAGATGTTGTCTTCTGTTTTAACACTTTGCTCTTCTAAGTTAATAACAATTTCACCTTGATATGCAAATAAAGCATCTACAATTTCGCTACTTAAAACAATTGGTAGAATGCCATTCTTAAAGCAATTATTATAGAAAATATCTGCAAAACTGGGGGCAATAATAGCGCGAAATCCGAAATCTTCCAACGCCCAGGGAGCATGCTCCCTAGACGACCCACAACCAAAGTTCCTTCTCGTTAAGAGAATTTGAGCACCCTCATATTGTGGATCATTTAAAACAAAGTCAGGGTTGATTGGGCGTTTAGAATTATCCATGCCAACTTCACCATGATCTAGGTAACGCCACTCATCAAACAAGTTGGGTCCAAAACCGCTACGCTTTATTGACTTTAAAAATTGTTTTGGAATAATCGCATCTGTGTCAATGTTGGCTCGGTCAAGTGGCATAGTGATGGAAGTCAGAGAGGTAAATCTTTTCATAACTAAACCCCTGAAAGGTGTCCTGCGATAGCACTTGCCGCGGCAATTGCCGGGCTAACTAAATGGGTAAAAGATCCCTGGCCTTGTCTACCTTCAAAGTTTCTATTTGAGGTGCTTGCACATCTTTCACCTACCTCAAGCCTATCAGCATTCATTGCTAAACACATTGAACAGCCCGGTTCACGCCACTCAAAACCAGCATCGGTAAAAATTTGATCAAGTCCCTCAGCTTCAGCCTGTTGCTTTACAAGGCCAGACCCGGGAACAACCAGTGCAAGTTTTATAGTGTTTGCAATTTTCTTGCCTTTGGCAACCGCAGCAGCTACGCGCAAATCTTCAATTCGTGAGTTTGTACAAGAGCCAATAAAAACTTTATCAATAGCAATAGAGCTGATCGAAGTATTAGGCTTCAAATGAATATAATTTAGAGCAATTCGAATACTTTCAGCTTTGACAGGATCATCTTCCTTTTCTGGATCAGGTGTTTCACCATTAATGTCGACTACCATTTCTGGTGATGTCCCCCAAGTTACTTGTGACTTAATAAGGGTAGCATCTATTAAGATTTTTTCATCAAAATAAGCACCTTCGTCACTGTGTAGAGTTGTCCAATAAGCAACAGCTAAATCCCAATTTTTACCTGTAGGTGCAAATGGCCTTCCTCTAACATATTCAATGGTCTTGTCATCAACAGCAACCATGCCAACCTTTGCGCCAGCTTCGATTGACATATTGCACAATGTCATTCTACCTTCGATACTCATATTCTCAATTGCTGTGCCACAAAATTCAATAGCATAACCGGTAGCACCAGCTGTGCCAATTTCACCAATCATATAAAGTGCAATATCTTTAGCGCTGATATGTTTTCCTAAATCTCCATTCACTTCAATTTTCAGATTTTTAGCTTTGCTTTGCCAAAGACAACCTGTGGTAAGTACATGCTCAACCTCTGAAGTGCCGATACCAAAGGCAAGTGCACCTAATGCCCCATGAGTTGTGGTATGCGAATCACCACACACAATACTCATACCAGGCAGGGTTGCGCCCTGTTCTGGACCGATAACATGGACGATTCCTTGACGGATATCATTCATTTGAATTTGATTGATTTCGAAGGTTTCACAATTTTTGTCTAAGGTCTCAACTTGCAATCTGGAAACTGGATCACTAATACTACTAACACCATTTGATCTTTCAGTTGTGGGGACATTGTGATCGGGCACTGCTAAGTTGGCCTTATTTCGCCAAGGCTTTCTTCCTGACATTGTCAGGCCTTCAAACGCCTGCGGGGAGGTCACTTCGTGGATAAGTTGGCGATCAATATATATAAGAGTGGTACCATCTTGTTCTCGAACCACGTGTGCACTCATTAGTTTGTCATAGAGTGTTTGAGCCATTATTTATAAGCAATACTTGATAAAATGACCATTTTACATTGCTACTTTAACCCACAATATAGAAATATGGAACAAGTATTTACTTTAACAGATGATAGATTTATGCTTTTTTTGAAAATTTAAGGTCTTATATTTTATGTGCGGTATTTGTGGCCAGTTTCGTTTCGATGGAGAAAACGTTTCTTCAAAGTCTCTCACTAGTATGATGTCTAAGCTTGCTAAAAGAGGTCCAGACTCAAACGGTAAATGGCTTGAAGGTAAGGTTGGTTTTGGTCATCAACGTTTAAGTATTATTGATTTATCAAGCCATGGCAACCAACCGATGGTGGATGACCTTCTCAAATTAACACTGGTTTTTAATGGCACTATTTATAACTATAAATCACTTCGTAGCCAGTTAATCGGCAAAGGTTATTCCTTTTTTTCACATTCTGACACTGAAGTCATTATCAAGGCTTACCATTACTGGGGTGAAAATTGCATCAAGTATTTGGACGGCATGTTTGCCTTCTGTCTGTGGGATCAATCTAATGAAAAGCTGTTTATTGCCCGAGATCGAATAGGCATCAAGCCTCTCTATTATAATTTGTCCAATAAAGCATTTACTTTTGCTTCCAATTCACAGGCTTTATTAACTCAAAAGCTTGATAAAAGTATTAACCCTCTCGCCCTACAGCAGCAGCTTTCACTTCACGGAGTTGTGCCAGCTCCAAATACGATTATAAATGGTATTCAAAAAGTGAAACCGGCAACAGTAATAACAATAAATGCAAAAGGTTTATTGAAAGAAAAAACCTATTGGTATCCTAGTGCTAGTAGATCTGAAAGAAATCTTTCAGACGAAGACTACGTTGAGAAAGCTCACGAATTATTGACTGCAGCTGTTACAAAAAGAATGGCTGCGGCTGACGTACCTATCGGAGTTTTGTTGTCTGGTGGTCTAGATTCCTCTTTGCTTGTGGCACTTCTTAAAGAAGCTGGCCATGAAGATATTCGTACCTTTTCTATTGGATTTGAAGATATTGACAATGAAGCAGGGAGTGAGTTTGAGTATTCAGACCAAATCGTTTCAAAGTTTAAAACCCAGCATCAAAAATATGTTGTTAGCAATACAGAGGTGCTGCCTAGATTATCAGAAGCAGTAATGAATATGGCTGAACCAATGGTAGGTCAAGATGCCATCGCTTTTTATTTACTTTCTGAACAGGTGTCAAAGCATATCAAGGTAGTTTTGTCTGGTCAAGGTGCAGATGAAGCCTTTGCCGGCTATTTTTGGTATCCAAGAATGGCAACTGAGAAGGGTGATGAGATTGAAAGATTTTCCAAACACTATGTAGACAGACCTCACGAAGAGTATTTGCAAGCTGTAATGCCAACTTACCAAGGCGATAACCATACCTTCAACTGGCTGAACAAAGAGTTTGCAAAAACGGGAGCTGATTCATTTATTGATAAAGTTTTTCGTACTGACATCACTAAGTTAATTGTGGATGATCCAGTCAAACGGGTCGATAACATGACAATGGCTTGGGGACTTGAAGCACGTGTACCTTTTTTGGATACTGAGCTGGTTGAGTGGGCGTTAAAGATGCCAGCAAACTTAAAGATGAAACAAGAGGGTAAGTATCCACTTAAGAAAATCGCAAGAGAGCTACTTCCCAGTTCAGTAATTGATAGAAAAAAAGGCTATTTTCCGATGCCAGCTCTGAAGTATGTTCAGGGGGATTATTTAGAATTTATGTCTGATATACTTACATCCAGTGCTTGCCTCAATCGAGGTGTATTTAATCAAAATTATGTCAACAAAGTTATTAATTCACCTAGAGACTACATGACGGCTTTGAATGGCTCTAGACTTTGGCATTTGGCATTATTTGAGTTTTGGATGCAAATTAATGTAGATAGGTGATACTTATGGAAAAAATCGTTATCTATACCGATGGTGGCTGTCGTGGCAATCCAGGAATTGGTGGTTGGGGTGTTTGGTTACGCTATAAAGACCATGACAAAAAATTAAAGGGTTCAGAGTTAAATACAACTAACAATAAGATGGAACTCACCGCATCTATAAGAGCATTGCAAGCTCTTAAATCAAACGACATTACGGTCGACTTATATACTGACTCCAAGTATGTAATTCAAGGTATTAATGAATGGATTGATGCGTGGAAGGCAAAAGATTGGAAGACTACCAACAAGAAACCAGTTAAAAATGTTGACCTTTGGAAGCAATTAGATACTCTTAATCAAAAATTTTCAGTGGATTGGTATTGGGTTAAAGGGCATAGCGATGACCCTGGTAACGATATGGCTGACCGCTTAGCCAATGAGGCTATGGACGAAATTAGCTAAGTTTTGTTATTTCAGGGTGTTCAAGGTAGTTTATTTCTGCCTGACTAAAGTTTGATAAAAGCCTCGCTTCAGCATTAAAGGGTCCACGTAAATTGGAACCAATATGTTTCTTTATTAGCGAGTCAAACGTTAATATAGGGTCGAGTTTTCGTTCGCTACAAAGATATTGATACCAGTAGTTGCCGATTTTGACGTGGCCAATTTCATCACGGTAAATAATATCCAAGATTTCAACCATTTTGTGGTAGTTAGAATCATTAAATTTAGCTCTAATACTTGGCGTAACATCTAAACCGCGTGCCTCTAAAACCCTTGGAACTAAAGCCATTCTAGATAAAACATCATAGTCAGTGTCGACGGTCATTTGCCATAATCCATTGTGTGCATCAAAGTCGCCATACTGGTAACCAAGTTCTTTAAGATAATTACTGAGAAGTGAAAAGTGAGTGGCCTCCTCGTTAGCAACTTTTAGCCAATCAAGGTAATACTGAAGAGGCATATCTTGAAACCGATAAACAGCATCAAGTGCTAAATTAATGGCATTGAATTCAATATGGCAGATCGCGTGGATATTTTTTATCATACCGAGATCTGAGCGATCACGTTTAGGCAAAGTTTGAAAATTAACCAACTTAGGTTTCAAGGGTCGACCAGGCATCGAAATTTTTTTGACACTTAATTTAGATTTAAGGTCGTGTGATTTAATTTGATGCTTTTTAAGTTTTTGCGTTAGTGATATTTTTACACCAACATCATTACACATCAGAGCATCGAAGGCGAGTTTAAAGAGTTGCATAAGTTTTTGGAGTAAAGTTTATTGAATCCAATAATTTTAGCCATATATTTTTTTAGCTCTTGCCACAAAGGCATCTAGCTGTGAATTGACAATTTTTGTAAAAATGGGAGAAAGACTCATATCAAGTAGTTTAGATTTAAACTTAAATTGTAAATTCAAAAAAACTTTTGCAGCATTTTCACCCAACGGTTCGAAACGCCACTCGCCCGAAAGTTGTTCAAAAGGGCCATCCAATAACTGCATTTCTATTAATCGAAAAGGCTTCAATGTGTTAAGTGTGCTAAAGGTTTGTTTTAAGCCTCTCTTATTAATCTGAACTGAGGCAGTGATTTGATCATCGGATTGATTTAAAATGGAAGCACCTTCGCACCAGTTTAAGAATTGGGGGTAGTCGTTGATATTATTGACTAACTCATACATCTGTTGAGGTGAGAATGGCACAATAGCACTTTTGGATATATGATGCATGACAAAAAATAAGAAAGATAATTCAAATACCATTGCTTTAAACAAAAAGGCAAGGCATGACTATTTTATCGAACAAAGCTTAGAAGCAGGTCTGAGTTTGCAGGGTTGGGAAGTTAAAAGCCTGAGAGAGAATAAAGTGCAAATAAAGGAAAGCTATGTCATTCTAAAAAACAATGAGCTCTATCTTTTTGGTGCTCATATATCACCACTTAATTCGGTTTCAAGTCACGTTGATCCTGACCCGACAAGGACAAGAAAGTTGCTTCTACATCGACTTGAAATTGATCGATTAAGAGAAAAAATAACACAGAAAGGGTTTACCGTAGTTCCTTTAAAGCTTTACTGGGCCAGAGGAAAAGTGAAAATAGAAATTGGTCTTGCGAAAGGAAAAAAATCCCATGATAAGCGTCAGGCGATTAAAGATAGGGATTGGAAAAGAGACAAAGAGAGAGTCCAAAAAGACATCAATCGGTAAAGTTAAAAAAAATATTTTGTAATTATTTTCAATTAACTTTATTTTGATAGTACAATGATTTCTTAGATCTAGCGTTGGAGGCAGATTGGTTTTTATGGTTCTTTCCTCCTTAAATAGGTGCACACATTACCTCTTTCACTATTTCTAATTTTTTTTGTCAAACTTCTTTAGGAGAGAATTAACATGAATAAATCAGAATTAATAGATGCAATTGCTGCAGGTGCTAATTTATCAAAAGCGGATGCTGCAAGAGCTTTGAATGCGACAACTAGTGCAATCACCTCAACAATGGCAAATGGTGGTGGTGTTCAATTAACTGGCTTTGGTAGTTTCGTAGTGAGAAGCCGTGCAGCACGTACCGGTCGTAATCCACAAACAGGAGCAACTATCCAGATTGCCGCTTCAAACGTGGCTGCATTTAAAGCTGGTAAAGCATTAAAAGAAGCAGTAAATTAAGTTATAAAGATAGACAACATTTAAGGCGCTTAAGGGCGCCTTTTTTGTTCTTGATAGTCAGACAATAGTTCTTTATAGTTGAACTTGAGGTTAAAAAAACCTTGTACTGTTTTTCAGACTGTTACAAATAATTTTATTAAAAATGAAAAAATCTCGTTTCAAATTTAGTCTAATTATTTTTATATTACTAGCTCTAGTTTTGAGTGCTGCCTATTTCGGCGTTGGTTATTACATATACTCAACCCTTGCAAGGGCTGAACCTGGCTGTGGTAATGACTGTGTTAACAACCCAAGTAGTTTTAGAGATAACTCGGAAGAGTCTGATTTTCCGTTTGACGAATATCAGGTTGACTACTGGGAGTTACATCAATATGCAGGTGGTGATGAAGGCATTATTCTTGACGCATGGTGGCTTCCGATAAAAGAAAAGGGAGGCAGTAATGCGCCAGTCATTATTGTTGTCCACGGATTAAGAATCAGTAAGTATGATCCGGACATGTTAACTGTCGCTGGAATGTTACATAAGACAGGCTTTAACGTTCTTTTATTCGATTTGCGTGATCACGGTAAATCCACTATTGAGGATGGCAGGGTAAGTATAGGTACAAAGGAGTACCGTGACGTTATGGCTAGTGTTGACTGGCTCATAGAAATACAAGACATTGATGCAAAACGTATTGGTATTTATGGTGACTCTATGGGCGCTGCAACTGCAGCTATTGCCTTTGGTATGGACGATAGAATTCAATCTTTGGTTTTAGATAACGGTTATCTTGACCTTAATAAAGTGGTGCGAGAAGAGCTGGGAAGGGAAGGTTATCCAACATGGTTGGCATCCGGAGCGATTTGGGCTGCATTCATATTTGGTGGTGAGACATTTCTAGAGCCTTCCCCTCAATTAGCTTTTATCAATCATCTTGATCGACCTATATTTGCAATGCATGGTACAGCTGACATCCGTGTTTTACCTCACCATACTACTGATATGGAAGTTATGGCTCAACAAAAAGGGGTCAATTTAATCACGTGGTTTGCTGACAATGCAATACACTCTGGAATAAAGTATATGTATCCTGAGGAGTTTTCAATTCGAGTAAGTGAGTTTTTTGCTCTTAGTCTGTCTGGGATACCAAAGCCTGTAGAATAATATTATTTCTTCAATCCTCTGATAGTAGATTACTATGACCCAATTCTCACCATATTGGTGGCAAGATCAACCTCAGTATAGCAATTCCGATGATGTTCCAAGGAAAGCAGACATAGTTATTGTAGGTGCAGGTTACACTGGCCTGAGTGCTGCACTTACCTTATCTCAGGCAGGTCGTAGTGTAGTAGTTTTAGATGCAGAAGCGATTGGTTTTGGCGCCAGTACGCGCAATGGAGGTATGTTGGGATCTGGACATAAAATCTCAACAGATCAAGCTATCCGTCAATATGGTTCAAAAATTGCTGCTCAAATACATGAAGAGGCTAATGCTTCTTTAGCTTTTACTACTAATTTGATTAAAGAAAATAATATTGATTGTGAATTGCAAATTTGTGGTCGATTACGAACAGCATGGACGCCCCAAGACCAAATTGACATGTCAAAAAATCTAGAAAAATTAAAAGCTATTGAGAATTTTAATTCAAATATGATAGAGCCTGAGTTGATGCCTAACTCTATAAAAACAGATTTATATTTTGGTGGTCAATTGTATGAAGATCATGGAGCTGTGCATCCACGTAAATTTCATTATGGTTTGTTGCAACTTGCTTTAAAGGCTGGAGCAAAAGTTTTAGGAAAATCTCCCGTAAGTAAAGTTAAACCAGTTTCTAAAGATGCTGTTATAGGTTTTAAAGTATTCACTTCAAATACGACTATCCAGTGTAACCAAGTTCTCATGGCAACTAATGGATATACCCGACCAAGCCTTTCAAAATACTTATCTCGACGAATATTGCCAGTACCAAGTTATATAATAACTACAGAGGATATTGGCGTTGAAAGAGTTCAATCACTTTTGCCTGGTGGTCATTGTATGGTTGAAACACGAAAACGTTATTGTTATTACCGTGCAACACCTTGTGGAAGAAGAATCATGATAGGCACCAGGGCAGCTATGCATTCAATAACAGCTGAACAAGCGTTACCTACTCTTCGTAAAATGTTAATTGAAATTTTTCCTTCATTAGTTGATGTAGAGATCAGTCATTGTTGGACAGGCTTTACTGGGTTTAGTTTTAGTAAGTTACCAAGTTTAGGCTATGACCAAGGTATATATTATGCGTTAGGTTATTGTGGGAATGGTGTTGCGATGGCGCCTTATTTAGGTCATAAGGCTGCTCTAAAATTATTACACCCTAGTGAAAATCACAGTGTTTTTGAAAAGACACCTCTTGTCACCCGTCCTTACTATTATGGAAGGCCATGGTTCTTGTCTTTTGTTAGTGCTATATTCAGGGGGCATGACTTACTTGATGACTATCGCCGCAAGAGATCTTTAAAGAAAATATAATTCAGTAATAACAATTTTCTTATAGTGCTTGTCTTTACCATTTTTCACCTCTAAGTATTAGATATTTACTGCAACATGGTAAAATACTGGCTTTTTAAAATAATTGAGGATAGCTCATGGGGCGTACTTTATCAATAATTAAACCTGATGCTGTTGCTAAAAATGTGATTGGTGAAATTTACTCTCGTTTTGAGAGTGCAGGTTTTAAAATTGTTGCAGCAAAAATGCTACATTTAGATGAAATAATGGCAGGAGGTTTTTATGCTATTCATAAAGAGCGACCTTTTTTTAATGACCTGATTTCTTTTATGACATCCGGCCCTGTAATGGTTCAAGTGCTTGAATGTGAAAACGCTGTAGCCAAACATCGTGAAATTATGGGTGCTACAAACCCTAAAGAAGCAGCCTCTGGAACTATTCGAGCTGACTTCGCTGAATCTCTAGATGAGAATGCAGTCCATGGATCGGATTCAATTGAGAATGCTGCGATTGAAATTGCCTATTTTTTCGGTGAAGATGGTGTTTGTCCAAGGACAAGATAAAGTTAAAACAAAATATTATCTAAACAGTCGATTTGAAGGCTATTTTTTCCTATGTTAGAAAAACAAAACTTATTAGGACTTCCTCAAGGTAAACTCAAAAAGTTTTTTTCTGATCTTGGTGAGAAACCTTTTCGTACCAAACAGATTATGCAATGGATTTACCACCAAGGTGCTACAAGCTTTGGTGATATGCATAATTTGTCTAAGGACTTAAGGCAAAAGTTACAAGCCATAGCAACAATTGATTTACCAGAAGTAATGACTCTGAACCATTCAAGAGATGGGGTTATCAAGTGGGTCATTAAGCTTGGAAAAGGAAATCATATCGAAACGGTATACATACCTGAAAAGGAACGAGGGACTTTGTGTATCTCTTCACAGGTTGGTTGTGCGCTTGCTTGTACTTTTTGTTCTACAGGTGTCCAGGGATTTAATCGAAATCTAAAGAGTCATGAAATCATTGCTCAAGTTTTGATTGCCCAAAACTACCTAAAGAAAAAAGATAAGCGAATTTCAAATGTAGTATTTATGGGTATGGGTGAGCCTTTGCTTAATGAAAGTGCAGTATATGATGCCTGTGAGCTTTTATTGGATGATTGGGCTTTTGGACTATCGAGAAGAAGGGTTACTGTATAGAATGGCAGACACGATTCCAGTAAGCTTGGCCATCTCTTTACATGCGCCGAGCGATGAGTTGAGAGATGTACTGGTTCCAATCAATCAAAAATATCCAATCAAGGAGTTGATGAAAGCCTGCCAGTATTATTTAAATGCTGGAACGCAAGAGAGACACATATTTTTCGAGTATGTCATGCTTGATGGAGTCAATGATTTGCCTGAGCATGCAAAATCTCTAGCAAGGTTACTCAAAGGCATTTCTGCTAAAGTAAATTTAATTCCTTTTAATCCATTTCCAAAAACTCAATATCAAACCTCAAAAGAAGTTACAATTAATCAGTTTCAAAATATTTTATATCGATCAGGCATTCGGACAACAACTAGACGAACAAGGGGTGATGATGTTGACGCTGCTTGTGGGCAACTTGCAGGTAAAGTGCTAGACAGGTATTATCCTAAAAGAAAAAAACGCTTAAAACCGAAGCTATTTCTGCTTTTATTGTTAATATTAATATTTTTAGGTATCTGGTATTATTTCGAGGATGTAGAGATTGGTGGTAACCGGTCAACCTCAATTATTATCAGTGAGCCAAGTAATTTTGAGAGCAGTGAAGAGTCCATTACTGAAAACATAGAAGAGGTCTCATCGACTACAATAATTGACAATAATACTGAGAGTTTAGATGAAGCAATAAAGACTTATGAAGCCAGTACACAAAATTAAAAGAAGAATCTCTAGCCAAATTTTTGTCGGTGATGTTGCCATAGGTGGTGATGCTCCTATCAGTGTTCAGAGTATGACAAACACCAACACTTGTGATGTTGAGTCTACGGTTCTTCAAATAGAGTCACTCGAAAAAGCAGGTGCCGATCTTGTTAGGGTTTCAATACCAACTATGGATGCAGCTGAGGCCTTTAAAGAAATCAAGCATCGTGCCAATATTCCGTTGATAACAGATATTCATTTTGATTATAAAATAGCACTCAAGGTGGCTGAATATGGGGCAGATTGTCTTAGAATTAATCCTGGAAACATTGGTAAAGAAGATCGCGTTAGAGAGGTTGTTGCGTCAGCAAAGGATCACAATATACCGATTCGTATTGGTGTGAATGCTGGTTCCTTGGAAAAAGATTTACAGAAAAAATATACAGAGCCAACTCCTGAGGCGATGGTGGAGTCGGCATTCAGACACATTGATATTCTAGATAAACTCAGCTTCAATAATTACAAGGTCTCTCTCAAAGCGTCGGAGGTTTTTATGACTGTATTTGCATATAGACAGCTAGCCTCTCAAATTGACAATCCACTTCATTTGGGTATTACTGAGGCAGGTTCTTTTAGGTCTGGTGCTGTAAAGTCATCGATTGGCATGGGTTTGCTTTTAAGTGAAGGTATAGGTGACACTATTCGCGTATCTCTTGCTTCAGACCCGGTTGACGAGGTTAAGGTTGGTTTTGATATTTTAAAATCACTTAATCTAAGAAAGAAGGGTGTGAATTTAATTGCCTGCCCTTCATGTTCTAGACAAAATTTTGATGTTATTGCAGTTGTTAATGAGCTTGAGTCTCGTTTAGAAGATATTACAGAATCAATTGATGTTGCTGTGATTGGCTGTGTTGTGAATGGACCAGGTGAAGCTAGGGAAGTCAGTGTTGGAGTTACAGGTGGATCTCCAAATTTAATGTATATCAATGGTAAGACTGATAGTAAAGTAGATAATGAGTCTCTGGTTGATGCCTTAGAGGCTAATATCAGAAAGCGACTCTCTATCTCCAACGTTTAATTCGTTTAAACGCTCTATACTTATAAATCAATAAAATAGTTATATAGCCTAAGATTGCTGCAATAGGAGAAACAATTAATCCTCCAACACATAGTGCTATAGTGGTTGTGGTCAAATTTTCGAGTATATATTCCAAAGTAAATACAAAGTTAGGGTCCAATTCCATGCCTAAGATGTAAGAGCCCAGCTTATATGTGTAGTAATAAATTGGCACCATAGTGATTGGGTTATTTACCCAAACGAGAGCCATCGAAAGTAAGATATTAGATGAGAAAACAACAGCAAGCGCTGCTGCTAAAAGTGTATGAAGAGGGATTGGCATAAAAGCACAGAATAAGCCAACAGCAAAAGCTCTAGAAATGGTACGTTTATTCCACTTCCATAGATACGGGTCATGTAAGTGTTTATTTAACCAGCCTAAATTAACATCTTCGCGTTTTGGGCTGTAACGTTTTAAAATTTTTCTCACTAGCTAGTCCCTACTTTAATCAAGTTTTTTGCGTTTAGACCATACTCTTCATAAAGCTCATTTTGCGAACCATGTTCAGTAACGATATCTGGTACACCTAAGATGCTGAGAGGTGTTTTTATGTTATTTCGTTGCAATAATTCATTTATTGCGCTGCCACCGCCTCCAGATGAGACATTATCCTCTATAGAAATTAATTTTTTATTATTTTGAGCAATCTCTGTTATTAGTTTTTCATCTAAAGGTTTAATAAATCTCATATCAATAACTGTTGCGTCGATTTCATTGCCAGCTTCAATGGCTGGATCAAGCATATTGCCAAATGCAAAAATTGCTATGTCACGACCGGTTCTAATGACATTTGCTTTTCCAAGCTCTATTATTTCATCAGTTGTAAACTCTTCAACCTTTGATTTGCCTCTTGGAAAACGGATACAAACAGGTCCATTTAATTTATAAGCAGTATTAAGAGCTTTATACATTTCAAGAGAAGAGCTCGGTGCCANNAGAAAGGTGGAATAGATTCCGACAACAGGCTTCAAGCCTTTAGTTGCCATCCCACCAGCTAATGTAATAGAGTGCTGTTCAGCAATCGCTACATCAAAAAAACGATCTGGGAAAGTCGTCGAGAATTTAACCATGCCTGAGCCTTCAGACATGGCCGGAGTAATACCAATTAACTTTGAGTCATTTCTAGCGGTATTGCAAAGCCATTCTCCAAAAACATTGCTATAGCTTGGTAGCTTACTAGTTGAACTTGAGGGTGGTGAAATGCCATGAAACTTTAAAGGATTTTTCTCTGCATCCTCTAGTCCATGACCTTTTTTTGTAATAATATGCAGAATTCTAGGCTTTTCAAGATTCTTTAAATTTTGTAAAGTTTTAATCATTAATGGTATGTCATGGCCATCTATTGGTCCAAAGTAATCTAAACCTAATTCTTCAAATAAAGTTCCTGGCAGTAGCATTCCTTTAAGGTGTTCTTCAGAACGCTTTGCGAATTTTCGTATACGGGGCAAACTTTCAAGAAGCTCTAGAGATTTTGATTTCATTGTTGAGTATATCTTTCCAGAAATAAGCCGAGTTAGATATTTGCTTAAAGCGCCAACAGGCCTTGAAATGGACATGTCATTATCATTGAGTATGACCAGAAGGTTAACATCAGAATCTCCTGCATGATTGAGTGCCTCAAAAGCCATACCACCGGTTAGGGCGCCGTCACCTATAACGGCAATTGAGGTATCAATATTTTGCTTTAACTTATTCGAAATCGCTATACCTAGGGCTGCACTTATTGAGGTTGAGGAGTGACCTGCACCAAAAGCATCATGCTCACTTTCACTTCTTTTTGTAAAACCTGAAATACCACCTTTTTGGCGTAAAGTTGACATTAAATCTTTTCTTCCAGTGAGTATTTTATGGGTATAGGCTTGATGGCCTACATCCCAAACAAAAGTATCATCAGGAGTATCAAATACATAATGCAGCGCTAAGGTTAACTCGATAGTTCCCAAATTCGAACCAAGATGACCACCTGTTTTTTTTATATTTGCAATTAAAAACTCTTTAATTTCGTCAGCAAGAAATTGCAGCTGATCAATTTCAAGCTTTTTTATATCGCTAGGATTGTTAATATCTTCAAGCATTAAGAGTATGTTATAGAGCTTATTTTTTTAGGAAAGGTGGACATTATACACTTGTCGTGTGGAATTTTACTTAAGCGCTAATGTAGTAATTGTGTGGTTTTAATGAAGTAATTATGTGGTTTTGTTGATAATTCAAAAGAGTTGAAATAAGGAAACCTGACTAGTAAAATTAAATCTTTATTTTTTCAATAGAATTATGTTTACTATTTGCGCTCTATATAAGTTTTCTAGGTTGGATGACTTCGACAAAATGCAACGACCTTTAAGAGATTTTATGGATTCTTTAAACGTCAGAGGAACCTTATTGCTAGCTAGGGAGGGAATTAATGGTACTATTTCTGGAAGCGATAGTGCAATTAATAAAATCCTTGATTACCTTAATACCGACAAGAGATTGAGTGATTTAGAGTATAAGTTTTCTTATAGTGAAACAGTTCCTTTTAAGCGACTTAAAGTTAAGCTCAAAAAAGAAATTGTAACTCTTGGGATAGCAGATGTTGATCCGACCTATTCAGTTGGAACTTATGTTAAAGCCAGAGATTGGAATGAACTAATTAGTGACCCTGAAGTGGTTTTAATTGATACCCGCAATAATTATGAATTCGAGATCGGTAGTTTCAAAGGAGCAATCAATCCAAACACAGAAACATTTCGTCAGTTTCCTAGTTACACTAAAAACAATTTGGAACAGTATCGAAATAAAAAAATAGCCATGTTTTGTACTGGTGGAATCCGTTGTGAAAAGTCCACGGCCTATCTAAAATCAGAAGGTTTTGAGAATGTTTACCATTTACAGGGTGGTATCTTAAAATACCTTGAAGAGGTTGAAGAAGAAGAAAGCTTGTGGGAGGGAGAATGTTTTGTTTTTGATGACAGGGTTGCTGTCAAACATAATTTAGAGTTAGGTCAGTATGACCAATGTCATGCGTGTAGATACCCGATCACAGAGGAAGATAAGATCCATCCACATTACGAAAAGGGAGCGTCTTGCCCTCGTTGTTATGGCACCAAAGACGTCATTCAAATAAATCGCTACCGTGAAAGAGAAAAACAAA
>LWDU01033666.1_pt1 | contig 15164 bp, 12 predicted proteins | sample 727161 | NCBI WGS metagenome assembly LWDU01 (sample SAMN04566230, study PRJNA314399) | hydrothermal vent metagenome | isolation source: deep sea hydrothermal plume seawater | place: Mexico: Gulf of California, Guaymas Basin | collected 2004-07-11 | reverse complement strand
GTTACTCAACTCACTAAGTTTATTAATATCATCTTCGTGAATTTTTTTATCATAGGGTTTAATAATAATATGAGGATTAAATCCTAAAATTTTATTAACTAGCTCTGTACGAAAACCGTTCATTACTGACATAACTATAATTAGAATGGCGACACCAAGTGCTATGCCGGTAAAAGAAAATATGGAAATTACTTTTAAGAAACCTTCTTTCTTCTTTGGTCTTAAATATCTAAAAGCTATTACTCTTTCTATTTTTGAAATCAATTTTAATTTCTTCTATTAAGTAGTTTATTTTTAATTTCTTCTAAAGATAAAGATTCAGTTTTTTCGTTTATTTCTTTAAACTCAAATTTATAATCGCCTGATTTTGAACCCAAAACTATTTGGTATGGAATACCAATTAAATCAAATTTTTTAAACTTTGCCGATAAATGTTCGTCAGTATCATCAAATAAAACATCAATTTTGTCTTTAAGTAAAAATTTATATATTTTTTCAGCTTTTAGATAATTTGATTTGTCATTTTTTTGAAGGCTTGGAATAATTACTACATCAAAAGGAGAGACGGGCTCGGGCCATTTCATAATATTATTGTTAAATTTTGCTTCTATGATAGCTCCTACTAATCTCGACACTCCAACACCATATGACCCCATTTTTACGTTAACTTTTTTTCCATCTTTCAGGTCTACTGAACATTTTAATGCTTTTGAATATTTGTCTCCAAAATAAAATATGTGTCCAACTTCGATTCCTTTGGCCACCAATTGGTTTTCTTTCTTTACCTTTTGTTCAAAATCTTCTTTTTTATACTTATCATCCGTGACAGCATAAAATTCATCATACTTCTTACGTAAATCCTTAATGGAATTATCTTCACTATCGTGTTTGCTGATATCAATATCAAAAATTCTTTTATCAGAATAAATTTTACTCTCTCCTGTTTCTGCTAAAATTATAAATTCATGCGAAAGATCCCCTCCTATTGGTCCTGTATCAGCTTCCATAGGTATTGCTGTAAGGCCTAATCTTTTAAATGTATTTAAATAAGCAAAAAACATTTTATTGTATGATTTTTTAGCTTCTTCATCACTTACATCAAATGAATATGCATCCTTCATAAAAAATTCTTTGCATCTCATAACGCCGAATCTTGGTCGTAATTCGTCACGAAATTTCCATTGTATATGGTACAAAAGTTGAGGTAAGGATTTATATGATTTTATACTAGCTCTAAAAATTTCAGTTATCAATTCTTCATTTGTTGGTCCATAAAGCATTTCTTTTCCTTGCCGATCTTTAATTCTCAACATTTCTTCCCCATAATCATCGTACCTTCCGCTTTCCTTCCATATTTCAGCTGATTGTATTGTTGGCATCAATAATTCTTGTGCTCCAATTCTATTTTGTTCTTCTCTAACAATTTGTTCAATTTTTTTCATAATTTTATAACCAAGAGGTAACCATGAGTAAATTCCTGTTGATGATTGCTTAATCATTCCAGTTCTAAGCATAAGCTGATGGGATTTAATTTTTGCCTCAGAAGGATCTTCTCTTAACAATGGAATAAATAGTTTTGACAAATACATAATATTAAATTCTTACTAAATTTACGTTTGTATAAGGCCTCTTTCCAGTTTTTTCTTTAACAGTTTTTCTACAGTCTATTCTTAGAGTTTCTATTAGATTCTTTTCTTGTTTTGAATTTTTTAAAGAAAACATCTTGCATATACTTCTTATTTTATCTTCTAATTCAAAAGTAAAATCATTGCTTTCCCCACTGCTTGGTATTCCTTTATATGAGATAATAGGTTTTTTTGCTAAAGAACCTGCGCTATTGATAAGTATTGTTATTTCTAAAAAACCATTAAAAGATATATTCACTCTTTCTTTAATCGACTGCGAATCTTCGCCAACACTTATTTTGCCATCTACTAGCATTCTTCCCACGGGAGCTTTATCTATGACTTTTGGTTTTTCTCCCGGGTATAATTGAACTACATCACCATTTTCCACCTGAACAGGATAAGGAACCTGCATTTCTTTTGCAAAATTAATATGTTCTATCATATGTCTATGCTCCCCGTGAACAGGTATAACTGATTTAGGTTTTACCCATTTATACATATCTTTTAAATCGTCTCTATTAGGATGGCCTGAAACATGAACAAATTCATTTTCTTCTGATACCACATCAATACCATTTTTTACTAATTGGTTATGAAGCTTATAAAGTTTTTTTTCATTTCCAGGTATGATTTTAGAAGAAAATATAACCGTGTCATCGGCTTCAATAAATACATCTGGATGGGTGTAGTTAGATATTCTTTTCATCGCTCCATTTGGCTCGCCTTGACTGCCTGTACATAAATATAAAATTTTTTTTCTCTCAATTTTTTTTGCATCTCTTGGATCAATTGGTTTTCTTAAACCATTTAAATAACCACACTGCTTTGCTGCATTGTAAATTCTATGCATTGATCTTCCTACTAAAGATATATGTCTTCCTATCTTTTCTGCACAATAAAAAATGCTTTCCATCCTAGCTACATTCGATGCAAAAGACGTAACAATTATTCTTTTTGTTCTATTTTGCATAATTTTTAACAAGCTACTACGCACATCCGATTCAGATCCAGCTCGTCCCGGATTAAACACATTTGTGGAATCACATATCATGGCTAGAATTCCCTCATCACCAATTTTTTTTAATCTTTTTTCATTGACTTTTTCTCCAATTAAAGGATTAGGATCAATCTTCCAATCTCCTGTGTGCAGCACGGTACCAGAATCGGTTGTTATACTTAGGCCGTTAGGTTCTAATATAGAATGTGTCAGTGTAACGAATTCAATTTTAAAAGGCCCTAGAGTGACATCGCCATTAAGTTCAACTATTTTTAATTTATTTCCCAAATTTATCTTTTTTTCCTTAAATTTTTCCCTAATTAAAACGCTTGTAAAGGGCGTGGCATAAATATCGCAAAGTAATTTAGGCCATATATGAGCTATAGCTCCAATATGATCCTCGTGTGCGTGAGTCAAAATCAAACCTAGTAAATCATTTCTTTTATCAACTATATAACCTGGGTCTGGATAAATTAAATCTATGCCGGGAATTGTATCGTCTGCAAAAGTAACTCCTATATCCACTATAATCCATTTTCTATTTTCTGGATTTCCGTAGGCGAATAAATTCATATTCATTCCTATTTCTCCAGAACCCCCTAAAGGACAAAAAATAAATTCCTCTTTTTTAATCATTTGTTTAAATATTTTTTATTTTCTTTAAAAATTTCAATTATACCTTTAATTGTTATATTCCTATCTACCGTAAAAGGTCGGATTATAGAAGTTTTAAATAAATCTGCGTATCCGCCAGTAAAAACAATTTTATATTTTTTTTGTGTCTCCTTCTCAATCTTTAAAATAATGTTATTAATTAAACCTGAATAACCCCAATAAAAACCGGAACGAAGAGCTTCAATGGTGTTTTTTCCAATAACTTTTTTTTGCTTTTTAACTATAAATAAAGGGATTTGATCAGCCGAACTTGATAAGGTTTTTATAGAAAGATTTACTCCTGGAGCAATTACACCGCCATTGTACACACCACTCTTGCTAACAACATCAAATGTAGTAGCAGTGCCAAAATCTAGTACGATAGAATTTGTTTTATATTTTTTATATACACCTACTGCATTAGCTATTCTATCAGACCCAACTTGGTTTTTATTTTTAATATTTATTTTAACTATTTTATTAATGTTTTTTTCTTTAATTTCTCTTAACTGAATTTTATAAATTCTTTTTAGAAATTTTTTTAAGATAAATTGATATTTTGGAACAACACTTGAAAATAAGGCAACTTTACTAATGGGTTTGGTTTTAATAATTTTTTTTAACTTGTTATTTAAAAATTTTTTTGAAGAAATGTTATTACTATTAAAATAAATTATTTTTTTTATTCTGAAAGTTTTTATTTCAACTAAGCAAATTTTTGTAGTTGTGTTTCCTATATCTCCAATTAATACATGCATCGTTTTATTATTTAATTTAAAGCCATCGAATCAGCTTTTTTTTTAAAATGTTCATAATTATATGAATTTAAATTAATAAAGAATTTTTCATATGAAGAAACTATTAGGTCTATTATTTCCTTAATCTTTGGTTTTTTTTGAGTTTCTAATAAAATATTTGTAGCTTGGTATTTGTTGTTAATATCTGGATTTGAAACAATATTTACACCTATCCCTATAATTAAAAATTTTCTGCTATTTGAGACTACAAGCTCCTGTAATATACCACAAATTTTTTTTCCATTTACAAATATATCATTTGGAAATTTTAAATTTATATTCTTCATTTCACAAAAATGCTTTATTACATCAGAAATTATTAGGGGATTAATCATGGAAAATTCATTGAATGGAGGATAATTATTTTTTAAAGGAAAAAATATTGATCCGAATAAATTACCTTTATCTGAAATCCATTCTCTCCCATAAGTACCTCTCCCTTTTGTTTGGATATCAGCATAAACACAACCTGATTCTTTTTGTTCTTTTTTAATCAAATTGATAGCTATATCGTTAGTACTTGTTACTTTTTCAAACTTAAAGATTTCAAATTTCATTAGTAAATTAGGATTGAAGAAACTGCATTAACCAATATTGATGGATAAATAAAATAAATTAAAATTAGTATACTAGATAAAATCAACGAAATTTTAAGTCCCCAATCATAACTTTCTTCGAATGGAGCTTTGGGTTTGTCGAAATAAATTATTTTTATAATTCTTAAGTAATAAAATGCTGAAACAACTGTAGTTACAAGACCAATAACAGCGAGTGTATACATTTTAACTTCTATAACTGCCATAAAAACATAAAATTTAGCAAAAAAACCAGCTAGGGGAGGTATACCAGCTAATGAAAAAAGTATGATTAAAAAACTTAAAGCCACCATAGGATGATTTTTTGATAACCCTGACAGGTCGTTTATGTTTTCATAAAATACATTTTCTCTCTTCATCATAAAAATACAGCCGAACGCGCCGAGATTCATAACTAAATAAATAGTTAAATAAATTATTGTGCTTTGTATTCCTAAATTTGTTCCTGTAGCCAAACCTGCTAAAGCATAACCCATATGACCTATAGAACTGTAAGCCATTAATCTCTTAATATTGGTTTGCCCTATGGCTGCAACAGCACCTAATATCATTGATGCAATTGACAAAAAAACAATTATTGTCTGCCATTGACTAATCAGATTAACAAACGGAACATACATAAATCTAATAAAAACTGATATTGCGGCAATTTTTGGAACAAGAGCAAAAAAACTAGTTACAGAAGTTGGTGACCCTTCGTAAACATCTGGTGTCCACATATGAAAAGGTACTGCAGAAACTTTAAAAGCTAAACCAATGATAATAAAAACAATCCCAAATACAGCTCCTGTATTTGCTTCATCTAAATTTGCTGAAATTATTTCAAAGTTCGTAGAACCAGTAAATCCGTAAATAAGAGAACAACCATAAAGTAATAAACCTGATGCAAGCGCACTTAATACGAAATACTTCAAGCCAGCTTCGGTAGACCGAACATCATCTCTCTTAAAAGAAGCTAATATGTATAAACATAAAGATTGTAGCTCCAAACCAAGATAAAAGATAATTAAATCATAAGAACTTATCATCAATATCATGCCAAGTGTAGATGCTAGAATAATTACTGGATATTCTATTTTGTCAATATTATTACTTTCAACATAATCTTTGGATGTAAGTAAAACAAAAAAACAAAATAACAAAGTAAGTACTTTCATAAAAATTGCTAACCGATCTATTATATAACTTTCGTTAAAAATTTTTATAATTTCGTTTGGCTGATTTAGAATTAATGCTATTGCAAATAACAAACTTAAAATTGTTAGCAGGTTTACTAGTTTAAAACTTTTTTTAACAAAAACACCCAGCATCAAGAGAAACATTATTACAATTGATAAAAATAACTCAGGCAATATATATATAATTGTCTGCATTTAATTATTTGTTTGTGTTAAATAAAAATTCAAATCAGTTTGATAATTATCAATCAAATTACTTACAGAAATATCAATAGTATTGAATAATGGTTCTGGATAAATTCCAAAAAAAATTGTCAAAAAAACTAAAGATGCAAAAATATATATTTCTGTTCTGTTTAAATCTGTCATCTCTTTAATTTCAGAACTTGCCATTTTACCAAAAATTACTCTTTTATATAACCAGAGCATATATGCTGCTGCTAAAATAACTCCCAAACTAGCTAAAACTGCAACAAAAATATTTATCTGAAAAACTCCAACTAAAACTAAAAATTCTCCTACAAAACCGCTTGTTCCTGGTAGTCCTAGTGCTGCTAAAACAAAAATCATGAACACAAAAGCATACTTTGGCATAATGTTTACTAATCCGCCGTAGGAAGAAATCATACGCGAATGTAACCTATCGTACACTACACCTACACATAAAAAGAGTGCGGCAGATATTAAGCCGTGACTTATCATTTGAATTATACTTCCTTCTAATCCTTGTTTGGTTAATGAAAAAATACCAATTGTAACGAAACCCATATGCGCCACGGAAGAATAAGCTATTAACTTTTTCATATCATCTTGCATTAATGCCACCAAAGACGTGTAGATTATTGCAATAACACTTAGAGAAAAAATTAATGGAGTAAAATAATCTGAAGCTAATGGAAATAAACCTAATGAGAATCTTATAAATCCATACCCTGCCATTTTTAAAAGTATGGCTGCTAAAATTACTGATCCTGCGGTTGGCGCTTCCACATGAGCATCTGGTAGCCAAGTATGAAAAGGCCACATTGGTAATTTAACGGCAAATGAACTGAAAAATGCTAACCAAAGCAAATACTGATATTCTTGAGGTATTCTTATATCTAATAATTTAATTACATCTGTAGTACCTGTAATCCAATAAATAGAAATAATGGCAATTAACATCAAAACTGAACCGAGTAATGTAAATAAGAAAAACTTAAAAGCTGAATAGACTCTCTTTGGCCCTCCCCAAATACCGATGATTAGAAACATAGGTATGAGTCCACCTTCAAAAAATAAATAAAATATAACAAGATCTAGAGAACAGAAAACCCCTAACATCAGAGTTTCCATTACAAGAATTGCAATAAAAAATTCTTTAATCTTAAACTTAATACTATGAATGCCTGAAAAAATACATATTGGTGCTATAAATGTGGTAAGCAATATAAATAGAATTGAAATTCCATCAATACCTAGCTGAAAATTAATGAAGCCCGTCATCCAGTTTTTTTCTTCAACAAATTGAAATTCTGAAGTCGAGAGATCAAAAGAATACCATAAAAAAATGGAAAGGAAAAAATTTGCTAAAGAGGAAAAAATCGCTACATATTTTGAGCTTTTTATAACAGTCTTCTGTTCTCCTTTGGTAACCAAAATAAATAAAGCTCCAATAAGTGGAATAAATATAATTGCGGAAAGGATAGGAAAATTCATTTAGTATAAAATTAAGTAAGTTAATAATATAGAAAAACCAATCAGCATCACAAAAGCGTAGTGATACAAATAGCCACTTTGAAAATGTACCGCTTTATCAGATATAATTTTTACTAGTCTAGATAAACCTTCAGGACCATAACGGTCTATGATATTAATATCGCCCTTTTTCCAAAAAAATAATCCAATTTTTTTTAATGGCTCCACAAAAATAAAACTGTACAACTCATCAAAATACCATTTATTTACTAGAAAATTATATAGAAATTTATTTTTTAAAACAAAATTTTTCAAAACTTTTTCATTTTCTACAAATAAATAATATGCAATTGGAATTGCAATAATAACTATTGCAGGTGTAATAACAACTAACCAAATTGGTGGATGGTCATGTTGAATTGATTGTAAAAATAAAATTGAACTATTCCAAAACTGCGAGCTATCATACCCTATGAACATTTCTTTAAATAATATACCTGATAAAATTGCACCTACTGCTAACAAAGATGAGGGTATCAACATTGTCAAAGAGGACTCGTGTATTGAGTTTAAGTTATTTTCTTTATTATTATATTTTCCGTGAAAAGTTTTAAAAATTAATCTCCATGAATAAATTGCAGTCAATAACACAGTAAAAATTCCAACTGCAGAAGCTAGGTGACCGATGGTACTACCACTTAGATAAGCAAACTCAATAATTGCATCTTTTGAGTAATAACCTGAAAAAAATGGAAATCCAGTCAAAGCTAACGTTCCTATTATCATTAAGGCATAAGTAAAGGGGATTTTTTTCCAAACACCTCCCATTAAACGAATATCTTGCTCATTATTAAAAGAGTGTATTACACATCCGGATCCTAGAAATAAAAGTGCTTTAAAGAAAGCGTGCGTAAATAAATGAAAAATGGCTACGTGATAAGCTCCTACGCCTACTGCAAAAAACATATAACCTAATTGACTACAAGTTGAATAGGCAACAATTTTTTTGATATCATTTTGAACAAGCGCCACTGTTGCTGCAAAAAATGCTGTTGTCATTCCTACAACAGCAACAACGTTTAATGCTGTTTGAGAATATTCAAAAATTGGTGAACATCTAACCACTAAAAAAACACCTGCTGTTACCATTGTAGCTGCATGAATTAATGCAGACACAGGTGTTGGACCTTCCATCGCATCCGGTAGCCAAGTATGTAATAAAATTTGTGCAGATTTTCCCATTGCGCCAAGAAAAAGAAGAAGGCAGATTAATGTAATTAAATTAAATTCAATACCTAAAAAAATAACTTGCTTTTGAATTAACAGAGGAGTTTGTTGAAAAACTTCATTGTAATTAACCGTACCGTAAAAAAAGAAGATTAAAAAAATACCAATAGCTAATCCAAAATCACCTACTCTATTCACAATAAACGCTTTAATAGCTGCGGCATTAGCTGAAGGTTTTTTAAACCAAAAACCTATTAACAAATAGGAGCATAACCCAACTCCTTCCCATCCAAAATATAATTGCAAAAAATTATCGGCTGTAACTAGTGTGAGCATAGCAAAAGTAAACAAAGACAAATATGCCATGAATCTAGGTTTATGAGGATCATGACTCATATAACCGATTGAATAGAAATGAATAATTGATGATATTAAACTTACGACTACTAACATTACGGATGTTAGTGGATCGATATTTATAGACCAATTGACATGAAAATCTCCTGAACTAATCCAATTAAATATTAATTTATTGCTAGAATAGTCTCGAGCAAACACTTCATAAAAAATAAATAAAGATAAAATTGCAGAAATTGATACAAATGAACTTGTTAATAACTGACATGATTTCGCTCCAAGTCTTTTCCCAAAAAAACCTGAAATAATTGAACCTAGTAAAGGTAATAATACTATTGCGTACTCCATATTATTAACCTTTTAAAGAACTGATATGCTCAACATTAATCGAACCTCTATTTTTATAATAAATTACTATTATTGCCAAACCCACAGCAGCTTCAGCTGCAGCTACTGTTAAAATAAACATTGCAAATACCTGACCAACCAAATCTTGTAAGTAAATAGAAAAGGAAACTAAGTTAATATTTACTGCTAAAAGTATTAGTTCTATTGACATTAAAATAATTATAATATTTTTTCTATTTAAGAAAATTCCAGTAATCCCAATTGCAAAAATTATTGCAGCTAAAGTTAAATAATGTCCTAAGCCTATTTCAATCATCAAGTTTAACTCCTTTTCCACTTTTTACTTCAACTAGAGAAACTCCGCTAATTTTTTCTCTTTGTATTTGATCAAAGTAATTTTGCCTTTTTATATTTTCTCTCTTGCTAAATGTAAGAGTAATTGCTCCAATCATAGCCATAAGAAGAATCATTCCAGCTATTTGAAAAAGATGAATATAATCTGTATATAAAACGTTTCCCAAAGCATGTGTATTACTTAAATTAAATTTAATGCCTGAAAGAGGTGCAAAAGTATCCTTATACTTCCATCCTCCAATTACAACTAGTAATTCCAGAAAAATAATTAGACCAATTATTGAACCCACTGATATATTGTTAATCAAACCTCTTCTGCTTGAACGTCTTGTTACTTGTTCAGTGATGTTCAACATCATCACGACGAAAAGAAATAAGACTGCAACAGCCCCTACATAAACAATCAACATTATCATGCCTAAAAATTCTGCTCCTATCATGATGAATAAGATTGAAATACTTACAAAAACTAAAATCAAAAAAAATACAGAATTAACTGTATTTCTAGAAACAGTGACCATGGCCGCTGAAAAAACAGCTATGGTTGAAAAAAAATAAAAAAATAAAGAATGTGCTAACATTTATCTAAAAGGTAAATCTGCTTTAATATTTTCAGCTAATACAGTTTCCCATTTATCTCCATTTTCTAAAAGTTTCTGTTTATTGTAATAAAGTTCTTCTCTAGTTTCTGTACCAAACTCAAAATTTGGTCCCTGAACAATCGCATCTACAGGACAAGACTCTTCACATAAGCCACAATAAATACATTTAACCATATCTATATCGTACCTTGTTGTCTTTCTACTTCCGTCACTTCTAATTTCTGATTCTATAGTAATTGCTTGAGCTGGGCAGACCGCTTCACACAATTTGCATGCTATACATCTTTCTTCTCCGTTAGGATATCTTCTTAAAGCATGCTCTCCTCTAAAACGAGGACTAATTTTTCCTTTTTCAAAAGGATAATTTATAGTTTTTTTTGATTTAAAAATTGTTTTGATTGCTAGTAGTAGCCCACTAACGAAATCTGCCATAAATATTGTTTTAACTATTCTGCTAATTTTCATTAATAAGTCATCCTTTCATAGGCAATATATCTAAAAAAAATAAAAAACTTGCAGTTAACACAACCCATGTTAGTGAAAGTGGTAGAAAAATTTTCCAGCCCAATCTCATGAGTTGATCAAATCGATATCTAGGAACTATAGCTTTAACTAATGAAAATAGAATAAAAAGAAATAGTATTTTAAATATCATCCAGAATGGTCCGGGTATCATATTAAATGGATACATATCTATTGGACTTAACCATCCTCCCAAAAAAAGAATTGAACCCAAAGCACACAAGAGTAAAATATTTGCATACTCACCAAGCCAGAACATTGCATACATCATTCCTGAATATTCAGTTTGATAACCTGATACAAGTTCAGACTCAGCTTCTGGTAAATCAAATGGTGGGCGATTTGTTTCTGCTAAAGATGATATAAAAAAAATAATAAACATTGGAAAAAGTGGAAAAATAAACCACACATTTTCCTGGGCTAATACTATTTCATTCAAATTGAGTGATCCTACACAAAGCAATACGTTTACGATTATTATTCCTATTGATACTTCATATGAGATCATTTGAGCTGCTGATCTAATAGCTCCCAAAAAGGGATATTTTGAATTAGAAGCCCATCCACCCATTATAATTCCGTAAACACTTAATGATGAAACCGCAAATAAATATAAAATTCCTACATTAATATTAGATAAAACCATCTCAATACTAAATGGAATAACTGCCCATGCTATTAAAGCTAAAGTAAGAGTAATTATTGGAGCTAAAACAAATATAACTTTGTTAGAACTTGCTGGAATAATTATTTCTTTGAAAATGAATTTCAAGGCGTCAGCCAAAGTTTGTAAAATTCCAAATGGACCTACAACATTCGGTCCTTTTCTTTTTTGAACAAATGCCCACACTCTTCTATCGAGCCATACTATTAAAGCAACAGATACTAAAACTGGCAAGAGTAAAAAAATTATTTTATAAATTTCACTAAAAAATATGTTTATATAAATCATTAACTAGCCTTTTCAATTCCTGTAAATAAAAGTCTTTTTGGTACCTGTCTACACTCGCTCATTACCTTTGATGATCTTGCAATTGGATTTGTGTGGTAATAGTCAATAGATTTTATCGAAATATTTTCATCAACAAAATCAATTGAGTTTGTTTTGTTAACCACATGATCAATTTTTTGTTGAATTTTTTTGTTAATAGATTCTCTCAAATATTTTACATTATTATACTCAAGCGGTTTTTTCATCATGGTGGCAAGATCTTTAAAAATAACCCAGTCTTCACGAGCATCACCCGGTGGATATGAAGCTTTGTATGCGTTTTGTAGTTTTCCTTCTAAATTAACAAATAGACCATTTTTTTCGGTATATGCAGCTCCTGGTAAAATAATATCAGCAATTTCAGCGCCCTTATCTCCATGACTTCCTTGGTAAACAACAAACTTATCCTTTTTATCAAAATTAATATTATCAACTCCTAGTAAATATAAAAATTTGAAATCATCATTATCTAATTTGTCAAAAAACGAAAAATTTTCTTTTTCATTTATCGAATGGATACCTAGATCAATAGCCCCAACTCTAGATGCTTGCTGAGTAAGAATATTTAATGCATTCCACTCTTTTTTAATAAAATTATTACTAAATAAAAAATTTTTTAATGTTTCAAAAACATACTGGCCGGCCTTTCCGTATAGCGCTGACTCCCCTATAATAACTAATGGTTTTTTTGATTTTTTAATTTTACTTGAAATTTCGTGTGAGTCTGACACAATTTCTTTGATAACAGAAGTATTAGATCCAATATTTTGATAAGGATAGGTTAAATCGCCTGGATTTCCTATTGAATAAATTTTTAGTCTACTGTTTATATATGCTTTTCTAATTCTCGCATTAAGTATAGTAGCTTCTAGTCTTGGATTAGTTCCTACTAAAAGAATAAGATCCGAATCTTCTATTCCTTTGATTGACGAATTAAAAATATAATTCATTCTTTCTTCTGGGTTAATATAAATTTTGTCTTGCCTACACTCTAAATTTGTAGATCCTAGACTTTTTTCAAAAAAAGATTTGAAACAATAAATCATTTCTAAATCTGCTAGATCTCCTACTAATCCAGCTATTTCGTTTGGATCAAAAGATTTTAATTTAGTAATTAATAACTTTAATGTTTGACTCCAAGATGATTTTTTAAGCCTTCCATTTTCTCTAATATATGGTGTATCTAACCTCTGCTTTAGCAGACCATCACAAGCATATCTTGTCTTGTCGGATATCCATTCCTCATTAATATCTTCATTGACTCTAGGTAAAATTCTCTTAACTTCCCATCCATATGTATCAACTCTAATATTAGATCCTACCGCATCCATAACATCTATTGTTTCGGTTTTTTTAAGATCCCAAGGTCGCGCTTCGAAAGCATATGGTTTTGATGTAAGCGCTCCAACTGGGCACAAATCAATAACATTAGCTGACAATTCTGACTCCATTGATTTTTCTAAATAAGTTGTAATTTCCATATCTTCTCCTCTACCCACAGCACCTAATTCAGGTATACCTGCAATTTCAGTCGCAAATCTTATGCACCTAGTACAATGAATGCATCTTGTCATTTCAGTTTTGATCAAAGGACCCATGTACTTTTCCTTAACTTGTCTTTTGTTTTCGGTATATCTAGAGTTATCTAATCCATAAAAAAGCGATTGATCTTGCAAATCACATTCTCCGCCTTGATCACACACTGGGCAATCTAAAGGATGGTTTGCTAATAAAAATTCCATCACACCTTTTCTAGCTTTTTCTACAAAAGATGTGTTCGTTTTAATTTTCATACCATCTGCTGCAGGCATAGCGCAAGAAGCTATTGGTTTGAGAGATTTTTCCATTTCAACCAAACACATTCTGCAATTGCCCGCTATGGAAAGTCTTTCGTGATAACAAAATCTCGGTATTTCTGCTCCGGCTAATTCACAGGCTTGAAGAATTGTCATGCCTTCTTCAAATTCAACTTCTTTATTATTTACTATAATTTTAGGCACTATCTTCTTCCAAAAGGTGTTGATCGATAAGATAAGGAATATTGGATTTTTTCTTAATTAGTGGTTCTTCATGACTTTTTTTCTCTATTTCTTTTCTAAAATGACGAAGCAGTCCCTGTACTGGCCAAGCTGCACCTTCACCAAAGGCACAAATTGTGTGTCCTTCTATTTGCTTAGTAACATCATATAAAAGATCTATTTCTTTATAATTTGCCTCTCCATCTGCCATTCTTTCCAACATGCGCCACATCCAACCACAACCTTCTCTACAAGGTGTGCATTGGCCACAACTTTCATGTTTATAAAATCTAGCTATTCTTGCAATACATCTAATAATGTCTTGATCTTTGTTTATAACAATTATTCCAGCGGTACCTAACCCACTCTTTACTCTAATTAGTGAATCAAAATCCATTGTAATTGTTTCGCACACACTTTTAGGTAAGAGCGGCATAGAAGATCCCCCTGGTATTACTGCTTGAAGATTATTCCATCCTCCAATAACTCCACCTGCATGTTTTTCTATCAAATCTTTAAGAGATGCACCCATCTCCTCTTCAACATTACATGGATAATTAACGTCACCTGAAATACAAAAAATTTTTGTTCCGGTGTTTTTGGGTTTACCTAAAGAAGCAAACCATTTTGCTCCTCTCCTAAGAATTGTCGGAACTACTGCTATTGTTTCAACGTTATTTACTATAGTTGGACAACCGTAAAGACCGACAAGAGCAGGAAAAGGAGGTTTAAGTCTTGGTAAACCTTTTTTGCCTTCCAAACTTTCCAATAATGCGGTTTCCTCTCCGCAAATATAAGCTCCGGCACCATAATGAAGATAAATATCTAAATCCCATCCTGAACCACAGGCATTTTTTCCCAAAAAGTTTTTTTCGTAAGCTTGTTTTATGGCTTTTTGTATTGCTTGCCCTTCTCTAATGTATTCACCTCTGATGTAGATATAACAAGTATGAGCACTTATTGCATAACTTGTAACTAAACATCCTTCAATTAATTTTTGAGGTTCAAATCTTAAAATGTCTCTATCTTTACAAGTTCCTGGCTCGGATTCGTCTGCATTAATGACTAAATAATGCGGTCTGGAGCTTACCTCTTTGGGAGCAAAAGATAGTTTTAATCCTGTTGGAAAACCTGCACCTCCCCTACCACGCAATTCAGAATCTTTAATTTCTTTTATTATCCAATCTTTTCCTTTTGAGATAAGATCTTTTGTCTGTG
>LWDU01036473.1_pt1 | contig 15165 bp, 10 predicted proteins | sample 727161 | NCBI WGS metagenome assembly LWDU01 (sample SAMN04566230, study PRJNA314399) | hydrothermal vent metagenome | isolation source: deep sea hydrothermal plume seawater | place: Mexico: Gulf of California, Guaymas Basin | collected 2004-07-11 | reverse complement strand
AGGGCTTTCCATCCGGGAACGGCGTTGACTTCGATAACTATTGGCTGTTGATGCTCGTTGTACATAAGGTCGACGCCTGCAAATACGCAGCCGGTGACAGCTGCCGCCTGGAGTGCCAGATCGAGTTCCGCCCTTGTCGGCTGCCATGCCTGGCAAACAGCATTTTGTGCTGCATTGGCCCGAAAATCACCATTGCTGGGCGAGCGTTTCATGCTGCCGACGATCTTACCATCCAGCAGCAGGATGCGGATGTCCGTCAGGGGACCTCGATTGAAACGCTGCAGATAAATGGTTGCCTGCAGTCGTTCCAATGTTCGGAAAGCTCGCAACGCCAGTTCCGGATGGTCGACTCGCATGATGCCGCGACCTTCCGCTCCAAACAGCGGCTTGACGACCACGTCACCGCCCAGATCTTCGAACGCCTCCAACGCGGCGTCGCTGTCCTCGCAGACGATCGTGTCGGGGACCCGAACCCCGGCGGACGCCAGTTTCTGCGTCGTCAGATATTTGTCGACAGCGCATTCGATGGCTTTTGGATCGTTGATGATACGCACGCCGGTGGCTGCAACGGACGCCAGAAAATCCATTCGGCAAACCACCTGTTCCAGTGAACCAGGAGGCATCGTGCGTACGATGATTGCGTCCAGGCCTGTCGCGTCGATGTCGCCCATGTGCAGCTGGCTGATGTTGTCACGGACACCGGCCCGCAACTGCTGAAACTGCAGCGCAAATGCATCATGCCCGGCGCTGGCGGCCGCGGAACAGATTTGGTCCACGTACCAGCCGCCTTCATTGCCAAGAACTCCAATGCGCATTTCTACCCTTCTCGATCATGTTTGCCACTCAGCGGCAGATCGAGACTTATATCAAAGACTGAATTCACTTTCCCTCGTAGTACACAGAGTTACCCAACGGAAATTAAAGTAGGGTCCGCTGTGCGGACCGAGAGGTGTCGCTGAGTTGCAGCTGATGCCGTAGTGCAGGCTGTCTGCACGGCGGGCAGCGTTTTTCTCTGGGACGATCTGTCAGCCGCAGCTGAAGACGATGTTCCGGCGCGGCCACCCATTCCTCTCTTAGGCTTGACTCTCCCAGAGGGCGAGTGAAGTTGAATCATAAAGAAATGATGGTTTCAAAACGGCGTTCGTGCAATTCGTTCTGAGCCAAACGGGACACTCTATTCTTGTGAATAGGTGAAATGTCCGCTGTTTGCGATCTTTGACACCAGGGAGAATTGAGAAGTGGTCCGCACAGCGGACCCTACTTCTGCGTCTCTCACTTTTGACGTCGCTTTGACTTCCGTTTCTTTCGACGGCTGTGCTTCTTCGCTGATTTGCAGGCCGTGGATTTCTGCCACTTCTGGCGAACGGCTGCAACGTATCCGTCGGTCAACTGAGTCAGGTCGCACTGACGCAGGTCAAACGTTTCTGCGTCTCCGCGAATGTCTTCGGCGAAAACGAATGGCAGGCAAACAGCCAGCACCCGGTACGGTTCACCACTGTTGGTTGGTGTGTGACGATACATCACCGGCTGCTCACGATCGGCCGGCGGCGTGTCGCCCATCCAGAAAAACGAAACCAGTTCGGAGATCTGTTGAACGACCGTGACGTAGCTGCCGATCTGGATATCCTCTGCTGCCAGTCTGCGAGAGACCGTCTGCAGTGATTGCTCAGATTGTGTTGTTGCAGCGGACATGGCGGCGACGAATCATGGGGAACAGAATGGTGGACATATTTCAAACCGGAAATTGAGTCACTTCGTTGACACGTCCGCGACGTTAAGGTTCATTGCATCAACCGCAGTCACAGGGAAGTAGCCGCCGCGACCCCGCTGAGATCAATGAGATCATCTGTGTTGACGTCCGTAGTGCAGGATCACACAGGATTTCCGCTGGATCGGCCAGTTACCCACCGTCGCGGGTATTCTGCATTCCAAACGACTTTTGCAGCAGGTCGGGCATCAGTTTTCCGTATTGAAAAGTGTTGCCACTGCGAAGATTGTGGAACACGACAACGGCGGGGCTGAACAGCGCTTTGTCGAGGGCGTAGAAGTCGTGGTTGGCCTCTTTGAACAATTCGAGAAACAGTCTTCCATGCGATGTTGATGAACACGACGGTGTGTTAGCGCCAATCTTCTGAATCTGTTCATCGTCGCAGTCGACCCACAGGTTGACGACGCTGCCGTACAGAATCGCATCATTGGTGCGGCCGATGCCGGCAAGATCGTTCTTTGCGACAGGCGGTAGCGGTGCGACTCCTGTTCCGCTGATGACGGTCGCCACCGGAAAGTTTAGTTCGTGGAGCTTGTGCATGGCCGTTTCGACCGACCGAGCGACGACCTGAATATTTCCTGCCTGCGATGCTGTCGGTGCCACCGCGATGGAAAGCTGGTCTACGTCGCCGACCTGATCAAGCATCCGGTTGATTGCTGATTGCGTCGGCAGACCGCCCGCTTCAAGTACGCCCACGCAACATGTATTATCTTCGCTGACGCAAAACTCTTCGAACAGTGCTTCGCTGGCCGCCGTTGCTCGCATTGGGCCGGAACCCATTGCGAAAAAGTCGTCTGTTGCAATTTTCCAGCCGGCATATTGGGACAGCAGGCAGGCCTGAAGCGGATGGTCAGTGCTGACAAAGACCTGCGGGAGATCGATCGTCGGACCGGCGGCCTGCAGTCGAACTTTCCCCAGTCCCGCCATGCACATCTCGGCAAGGCGCAGTCCCGCAGTCAGGCCTCCGGCCACGTTGACTCCGAAGTCCAGGATCTCGGTTCGATCCTGCCTGACGTGTGCAAGCCGCAGAACATCCTGATCGGCAACAGCGTTCTTAAATAGTTCGTGTGCTTGATTGTTGAGGGGTAGAGATTTTGCCATGACGCTATCTGATTTTCGATCGTAAACCACCAGCTCGGCTGGTAAGCACTCATGAGGCTTTTTGCCGTGCTTGTATTGCGGCCCCTTCTATGGGCCATCCTCATGCCACCGGTTCTGCCGGTGGTCCTGATTGGTGGTTGACGGGACATCTATAAAGAGTGGTTGCTGCAGGCGGCACCGTCACCACACGTGACGCCATCTACCGGTGAACTGCGGGCTGAAGGATAACAATTCGATTGTCAACTGCCACACGCACGACACTTGGGTTTGCGGTTGGTATCCTGAGAGGTCGCACCTGAATGGTGTGTGATTTTTCTGTTGGGGAGACGCCATGAAGATTCTGCAGGAACTGTTATTTACCAAAGAGTTCGTCGGGCGGGTTGAGTGGCTTGGCACGGCCACGGCTCGTGAAGGAAAGATGCAGACTCCAGACCGTGTTGAACTCGTCGCCAACCAGGGCATCAGGGGAGAACATCATCTCCGTGAATCCGGTGAGTCCATGCGTCAGGTGACGTTGATTCAACACGAACATTTGCCGGTGGTGGCCGGGCTAATGGGGCTGGCAACGGCAGATCCCGGAGCGGTTCGCCGAAATATTGTTGTCTCCGGCATAAATCTTGCTGCACTTCGGTCCCACCGGTTCAAAATAGGAGAAGTCGTGCTGAAGGGAACAGGAGACTGCGCTCCGTGTTCAAGAATGGAACAAACCCTTGGCGTGGGCGGATATGAGGCAATGATTGGCCATAGTGGAATCACGGCCGTTGTGGAGTCCGGGGGGACGGTTTGTATCGGAGACATGGTCCGGTGCGATGAGTCGACAAATGTGTAGTTTTTCTGACGTGTGTTAGAATTCGAACGCCGAATCGTCTGTGATCTTCTGTGGGCCACTCCTTTTTTCGGAATCCCTGACAAAATCTGCCGGGCGTTGCCCCTATGTCCAGAAGTGTGTTTTCAATGGATCGAAAACGGTGTCACCCACGGATCGGTGATTTGGCGAGAGTTGAGATCAGGTCGGGTCAATGATTTCAGGTTCAAGAATCTTCAAATCAGTCTTCGGCCGCCCCGGACAGTGGCGCAGGAAACGCGGCAATAAGCTGCAGTGTGCCGCAGATATGCTCGAGCTTCGTCAGCTCTTGAGCGCGGTGACGTTGCAGTTCGGCGCTTCCAAAGATACCACGATCTACCAGAGCGATCCCGATGTCAGCAATGGTGCTGGTGAATTTATTCTTGTGGGAGGCGGAACACACGGCCTTGTTCAATTTGATGTTGGTGGGATTCCGGATGGCTCTACGATCATCGATGCCGTTCTGACATTAAATGCGGCCCGTTCGTCCAGTGGTGGTGGGGCTGTGGCAGTCCATCCCGTTTCCACGGCGTGGGGAGAATCCGGGTCGAACGCTTTGGGCGATGAGACTGTGGGGGCTCCAGCGCGGGAGTTTGACGCGACGTGGCTGTATTCGCAATATGATGGACAGCTTTGGAGTAGTGCCGGCGGCGACTTCGGATCCGCTTCGGCCTCAGCAGGTGTCGACGGTGTCGGTGCATACGAATTGGTGGGTGGTGGCCTGATTGATGATGTTCAGCGGTGGCTTGATGACGCTGCCGCGAACTTCGGGTGGTTAATTGAAGCAAGCGGCGGGGCACTTGCCTCATTCATCAGCAAAGACGGTCCCGACGTCAGCCTGGCTCCGCTGCTGGAAGTCACCTTCGAGGGGCCACCGGCCATTGTGGAAGGTCGCATCTGGAACGATGTGAATGCGGATGGTGTGCAGCCGGATCCAGCGCTTGCTGCTTTGGACCTGGATATTGTGGAAGGCAACACTTACTTCAATGCTTTTGGTGGCCAGGAATACTGGTTTCGTTCCGGCGAGAGCAACCAGTGGTATTTTCTGACGTCCGATGGGAAGCTCACCGAATGGTCAGGGACTGGCGGTTCACTTGACGGCGACGTGGTCGCTTCGCTTGATCCGGGCCTCTATTATTACCAGCCCGAGTTGGTCACACAGGCCTCTTCAGGGGAGATAGAGCCCTGGCTGGACGGCTGGACAGTGGAACTGCTTGATGGAAATGGAGTTGTCATCGATACAACTCTGACGGAAGGACGAGACCTCAATCTTGACGGCTCCATCGATGCGGCCACCGAGGGCGGTTGGTACAGATTCGATGTGACACTGGGCGCAACCTACACCGTTCGGCAGATCGTCCCGGATGGCTGGACGGAAGGGGTCAGGATCGACTTTGATACGACCAGTGCGACGGCTCGAATGGTTAACGAACTGGGGCTTGAGTTTCGTAATTCGTACTACGAGAACTTCGGTGGACTGGGAGAAAAATGGCTCTTCAGCCCAGGCACTGGCTGGCACTACATCACACCAGAGGGTGGACTGTTTCGCTGGAACGGCAAGGCAATCACCGAAGCGTCGCCGTTGAGTGGAACTCTTGTGGCGAACGTCGGCTCTGTGTATTTCGACGATCCTTCGCTGTTGTTCGACGGGCAGTACAGCGACTCACTATCCGGATCAGAAACTCGGCGGGTGATCAAACGCGTAGACTTTGGCAACTACGAAACCAGCGATATCAGCGGTCGAGTGTGGCTGGACTTTTTCGCTAATTCGGTGCGTGACAGCGTCACGCTTGCTCCAGAGTACCTGAAGCTGATTCCGTTGGATGTTCTGTCGGAAGATCATGAGTGGTTTTATGACTACGAACACGACGATTGGTACATTATTAATCCTGATGGGCAGGCGAATTACTGGGGGCCACATCAGGATGAAGAGGGCGGCCCCTTTGAAAGGCCTGGCACGGATCCTCAGATGCGGGAGTTCATTGAAAGCGAAGTTGAACCGTGGGTCAACCGTCGCAGTGTTGAGCTGATTGATTACGATGGCAACGTTGTTGCGACGACAGAGACGAAGAACGTCGACGTCAACGGCGATGGCATCATTCAGTTTGAAACAGAGCGCGGCTGGTACATCTTCGAAGACGTTCAGCCGGGCGACTACACCGTTCGAACCGCTCCCGAGGAGGGCTGGACCCAAACGGCTCCACTGACCACGGAGCAGACGATTGCGATCGTGCTGGACATGCAATTGGACTTTCGCTCAACGGGGAGTGACTTTCTCAACTGGGGCGGTGCCAATGAACGCTGGCTGATTGACGCCAACAATCTATGGTACTACATCATGGAAAACGGTGCGTTGTATGAGTGGGAAGTCGGCAGTGGGAAGTCGCAGGGGCTTAAAGGCACTCTGGTTGGCCAATTGACATCGGCATTTTACGACGACTTAAGTCTCCTGACTGATCCGGACACCGTGCCTATTTCCGTCAGTGTGAAAAATGGCGTCAAGGGAGCCGATGTGTTGTTCGGCAACCACAAGTTTCTTGACGAAGTTATTGCCGCACTGGAATAGTGGCAGCCTGCCTGGCCGCCGGGGCAACGTTGATTGCCGACCGTAACGCACCAGCTCTGCAGGTGAGCCCCCTTGAGTTGTTGCCGTTCGGGATACCAGCACGCAGCGCCAGCAAGTGTGTTCTTCAAAAGCAGGAGACCCACTCGCTTGCGCGTCGAGCTTGTATGACGTGCGTTCCTCATGCCGCCGGTTCTGAGTTTCGTTGCAGAACGGCATGCAGGACAGCGGCGATGCCCGGATCACCGCGTCCCGCGCTCACAGCGGAAGTCTATTCAACGGGTGTCACGATGACCGTTGCCGAATCAATCGCCGCTTCCGATTGAGGTCGGTCTCCATGGTCCGTCGGTATCGCCCCAAGCTTACGTACTACGTCCATGCTATCGTCGTCGGCCGTGCGGCCGAACGCCGTGTATTGTCCGTCCAGGTGAGTGTGTCCTCCCAGGCAGATAAAGAACTGCGAACCGGCCGAATTGGGATCAGACGAACGTGCCATGGACAGGACGCCTTCCACGTGCGGCGTGTCGTTGAATTCGGCATCGATGTTGTACCCCGGGCCACCGGTGCCAGTGCCTTGCGGGCAGCCGCCCTGGATCATGAACCCACCGATAATGCGGTGAAATGACAGACCGCTGTAGTACCCGAGTTTTGTCAGGCCGATCATGTTGCCACAATGCCCGGGAGCCACATCCGGAAGTAGATCCAGCAGGATTCGTCCGTGGGTGGTGTTGAATTCAATTTGGTACTTGTTGGCGTCAAAGTCGAGGTCCTTGATCGCTTCGAGAACTTCCGATTGGCGGTTTGCAGTCATGATTTTGGCTTGGCAGGGAGAGTAGGTGTCGTCAGTGTTTGTGCGGAAGGGTCGTTGATAAGCGGCGGTGACGCAAGTGTACGGGAATTCGAAACTCCCGCTTATCGCGCTTAGGAAGATGCATAAGATTCGGCCTCATCGTGGATAATCGAGTGCAACGTGCCTATTCGTTCTGCAGTTGCGGGCATTGCCCCGGGCTTCCCAATTGAGTCTTTTGCCCAGATGTCTACAATCCGGCCACAAGCCTCGCAAAATGCTGGCTTACATGAAGGCCCGTTGCTGTTCACGAGATTTACACAAGCCACAGAATATGACTCCTCCTAACCCTTTCGGTGCCGAAGCCACTTTGTCAACATCGGCCGGCGACGTCAAATACTTTCGTCTCCGCAAACTGGCTGAAGACGGCATTGGTGACATCGACACCCTGCCCTTTTCCATACGCGTGCTTCTGGAAGCGTGCCTCCGTAACGTCGATGGATTCGTCGTGAATGCGGACGATGTAACGAATCTGGCCAACTGGAACGCGGCAGCCCCGGCTCAGGTGGAAGTGCCGTTTAAGCCCGGCCGAGTCGTGCTGCAGGACTTCACAGGTGTTCCGGCCGTCGTTGACCTTGCTGCTCTGCGAAGTGCCATGGTCCGGATGGGCGGTGATCCAACAAAGATCAATCCGCTTGTGCCATGCGATCTCGTCGTCGACCACAGCGTGCAGGTTGATGAGTTCGCCAGCCGGTTCGCGTTGAAGCACAACGTGGAAACCGAATTTAAGCGAAACAAGGAACGCTACGAGTTTCTTCGCTGGGGGCAGAAGGCCCTGGAGAATTTCAGCGTCGTTCCGCCGGCGACCGGTATCGTTCATCAGGTGAATCTGGAATACCTTTCCAAAGTCGTGATGGTCAGCGACGGTGTTGCTTATCCCGACAGTCTGGTTGGTACCGACAGCCACACCACGATGATTAACGGTCTGGGCGTTGTGGGTTGGGGCGTCGGCGGAATTGAAGCCGAAGCCGTGATGCTTGGTCAGCCGATCTACATGCTGACTCCGGAAGTCGTCGGCTTCGAACTCACCGGCGCTCTGCCGGAAGGTGCAACTGCGACCGACCTGGTTCTGACAGTTACGCAATTGCTGCGAGCTCACGGCGTTGTCGGCAAGTTTGTCGAATTCTATGGGGAAGGCATGGCCCGGCTGGGGCTGGCTGACCGCGCGACTCTGGCCAACATGGCTCCCGAATACGGCGCCACCATGGGCTTCTTCCCTGTTGATGACGAAACGCTGAATTATCTGCAACGTACCGGTCGTTCGGCAGACCTTGTTGATCTTGTGGAACGCTACACGAAAGAACAGGGACTGTTCCGCACCGACGATGCTCCGGAACCGAGTTTCAGCAGCAAGCTGGGACTCGACATGAGCACCGTTGTTCCGTCGTTGGCGGGGCCGAAACGTCCTCAGGACCGCATCCTGCTGTCCGATATGCAGCCGGTCTGGAAAAAAGCACTCGGCGAAACATTTGGCAAAGACGCCCCGGCCGATCCCGTTTCCGTGGAAGACAATGGGAACAGCTCCGAGATCACGGACGGTGTCGTTGTGATTGCGGCCATTACCAGCTGTACCAACACCAGTAATCCCAGCGTGATGGTCGGTGCCGGACTGCTGGCTCGCAACGCTGTGGCCAAAGGCTTGCAGCGCAAGCCGTGGGTGAAAAGCAGCCTGGCTCCGGGCTCGCGCGTTGTGACCGAATATCTGGCGAAATCCGGTCTGGACCAACCACTCAACGAACTTGGTTTCCAGACAGTCGGCTATGGCTGCACGACCTGTATCGGCAACAGCGGACCATTACCGCAGCCCGTCGCAAATGCCGTCACGAGTGGTGATCTGGTGGCGGCGTCCGTCCTTTCCGGAAATCGCAATTTTGAAGGTCGCATCAACCCACTGGTGAAAGCCAACTACCTTGCCAGCCCGCCACTGGTTGTTGCGTACTCGCTGGTGGGCACTATCGACATCGACCTGGACACGGAACCCCTTGGTCAGGATCCCGATGGCAAAGACGTCTTTCTGCGAGATCTGTGGCCGACTCAGAAAGAAATCGCCGATACGATCGCGTCTTCCATGACGCCCGAAATGTTCACCGAACAATATGCCTCGGCCGCCGACGGTCCGGAAGAATGGCAGGCGATCCAGAGTTCCGATGCTGACCTGTACGCATGGAACGCGGACAGTACGTACGTTCAGGAACCACCGTTCTTCATCGATATGCCCGTTGAGCCCGCTCCGATTGCCGCCATCGAAGGTGCTCGGTGTCTGGTTTCCGTCGGTGATTCGACCACGACAGATCACATCAGTCCGGCTGGCGCGATCAAACCAGACAGTCCCGCAGGCCTGTACCTGCAGGAACAGGGTGTCGACGTCAAAGACTTTAACAGCTACGGCAGTCGCCGTGGCAATGACCGAGTGATGACGCGTGGCACGTTTGCCAACATCCGTCTTAAGAACATGTTGGCGCCAGGCACTGAAGGCAGTGTCAGCATTCATTATCCGTCCGGCGAACAGACTTCGATTTACGACGCTGCGATGAAGTACAAGGCCGACAGCACTCCGCTGGTTGTCCTGGCCGGAGCAGAATACGGCACCGGCTCGTCCCGCGACTGGGCCGCCAAAGGCACGTTCCTGTTGGGCATCAAGGCCGTGATCGCAACCAGTTACGAACGCATCCACCGCAGCAATCTGGTGGGCATGGGCGTGCTGCCGCTGCAGTACCGCGAAGGCGAAAGCCGCGAAAGTCTGGAACTGGACGGTACCGAGGTCTTCGACATCCGCCTTGATGATTCGCTTGAGCCTCGCCAGGCAGTGGAAGTCACGGCTCGCAAAAGCAACGGTGATGAGGTTCACTTCGTTACCACCTGCCGCATCGACACGCCTGTCGAAGTCGACTACTACCGCAACGGAGGGATTCTGCACACGGTGTTGAGACAGCTGGCGAAAAGTTGAGTGGCGGCCCCGTCGATTATCTCCATCATGCCGTTGTTTCCGCCGAGGGATTATGAGAGTCCTGTTAAGTGAGATCGAGATCAGCGAGCGCGTGAAAGCGCTCGGGCATCAGTTGAGCGAAGAGTATTCCGGGCGGCCGCTCACAATTCTGGGCGTGCTGACTGGAAGCATCGTGTTGCTGGCGGATCTGATTCGAGCGACTTCCGTACCGCTGCGCGTCGCGCTGATTCAGGCGGCCAGCTATCGCGGCACAGAAACAACGCCCGGACGACTGACCATTAACCAGTCCCTCGTGCCCGACCTGCGGGGACGTGACGTTGTGATTCTGGATGACATTTTTGATACCGGCAACACGATGGTCGGGCTGTATGAGGCTGTGAAGGATTTTCAGCCGGCCAGTGTTCGGTCAGCTGTGCTGCTGTGGAAGACGGCTCGCACAGAAGTGGATCTGGAACCCGACTATTTCGGCTTCCAGATTCCCGATGAATTTGTCGTCGGCTATGGACTCGATTTCAACGACGATTTCCGCCATCTGCCGTACATTGGCGTGATGGAAGATGAAGATCTGAAACACGCCACAGCAACTCCGCAGGACGGATGAAATGAAAACGAATCAATGGCTGCCACGTTTTGTTGTGTCAATTGGCGTACTCGCCACACTGGTCAACGGACCGGTGGACGCACGCAAACCCAACGTGATCATGATTCTGGCGGATGACCAGGGAAGTGTGGATCTGAACTGCTACGGCGCGACGGACCTTGCGACTCCCGAACTGGATCAGCTGGCTTCGCAGGGTGTGAGGTTTACTCAGTTCTACGCCGCAGCTCCGGTGTGTTCGCCTTCGCGTGCTGCGTTTATTACGGGCTTGTTTCCACAGCGCGCGGGCGTGCCGGGAAACGTCTCGTCGCACTCGGGGAATCCGGGAATGCCGGCGGCCACTCAAACTGTTGCCGAATTGTTTGGCGCCAACGGGTACATGACCGGCCACGTCGGAAAATGGCATCTTGGTTATACACCGGCCACTTGTCGATTCCTTTGGCCACATGGGCGGCTGCATCGACAACTACTCTCACTTCTTCTACTGGAATGGTCCCAACCGTCACGACCTGTGGCGTAATGGCCGGGAAGTGTTTCATGACGGCGACTTCTTTCCGGACCTGATGGCGGCGGATGCGGTTCGGTTTATTGAAAACAATAAAGATCGCCCCTTCATGATGTACTGGGCGCTAAACACTCCCCATTATCCTCTGCAGGGGACTGACAAATGGCGAAAGCATTACGCTCACCTGGATGCTCCGCGCCGGATGTATGCGGCCTTCGTGTCCACGACCGATGAAATTGTCGGTCGAGTTTTGCAGCGACTTGGTGAATTGGGACTGCGAGACGACACCGTTGTTATCTATCAGTCGGATCATGGGCACAGCACGGAAGAACGTACGTTTGGCGGTGGCGGCAGCGCCGGGCCGTTTCGTGGAGCCAAGTTCAGCCTGTTCGAAGGCGGGATCCGTGTGCCTGCGATGATCTCATGGCCAAAGGTGATTCCGGCCAGTGCCGTCCGTCACCAGATGGTAACTGCCTGCGATTGGTTGCCGACGCTGGTTTCTCTTTGCGATCTGGACGCGGGAAAACGTAAGTTTGATGGCAAAGACATTTCCGATGTCCTGCAATCGGCGAACGCTCAATCACCGCACAAGGTCTTTCATTGGGAATCCGGCGGCGGAAAGAAAAATCGGCAGTGGGCTGTTCGAAAGGGTGATTGGAAACTGATTGGCAACCCCAACGACACCAGCAAAATGGCTCCCATTACGAACGACGACAGGCGGTTTCTGGTGAATCTGAGTGATTCTGTCCATGAATTGGAAAACCTTGCGGCCCAGCACCCGGACGTCGTCAGAGAGCTGGAACAGCTGCACAACGAATGGATCCGGGATGTCAGCCAGCACTGACCAAAGTGTCACCGACGCTGCTGCAACTGCCGCGGTCGCTGATGACTCGCGAATCGCCGCGCAGTGGAAACCGATCGTGTTTCTGCTGATGGCGTTCGCTCTTATTCTGCGGGTCATCATGGCATTTGTCGTGGAGCGACATGTTCAATCAGCCGGACGATCGTTCCTGATTGAAGGGGACGCTAACGGCTATTGGGAGCTCGCGCAGAAAATCGCGGCCGGTCAGGACTATGTTATCTATGGTCGGCACGTTCTACGTGTGCCAGGCTTCCCGCTGCTGTTGGCCGCATCGATCAAGCTGTTCGGAAACAGCGTTCTGGCAGCCCGGCTGTTGCTGGCCGTGGTGGGCACTGGCTGTTGCTGGTTGACGTATTGTCTAGGTCGGCAGGTTCACTCGAGACGTATCGGATTCTGGGCGGCGCTGTACGTTGCCATCTGCCCGCTGCACATCGGCAACAGTGTGCTGATTTTGTCGGAGACGCTGTTTACGTTCTGGATGCTGGTGAGTCTGTTGGCACTTCTGTGGTTGCTTCGTAGCGGCGACGAGGCATGTGACGTGGCTCACGCTGGCACTTGTTCATGGCGAGTTGTCTGCCGGTCACTTTTGACTGGCGCTCTAATTGGTGTGACCGTGCTGTCGCGGCCTGGGTTTCTTCCCTGGCTGATCATCTCCTGCGCGGCCGTGCCGTTTCTGTTGAAGCGTTCGCTCGCGGTGCGGGCAACAGTCTGTGCTGGACTGGTCACGGGATGTTTTCTTGTACTGCTGCCGTGGGCTGCAAGGAATGCGACGGTCACGGGGCATTGGGTTTTCACGTCACTGTGGTCCGGACCAAGTCTGTACGATGGCCTTAATCCTCAGGCCACGGGGGCCAGCGATATGCAGTTTTTTGAGGATGACAACGTCCTGGCCCGGATGTCCGAATTCGAAATGAACCAATACTACACTCAGAAGTCGATTGAATTTGCACGGCAAAATCCGGGGCGAGTCATCAGCCTGGCGGCCAGCAAGGCTGCCGCATTTCTTAGTCCCGTGCCAAAATTCGCAAGGAAGGCGGGATGGGGAGTGTGTGTGGTTTGCGTGATCTGCTGGGCGTTCCTGGTGGTCTGCACTGTTGCTGGCCTCGTGTCACGGCAGTGGGAAAGTTCCGACCTACTGGTTCTGCTAGGGCCGCTGTTGCTGTTTCTACTGGTTCATATGGTGTTCGTTGGGTCGGTCAGGTATCGTCTGCCGGTGGAGTTTCCACTGTCAGTGCTGGGTGCTATTGGGTGGCGTCACCTTGTGCTGAGCAAACGAGACTGACGCAGCTCAGCCCTGTATTGATGTGTGCCACTGGCTTTGCCGTTGCCTAGAGGCTTACGATCAACTAATCACTGCCACAACAGTAGCTCCCAGTTTACTTATTGTCGTGGACGATACTGGCTTGTGGGAGTAACGAAACTGCTATTGAAAAGCGTTCTTCGCGGCCACAAATCAGCGTGAAACGCTGTAGCTCCCTGGAAGTCTTGTAAGTTTCTCAAAGCAGTCATCATTCAGCGAGGGACGTCTGCTTTGCGTTCCCGGCGGCAGGATGCCACCGTTCCCATGAAAATCGTTCCAGTTCTGAAATGGACGGTCAGACTGACGTTGCTCACCGCGATCGTTGCTGGCGGCGCTGCGCTTTATTTATGGAACCAAGGTGACCGCCTGGTCCACGAGGAGATTCTGAAGCGGTTTGACGAAGCCGCCCCCGAACCGAAATTGTCCGTAGGAGCGACTCGGCTGGACGGTGCTCACGGTGTTACCCTGAGCGACGTGGAAATCCAGGATCGTCAGTCCGGGAAACCGTTGTTTCGGGCGCATGAGATCTCTGTCGACATTGATTCGAATCGACTGCTTGAGCAGCAGCAGGTGTCAGTCAACGCGGTGCGTCTGGACTCTGTCGACGTTCTATTCGTCAGAGAGGAGGATGGTCGTTGGAACTGGCAGCAGTACGAGTTTCATCCGCCGAAGAACTGTCCCATTCAGTTGCCGCAGATTTCTTTGAAGGACGTTCGAGTCCAGCTGACGCTGAAGCACGGTGGCGGGATTCCGGACGCGACAGTTCCCTTGACCATTCCGGTGATCCAGGCGTTACCGGCTTCGCAGAGCAAATACGACTTTGACGGCGGCATCAATTTGCCCGGAGTCGGCCTGTTAAACGTGGCCGGAGCATGGGATCTCACGACACGAAACTGGAACATGGGTGGTCAGTTGAGGGGTGTGCAGGCGGACAAAAGTCTGATGGGATTGGCTCAGGCCACCAACCCCGAGATTCAGAATCACCTCACGCAGGTCGAGTCGATGCTGGGACGAGTTCTGCCGCCGCCTCAGAGTGGCCTGGTTTCATCGCCACGACCGTCAGGGGCGGCATTGCTGATTGGCAACGACGGTCGCACAGCGCCGCAGTTTGTGGGTGTGCTTGATGTGGACTTCAGTGTCAATGGATCACCGGATTTGGCTGTACCGACGTTCAAGTTGAAAGTTGACGTCCGTGACGGTCGTCTGGTGTCTCCCGTCTTTCCGATCGTGCTGACGGACGTGCAGGCAACATTCTTTAAGGACAATCAGAACCTTGAATTTCGGCTGACTCGGGCAAGGAGCGGTGAGGCGCACCTGTCCGGTTGGTTGCAGATGCAACAGGGGATAGGCGCTCCCGCGGGCCGTGCGCGATTTGACGTGAAGGCATTTCGGGTGAATAAGAAACTTCAGCCGCTGGTGCCGCCCAGAGTCAAGCGTTTGTTTGACACGTTCCAACCTGATGCGCTTGTTTCCGGCGGTTGCGATCTTAGGCAACAGCCGGACGGCAGATGGCGCCCCGAAACTTTTAAGGCCACAATCGACAGTGGCACGGTCATGTATCACAAGTTTCGTTATCCGGTTGATGGACTGACCGGCACGCTGAAACAGCGGCCGTTTGTCAATTCGCCGGAAAATGGTTTTGACCTCGGGCATGGTTATGAGCCGACCATGACGGAACGCGATGTGATGCTGGACGTGACGATCGCGGGACGCGTGGGAACGCGACCATTTACGTCCGCCGGATGGTGGAAGAACCCCGGCCCGGCAGCGGAGATGCTGTTTGAAATGAGTGTCGCTGAGTTTCCGCTCGACAGTCGTTTCCGTAATGCG
>LWDU01040143.1_pt1 | contig 15170 bp, 12 predicted proteins | sample 727161 | NCBI WGS metagenome assembly LWDU01 (sample SAMN04566230, study PRJNA314399) | hydrothermal vent metagenome | isolation source: deep sea hydrothermal plume seawater | place: Mexico: Gulf of California, Guaymas Basin | collected 2004-07-11 | reverse complement strand
CGGCTTAGCCAGATTGATGCACACGAATAGAACCTGGGTTCAGCGGCTATGCTTAGTCTAGCGCAACCGCTAATTAAAGTTGTCTATGGCCAAGCCGGCGATGTGTTCGCCGATGGCCAACGACGATGTGGCGCCGGGGGACGGAGCGTTTAGCACGTGGATGACGTCACGGCCTTGGATGATGCTGAAATCGTCCAGCAGCGAGCCGTCTCTGGCCACCGCCTGCGCCCGGACACCAGAACCGCCGCCTGCCAGGTCTGAGGCCTGTATCTCTGGTATCAGTGTCTGAAGGTCACGCAGGAATACCCCTTTGTTGTAAGACCGCCAGACCTCACCCATTCCAATCTTCCAATACTTGGCGGCCATCTTCCAAAAACCGGGATACCCCAAGTTACCCAAACTGTCTTTTAGACTGAAGTCGCGCTTTCGGTAGCCCTCTCGGCGCATGGCCATCACCGCGTTGGGGCCAGCTTCAACGTGCCCTTTGATGTTCCGGGTGAAATGCACACCCAAGAACGGGAACTCAGGGTTGGGCACCGGGTAGATCAACCCGGATACCAGATGGTGGCTTTCCGGACGCAGTGTGTAGTACTCGCCCCTGAAAGGAATGATGCGGACGCCGACTTTCTCGTCGGTCATGGAGGCTACTTTGTCGGCGTACAGCCCGGCACAGTTGATTAGATGCTTTGCTTGCAGATTACCCTTGGTTGTCTCCAGTGTCACCGTGCCGCCAGACCTGGTTATCTTGCGGACGGCGGCCCCGGTAAAGATGTCCCCACCAGCCTGTTGGAACTTAGCGGCAAACGCCTCAGCAACCTTGATGAAGTTCACGATTCCCGTGTGGGGCGCATAGAGGGCCTTGACTCCAGCGGTGTGGGGCTCAATCTCTTTAAGACGCTCAGGGCCGACAATTTCCAGGTCTGGCACACCGTTGGCGGTTCCGCGCTCATAGAGGTCCTGCAGGCGACCTAACTCTGACTCGTGGATGGCTACTATGACCTTACCGCACTGCTGGAATTCAATCTCGTTCTCTTCGCAGAACTTGACCATGTTATTCAGACCGGCCACGCAGAACTGAGCCTTATAGGAGCCGGGTCGGTAGTAGATACCGGAGTGCATTACGCCGCTGTTATGGCCAGTTTGGTGGGTAGCGAGTTCCTCTTCTTTTTCCACGACCGCCACTCGCCAATGGGGGGCGCGCTCTAACAACTGCATGGCTGTGGATAACCCAAGGATGCCGCCACCAACTATTGCGATGTCATACTGGCTCGATTCCATCTGTTGTCCTTTCATATTTACTTAAACACCTGTGCAGAAAAACCAATCTATAACGCCCGTGGCGATACAATATTATCGCCTGGATTTATGCTCACGAAACTGAGGCTTAGGGTAGTCCGACAGGCAGGGACGGTCAAGACTGAGAACAGACCTGACACTCGGTTTTCTTGACCCTCAGCCCTCTATGAAGTACTTTTGAACTCGGCCTGCCCCAGGTACAAAGCAGATTGCTGGGTCTCAGGCATGACTGGAAAATTGATGGGGGAGCAACACATGTTTTTCGGCGCATTTATGGAGTTCGGCAATCGGGTCGGTGTTTCCGAGGCCCAGGCGTTCCAAGAAGGCTTCCGGATGGTCGATGCCGCCGAGGAACAGGGATTGGACGGAGTTTGGCTGGCCGAACTTCATTTCAATCCAACCCGCTCGGTGATGTCGTCACCAATCGTCATCGCCAGCTCCATCGCCACCCGCACCAAACGCCTCAGGGTGGGCATGGCAGTCTACGTGTTGCCACTAAGCAATCCCCTGCGCATTGCCGAAGAGGTGGCCACTGTTGATCACATCAGCGAAGGCCGGTTTGAGTTTGGCATCGGACGCAGCGGATTTGCCCGCTCCTACGATGTATTCAGCATCCCCTACAGTGAAAGCCAGGAACGGTTTGCGGAATCTCTGAATATCATCCTGCAGGCCTGGGAAGGCAATGAATTCTCCTACGAGGGCAAGTACTACAACGTGGACAAGGCGACAATCTCGCCGGTGCCATTTCAGCAGCCACATCCGCCTCTGCGCATTGCTGCCAACTCTGCCGATACGTTTGTTCGGTTGGGTGAGGCCGGGCACCCGATATTCGTCGGCCTGCGCGGCATGGACATCCCGGAATTACGACAAAACGTGGACGCCTACCGCAAAAGCTGGCGCAAGGCGGGGCACCCAGGTGACGGCGACGTTTCCCTGCGCATCCCGGTCTACGCCGGAGAGACCGAGGGCCAGGCGATGGACGAACCCTTTGAAAGCATCAGCGGCTACTTTGGTCGCATGGGCAGCCTCTACCGTGAACAGGCGGGAAAGTCTGGGCTTGAAGCCACTGAACTGGCCGACGGACGGGCCGAACAACTGGCCGGTCTTAGCTATGAAGACATGCTTAAGACTAAGATTGCCTTTGGCACCGCCGAGCATCTGGTTGACCGATTTAACGAACTGAAAGAAGAGCTGGGCTTGGACGGTGTTGTCGCCGAGCTGAACCCCGGCGGACTGATTCCCGAAGAACGGGTCCTCCGCAGCCTTAAGATCGTCACCGAGAAGGTCATGCCGGCCTTTAAATAGCCGCCCCCAGTCAATTATTACTTGACGCCAATTAGCCTCCTCTGGCAGGGCCGGATCCAACCAAATAGGAAGTGAGCAAGTTGAAACTCGCAATATTGGACGATTACCAAGGGACAGCCAAATATCTGGGCGACTGGTCCAGCCTGCCCCCTGGAACCAACGTCCAATTTTTTCAAGACCATATCGCCAACGAAGATAAATTGGTGGAGCGGCTCAAAGATTTTGACATGGTAATGGGAATGCGGGAGCGCACACCGTTCACTCGCTCAATTCTTTCTCGATTGCCCAAGCTACGGTTATTGATGACCACCGGCCTACGTAACGCATCGTTCGACATGGAAGCCGCCAGTGACATGGGTATTCCGGTCTGCGGTGCCAGTGGCGCGGGTGAGGGCCCTACGGAACTAACCTGGGGACTCATTCTCTCCCTGTTGCGCCACATCCATGAAGAAGACAAACGGTCGCGGGAGGGCTCCTGGGGCACCACCGTTGGCGTGGGACTAAAAGGCAAGACTCTGGGGCTGATTGGTCTGGGTCACATCGGCTCGCTGGTCGCCAAAGTTGGCAAAGCCTTTGACATGAATATCATTGCCTGGAGCCAGAACATGACCGCCGAGCTGGCCAAGGAGTGCGATGCCACGCTGGTCGACAAAGAAACTCTGTTCAGGGAGTCAGATGTCGTATCAGTCCATCTGGTCCTTAGCGACCGCAGTCGGGGCCTAGTCGGCGCTGCAGAACTGGAGCTGATGAAGTCCACAGCCTTCTTGGTCAATATCTCCAGAGGGCCAATAGTGGACGAAAAGGCTTTAATTGACGTCCTAGAGCGAAAGGCAATCGCCGGAGCAGCACTGGACACATTTGACGTTGAGCCGTTGCCCTTGAGCCACCCATTATTCAAGACACCCAACACCCTGATCTGCCCGCATCTAGGCTACGTCACTGAAGAGGGCTATCGGGCCTTCTACTCTGGAGTGATCGAAAACGTCCGGGCCTTCCTAAGCGGGGAACCCATTCGTGTCATCAACGAGGCTGTACTAACTTCCGCCGAGTTCCGAGGCTACAATTAAGCAATCATTCCAAAAGCGCGGATTGCCATTTCAACTCAATAAGCACCACAGTAAACATTGGAGAGCCAGCATATGAAAGCGGTCAGAGTGAACGAGTTCGGCGATGTGGATGTCCTCAAGATCGAAGAAGTGGATATGCCCGTACCCCGTTCGTACCACGTCCTGATCAAGGTGGACTCTGCCGGTGTGAACTATGCCGATGTACTGCGCCGAGGCGGCAATTACCCCGGACCTGGCCTGCCAACATCAATGGGTCTGGAGTGCGCTGGTACTGTGACCGAAGTAGGTTCTGACGTTACCGGCATCTCCGTGGGGCAGAGGGTCATGGGCATGGGGCCTGGCGCTCACGCCGAGTACGTGGCAGTTAACGGCGGTCTGATTTTCCCTTATCCGGATTCCCTTGATTCCGTCATTGCTGGTGGCATGCCGATCGTGTTTCTGACCGCCCACCACATCCTGCAGTCCAGGGGCCATATGCAGTCTGGTGACACCGTACTAGTCCAGGCTGGAGCATCCGGTGTTGGAACCGTATTGATCCAACTGGCCAAGGCTTGGGGTGCCAAGGTCATCGCCACTGCCTCCACACAGGAGAAGCTGGACTTGTGTAAGTCTTTGGGTGCCGATGTGACGATCAACTACACCGAAGCCAATTTCGAGGAAGTGGTCAAGGAAGAAACCGGTGGTGATGGCGTGCAGCTAGTGGCCGAATGTGTCGGTGGCGAGGTCTTGGAAAAGAGCGTGCGCTGTGTTGCGTCATTTGGCCGTCTCGTCAGCTATGGCAACGCGTCCCAGACTCCGGTCAACCTGAAGGCCTCAGACATCACCACCGCCAATCGGACGGTCATTGGGTTCAGTATGGGCCGCTCACCCCGGGGTTCGTTGGACCACAAGGGCGCCATGGACGAGATGTTTCCCATGATTGCCGAGGGCAAAGTCAGACTGGTGGTCGATCAAGTGCTTCCGATGGCTGAGGTCGGCAAAGCCCATCAGCACCTAGCCAACCGTGGTGCCAAGGGCAAGGTAATCCTCACGCTATAAGTGTGGCTTGGACCATTCACAGGCTATTTGGTCTAACGGATTCCATCCGAACCGAGGTGTCCAACCTTCGTTCTCCCATATTCCTCCAACCTGCCCAATTGTTTAATATGTTGTTCTATGTTTCCAGCATGAATCTAAATCCATAGCAATTGACAGGTTTACGAGGGCTTCACTTGATAAGGACCTGGCTTTTCGTTGGTCGACTGCTTATTCTGCTCGTCGTCGGAGTTTTTGTCTTCGCCTGCGAAAGTGCGCAATCCACATCTTCCCCAACTCCTTCTTCCAGACCACGGTCAAATCCGCTTATCATCGGCGCTCCCTTAGCAATTACGGGAGTACATTCTGTCGAAGGGAACTTGACGAAAAACGGATATGACCTATGGGCGGATGAAGTCAACAAGGCAGGCGGTATCAGAATCGGCCGCCAGCGTCGCATGGTTCAGATCAAATACTACGTCGATGAGAGCGACGCCCAAAAAAGTGCCCAGTTTGCCGAGCGATCGATTCTGGAGGAAAACGTAGGCCTGCTCTTATGGCCATACGGCACAGTAGCCACAGATCAAGTTGCGGAGATTGCAGAGAGAAACGGCGCTGCCGAGTCTATCTTCAATCATGGGTATGAATACACATTCGGAGTTGTCAGTCCAGCTAAGCAGTTTGCGGCGGCCATGATCGATTTGGCGGTGCACCAAAATCCCAGGCCCGAGTCCATAGCAATCGTCTTCGCAAACGATCCGTTTTCCTTGGAGGCGGCAGAAGGGGCGAAGGCCTTTGCCGAAAGTCTAGGAGTAACGGTGTCGGTCTACGAAAGGTACCAACCTAATACACCTGAACTTTCCGGCGTAGCTACTCTGGCGAAGATTACCGGTGCAGAAATGCTTTAGCCAGGCTGGACATCGTCACCTTCTATGGTCGGCTCAGGTTTGATCATCGTGGCCTTAACCTCTACAAACCGATGGTGGTTCAACAAATTCAGGATGGCGAACTTGTGACTGTATGGCCCAGGGAATTGTCAGAGAAGTCCGTTTGGACCCTACCCCGCTATGGCGATAAATCCGCGGCGGCCGACTAGGAATTACTTCAATGAGGACAGCCATCCAGCTTACTCCGAACCCTTCTCCCAGATGGCTTCAAGGATTGCGCCGGGGGACATGGGTGTCTCGGCCATACGGATGCCCAGCGCTTGGTTGATGGCATTGGCAATGGCTGGCACCGGCGGGATGATTGACACTTCACCGACGCCCCTGACCCCCGTTGGGTGGTCGGGGTTTGGTACCTCTACGATTACAGCGTCGATCATAGGCAGGTCCAGAGCGGTGGGCATTCGGTAATCCAGAAGGCTGGCGTTGAGCATCCGGCCTTCGTCGTCAGTTACGTACTCTTCATTCAACGCCCAGCCGATGCCCTGAACGGCCCCGCCCTGTATTTGACCCTCCACGTACTGTGGGTGGATAGCGGTGCCAGGGTCCTGCACGGCGGTGTAGCGGATGATGTCGGTCTTGCCCGTTTCCGGATCGACCTTGACGTCTACGATGTGCACGGCAAACCCGGGACTTTCCCCGCCCCAAACGCCGCCAGCGCGGCCGACCAGTGGCCCGCCAGTAGCGTTCTGCCGGGCGGCAATTTCTTTTAGCGTCAGGCGAAGTTCTGTGTTGGATCTGTGGGTAAATACATCATCATTAACGTCCACTTCTTCAACCGGCACGTCCCAGATTAGAGCGGCCCTGTCAGCCAATTGCCGTTGCAGGTCTCGTGCGGCTTCAAACGAGGCCCAGCCGGTCTTGTAGACCGCGCTGCTGCCGGCGCTGATGGCCGTGTAGCCAATGGAGTCGGTGTCTCCAACTGATGGATGCACGTCCTCAGCGGCGATGCCCAAAACCTCCGCCACGTGCATGGCGGCGGCGGTACGGCTACCAGCCAGGTCGGAAGAGCCTTCCAGTAGGCCCACACTGCCGTCGGCCTGCATGCTGACCACGGCGTTGGCTGGGCCGGTAATGTTGTTGCAGACCGCAGTGGCGATTCCTCGACCACGGTTCGGGCCACCAAGGGGAGCGCTGTAGTGCGGGTGGTCCTTGGCGGCCTGCAGAGTCTCCACATACCCAACTTTCTTGTAGGGGATGCCTGTGATCCGGCGGGTGCCGTCTTTAGCCGCGTTCAGCATCCGGAACTCAATAGGGTCCATGGCAAGTTTGGCCGCCAATTCATCGATCAGTGTCTCACCGGCAAACCCGGCAGGTGGGCCCAACGGGGCGCGGTAGGGGGCGACTTTAGGTTTATTGACCACTACGTCATACCCTTCTGCCCTGGCATTTGGTATGTCATAAGGGGCAAAGATAGTCATCGATGCCAGGTTGACCAAGGCACCTGGGAAGGCGCCGGACTCGTAGACTAGGTGGGCGTCTGCGGCGGTAATGCGGCCATCTTTAGTGGCCCCAATCTTGGCCCAGATGTACCCGCCAGCAGTGGCGCCGGTGCCCTCAAAGACTTCAGATCGGGTCATGGTGATCTTCACTGGGTGGCCGGTATTCTTGGACAGCAATGCCGCCACCGGCTCGACGTAGACCACTAGCTTGCCACCAAAGCCGCCACCCACTTCCATAGGAACGACTTTTACCTGGGAGATGGGGACACCTAGGACTAGGGCCGTGAAATCTCGTATGGCGAAATGGCCTTGGGAACTGCCCCAGACGGTGACCCGCCCGTCGTGATCCCAACGAGCCGTGGCGCTGTGGGGTTCTATGTAACCCTGGTGCACAGGCTTGGTTCGGAACTCTCGCTCCACCACCACGTCAGCCTCTTTGAAACCCTGCTCTTGGCTACCCACTTCAAAGATAAAATGACTGGCAACGTTGGTTGGGTCGCTATGATCGTCGTCATCTTTCAGTCCGCCAGCCCGGAAGAACTCGCCCTCGGAATGGAACAACCGGTCATGGAGAATCGGTGAACCGGGTTCCATGGCTTCTTTGCCGTCCAGAACGGGTTTAAGCACCTCGTAATCGACCTCTATGAGTGACAGGGCTTCCTCGGCGATGTGCACGCTGGTGGCCGCCACACCGGCGATGGCATGGCCTTTGTAGAGGGCCTTGCCGCTGGCCAGCACATTATTGCTCAAGAACCTGGGATTAACGGGTGCACCCTCTGCCACGTCCACCGGCCTGCCGGAGAGTTCTGGGAGGTCTGCTGAGGTCACAACCGACTTCACACCAGGGAGCGCCAGCGCTTTAGTGGCATCAATGGACTTGATGATGGCGTGGGAATGGGGGCTTCTCAGTATCTTACCGTGGAGGAGACCGGGCAGGTTGATGTCTGCGCCGTACCGGGCCTGACCAGTGACCTTGTCAGTGGCGTCATGCCGGATGGGCGTAGTGCCAATGACCTTGAATCCGCTGTTATTACTAGTTGCGTTGGCCGTCATGGCGGGTCTCCTTATGGTTGTGCATTACTCGTAGCGCAGGGCCTCGGCGGGGTAGATTCGGGAGGCCTGACGGGCCGGCATGTAGGTGGTGGCCAATGAGAACACGTAGGCGATAGCCACAATGATGCCTATCTGAATCCAAGGGATGGCGAAACGAACTGTCTCTACCTCTTCTTGGATGTCTTTCACGATGTTATAGGAGATTATCGTGCCCAGCCCCACGCCGATGGCCACGCCCATAATCACCACGAACGATGACTCGGTGAGGAAACTAAGTTGGACCATCCCTCTGCGGTAGCCAATGGCCCGCAGCACTCCGATCTGTTGTCGGCGTTCCACCACCGCCCGCAAGCTGACCACTCCCAGAGAGGCAATACCAACCAGCAGGCCCAGTCCCATGAAGCTGGTGAACAGATAGTTGAATGCCCGGTTGGCGGCGGCGATGTCGTTAACTAGATCCGCCAAAACATCGCTTTCCATACCGTTCTCTCGGAAGGCCGACTCCAGGCCCTTGGACAATGTTGCAACGTCCACGCCGTCGGCAGCTTTAAACCGGTAGGTGGTGGTGGGAATCTTGAACGGTATAGCATCGTCCAGCTCTTTTCGTGATGCGATGATTCCCCGGCCCAGTTCACCAAATGCATCCGAAAGACGGTCGGTGACGGCGATTATGGTCAGGGGAATCACCGTGCCGGTCCGTGGGTCTCTGACCTCGATGTCGATGGTTTTCATCTCGGTGTCTTCATAATAGACACCCTCTAATTCAAAGGGTATCTCGTCATTGCCGAACTGCTCTCGGGACGGAACAATCAGCGAATCTGTCACCACCAGGTTGGAGTCCCTCTGGACCGCCGCCCAAACATCTTCCGGGCTGTCATAGCCGTCGGCAATCAGCTTCAGGGTGGTACCGGTTTGCTGTAGATACTGGTCATCTGCGGCGCGGATACCGTAGAAACGCCAGCGTTGTTCCTCTGCGCCGACCTGGCGAATCTCCACCGGGAAGGCCGTGTACCCGCCGATGGCGGTGATGTCTTGGTTGTCCAGTCCGGGTTTCTCATCGATGGCCAGGCGGATATCTTCAATCGGGGTGTTGGAGTTGACCGAAGCCTGGATGTTCCAGCCGCCAGCCACCCGCTCTGCATCACCCACAGCCGCGCTGAAGGCCTCTGTGAGGATAGACATCACTATCAGCGTGAAGATCACCAGTGCGAACATGGCCAGGGTTAGTCCAGTGCGGAACTTGGCGGCCATAGGATAGGCAACGGCAGTGACCAGCACCGGTCGGAGCCATCCCAGTGGTTTGGTCACAAAGGTCAGTAATCTCAAGAGCAGATCAGCGTTGTACATCACGGTCCAAACCGCCGCTGCCACCATGGCAACGCCCGAGATGAAGAACATTTCAATTCCGCCATCAATCTCGCCAAAAATATCTTCCAGAGAGCTAAACGGAATAACCCAGGAAACCAACGTAACCACACCCATGAACGTGTAGGCTATACGGTCACCAACTTCGCGTCTGATTCCAGTCCGATGGAAGATCGTTCTTATGGTCAGCCCGATACCAACAATGACCAAGGTGTTGCCGATACGGAGGGGCGCTGCCTGGTTGGATTCGACCCCCAGCCAGGTGAACAGCCCGCCGGCGACCACGGTCATCCAGCCGTGACTCATTGGCACCCAGATAGCCTGAGCAATGGCCGCGATGACACCGATCGGAATCGTTAGAGTGGCCCAGACCGCGTTAACTAACAATCCCAGCCCCTGGCCAAATTTCATGCCAGCCAAAGCCCGTAGACTAGTCGCCAGTAACACAAAGGGTCTAACAACAGCCCAAACTGGGGCCAACAAACGGACGCGGTAAGGCGTAATTGATTGGCTAACCGGCGGCGGAAGCCCCCGAACTGCAGCAACGATGTTTAGCCTACTGACTCGGTAGGCTGATATGCCAACCGTGCCCAGAGTTATGACCATTCCGAGACAATAAGCGACCACCGCGCTACGGGGTTCAAAATGGGCAAACATGGTGAAGTTTTCCGGCGCTCCGCTGCCGCCAGACTGGAAGATACGGTTGACCATGAAGACGATTATTGAACTGGCGCCCAGCCCCATGGCCACGCCCACCGCTCCTGAAAACAGCGAGTAGGCAGTTCCCTCAAAGATGAACATTTGAACAAGATGTCGTTGCTTGGCACCCACAGCTCGAGCCATACCCATTTCGGAGCGTCTGGCCGCCGCCAACATGACGAAGATCAGGAAGATCAGCAGCACGCCAACCATGATGGAGAACAAACCCATGATGATGAAGATGCTGGTTACGCCAGATCCTGCCTGATTAGCCACGTCCAAGACTTGTTTCTTGATATCCAGCACCCGGAACTCGGCCAGACCCGCAAACAATGTGCTGGCCTCAAGTTCCACCGCCGCCAAATCGGCTTGGTTCACTGCGTTTAGAACTTCTTCTTGGACGTCTTCATCAGCCAATGCGCCAATGAAATCGTCGGACAGACCGCCCTCGTTCAGACCGCGAATAATCTCAGTCAGGTCAGCGTCCAATTCCTCTGCAAGGGTAGGCCGTAATATCTCCAACTGATCCAAGATATCTTTGCGGTTGAGCAGCGTCTGAAGTTGGCCAGCAATCTCACGGTCGGTGAACAATACCCGCAAGGCGTCGGTTACTTCGTCACTGGCCTCTGCTCCTTCAAAAACGCCGCCCGAATTGGAGATAGCTATAGAGTTAATCTGACCTTCCCGACCAAACATCTCTTGGGCTCGGTCGAGCCGCACCAGCAGCGTTGAGCCGTCTCCGGCTAGGCCACCGCTATCGACTACGCCCTGAACTTGGAACTTCACGCTGGAGCCACCCACAAAGGCCACCAGTTCATCACCAAGCATAGCGTCCAGTTCTAACGCTGCTTCTTCGTTGATGAGTGCGTCATTGGGGCCCAGAGTCTCAAGCCTGATTTCCTGCCCGTTGGTCAGATGGAACCGGCCAAAACCGTCCAGAGAATCAAGGGCCACCCCCATGATCTGCATCTGGCCTTCGCTCAGCGATGTCCTGGTATTCACCGTGGGGGCAAACTCGCCGATGCCGGGGGCCAGGCCGTCAACCAGGTCAAAATCGGACAGCTCCACCTTGAGCTGTTCGTAACGATCAAGGGAGAAGTAATTGAAGCTGCCGATGGTATCTGACTCATCGGCACGGGCAGAGACGATGATCTCGTCAATCGTTCCTAGGGCGTCGATGGCGTTTTTGCGGATGGAGTAGGTAATGGAATCGCCGGTGCCGAAGGCGGCCGCCATGATCAGGGTGCTGATCATGATGCCGAAGATGATGAGGGCGGTTTGGGACTTGCGGCGGGGGATGTTGCGCAGACCCAACTTGAGCATGACTCGGTTGCGCCAAGCCATGACTCCTATTCCGGATAATACCGGCAGAAACATCGCCAAAAGGACAACCATGATGGTGTCCATGGGAACGCCGAACAGTTCTTCCATATTGGTCCTGGCGCTTTAAATACGGGGGGTCAAGAAGTTGATGCTAAGCCTCGGTGACGTGGCCGTTGCCATCGTCCACAATGGATCCATCTCGCATCCTGACGATGCGGTGGGCCCTGGCCCCCACGTCATCCGAGTGGGTTACAAGCACAAAACTCTGGCCGTTCTCCACGTTGAGTTTGCACATCAGATCCATGATTTCGCCTGCGGTTTCACTATCCAAGTCACCCGTTGGTTCATCAGCCCAAACTATGGACGGCTGGTTGACCAGGGCTCGGGCAATGGTCACCCGTTGGCGTTGTCCGCCGGATAATTCACCGGGCAGGTGCTGAGCACGTTCGGTCAACCCAACGAGTTCCAACAACTCCATGGAGCGCCTACGGGCCTCTGACGGGTTAACCCCAGACACCAATAACGGCAACTCCACATTCTCCACGGCCGATAGCACAGGTAGCAGGTTGTAGAGCTGGAAAACAAATCCCATGTTGCGGGCTCGGTAATCGCTACGATCATCGTCAGGCAGGTCGTGGAGAACCACGCCATCAATCACAACCTGGCCGGAATCAATCTCGTCCAGGCCAGAGAGACAGTTCAACATGGTGGTTTTGCCGCAGCCGCTGGGACCCATGATGGCGACCATTTCGCCGCGCTCCACAATCAATTCAACGCCCCTGAGGGCGTTCACTTTGACGGTCCCGATGTCGTAGGTTTTATGTATACCGGTGGCGGTAATTATTGAATCAGGCATTTTTTCAGACGAACAAATAAAACGCAACAAACACTTGCAGCTTACTTAAACAAAGTATATCTGAATACCCGTACGAAGAGCATCCAAAATCAGAAGTGTATTGAGCGTACCAGCTTTGAAGTTGTAGGATCTGAGTGGCTAGGCCGCGGTGTGAATCCCGGCCTTAATCTGTTCCAGCCACCACCACATACGACTCCAAATCAGCCGACGTTCACTTGATTCCAGGTCCCGGCCAGCAGACTCACGCACATTGATAACCGCCTGTCCTGCTAGAAAACCCCAAGACCCCGACTCGCCTTGAAGCCAGCCGGCTACCTTGTTTTGGTTGCTCCTCACGACATTAGCCAGTATTGGGTCAATTACCTCATTGGTTGCCGAAAAAACCACAGCCATAAGATATATCCGAATCTACCGACCGGTCGATTTGATAAACCAAGCCCGCCCGAAGGTGTGCTCGATGCATCCATCAAATGCCGATAGCTATTATAGATTTAGGGGTGTCGTGTTTTGCGGTTTATCCACCGCCAACAGGACGAACTATCTCTAGAACGTCGCCGTCTTTCAACACCAAACCGGAGAAGGCTTCTTTCTTGACCACTTCCCCGTTGTAACCAACAGCCACGAATTTCAGATTCAAGCCAAAGGAAACCAAGTAGGATTCAAGGTCGACCTCGGAATCTATTGGTCTAGGTTTTCCGTTTACAGTCAGGTTGATCATATTCGGCTATTCCACACTTGCCTGGTTCCCATACATGCTCCAGGCTTCACAGATTGCTTCTTTTAACTCTGAGGCGGCTGCTCTAGGGTCTGACGCCGCCAAGATATGGGAAATCACTGCAACGCCGGATGCGCCTGCCTGAATTACCACAGACGCATTTTCGGGTATTATCCCGCCGATACCTATGAGCGGAAGCTTACATTTGCTTAATATTTCCTGCATCAGCCCAGGTCCGGTAGGCGTTTTGCCAGGATGCGATCGAGACGCAAACATGGTGCCGACGATGAGAAAGTCGGCTCCATCATCTTGCGCTTGCGTTGCCGCCGCCACTGAGTGGACGGACCGGCCAATCAGACCACCGTTGCCAATAATCTCCCTGGCCGCTGCTACCGGCAGCCCTTCTTCTCCCAATTGTACGCCGTGAGCCCTGGCTACCAGAGCAATGTCGGCGCGGTCATTCACAATTAATTTTGCCCTGCCCCCGACTGATTCCAGTAGAGATTGGGTCAACTGTAACAATTCCCCGGCAGGTAGGTCTTTTTCCCTGACCTGCACCAAATCGACACCGCCCAGAACGGCCTGGGTTACCCGTTGCACCATTTCTTTGGTGTCATCGCCAACCGCAGAACGATCGGTCACCAGACACAGGTATGGCCGGGGCAATAAACCGGTCACCAAACTAACTCTTGGCCGACACCGGCTGGGGGATGTCAGCGGTGGGGCTGCTGGCTATGGCTTCCTTGCGAACTGCGATCCGGCCAGCTAGATAGGCGTTGCGGCCTGCTGCCACTCCTTGCTTGAAGGCTTCTCCCATCAGGGCTGGGTCTTCAGCCTGGGCAATGGCGGTGTTCACCAGCACAGCATCCGCTCCCATTTCAAGGGCCTTGGCGGCGTCTGAAGGCACGGCCAACCCCGCATCGACGACTACCGGGATATTGGCCTGCTCAATTATGATCTTAATCTCTTCCATGGTGTGGATGCCCTGTCCGGATCCAATGGCGGAGCCAAGGGGCATCACAGTTACGCAGCCTACGTCCTCCAGGTTCTTGGCCAGGGTTGGGTCGGCGTGGATGTACGGCAGCACTTTGAACCCGTCTTTCACCAGCAGGCGGGCGGCTTCCAGGGTGGCCGCGCCGTCTGGGAATAGGTAGTTGGGATCAGGGATGACTTCCAGTTTCACGAAATCAGTCTGGCCAACTTCCCGGCCCAGCTTGGCAACAAATAATGCTTCTTCTACCGTGGCACAACCTGCCGTATTGGGCAGGATTTGATACTTATTCCAATCGATGAAATCCAACAGCGTTTTGTTGGTAGGGTCATCCAGGTCCAAGCGGCGAATCGCCACCGTGATCATCTCTGTCCCTGATGCCTCAACCGCAGCCACCATTTCTTCCATGGTGCGGTACCGGCCTGTTCCAACAATAAGCCGGGAATTGAACGTTCTTCCACCTATGATTAGTTCGTCGGACATTTCGTCCAATCTCCTTTCGGAAGCGAAAAAAAGCCACCAGATTATTTCCTGGAGGCTGCTTCGTAAGTCTGCTGTTGCGTCTAATCCCTGCGCCAGTATTACCTGGGTCAGGTACAGACGGTCGGCGGCGATTTTGGCCACCCTCTCAGCCTGGCTTACCCAAGCTCCCGCCAGAACGTATCCACCGCTCTGTTACTCCGAAAGAATAGCACCGGCCCAAAAGAGTGTCAACGAATTTGGCGTCGTCACAAACGCAGCATCCGATTACTGCTTCAGCCATTAAATGATGTGATTAATACCACGGTTTTCCCCTTTTTACATCGATTTACCATCGATAAGTCGAAAATTCGTATAACGACCCATCACACCAGGGAACCATCCGGGAACCCTGCTCATGGGAGAGATCATGTTCAAAAGCATTATTGCCGGCTCCAAACTTGAATCGGTTGTTTCAGGTAGGTGGAAAGCTGGTCTTGTTTTGGCCGCTGCTCTGCTCCTGTCCGCCGCCTGCACCACCGTCGTCGATGTGACTTCAGCTCCGTCTGAACCAGAAACGCCAACCCGTGTTGGCGACGGTGCTACGCCGACCGTTACCCCGTCACCGACCCCAGAAACTG
>LWDU01033665.1_pt1 | contig 15172 bp, 12 predicted proteins | sample 727161 | NCBI WGS metagenome assembly LWDU01 (sample SAMN04566230, study PRJNA314399) | hydrothermal vent metagenome | isolation source: deep sea hydrothermal plume seawater | place: Mexico: Gulf of California, Guaymas Basin | collected 2004-07-11 | reverse complement strand
AACTTTTTTTCTCTCCATCTCTTGATGGTCTATCTGCTCTTCCTCTTACAAATGATTTTGGTTTATCACCAAATCTAGATTTTTTTTCATCTCTGAATTTTCTTTTTTTATTATATGGAGCCTTACCCCTCTTGTTTCCTCTCGAATTTTTTCTTAACCCACCTGGCGCAGGTTTAAAGTTTGGATCAATTAATTTACTAATTGAATTCCACATCAATCTATCATCTGGTGTAAGAAAAGTTAAGGCAGAACCTTCCGATCCTGCTCTAGCAGTTCTTCCAATTCTATGAATATAATCTTCCGGAACTTGAGGTAAATCATAATTTATTACATGTTGAATTAAGGGAATGTCCAATCCTCTTGCCGCAACATCAGTTGCGATTAATATTTTTTTAAGACCTTTTCTAAATGAATTAATTACACGATTTCTTTTACTTTGACGAAGATCTCCATGAATTGCATCAGCTGAATGACCTTCTTCTTTAAGACGCTTAACCATTTTGTCAGCACTACGTTTTGTTTTAACGAAAACTAGGATTGATCCTTTTCTTGCTAAGAACTGATCAATTAATTCATCATATTTATTTTCTTTATAAACTTGAAGCGTTTCTTGTTTAATTTTAGCAATAGGAACTGAAGTTGATCCTGCAGAAATTCTTTCAGGTTTATTTAAATATCTTTCTGAAATTCTAAGAATATTTTGTGGCAATGTTGCAGAAAATAATAATGTTTGGTGGTCTTTTGGAACAAATTTTAAAATCATTTCTATTTGTGGAGTAAAACCCATATCTAACATTCGATCTGTTTCATCTAATACCAAGTATTTTGTAGCTGATAAATTTAAGCTTTTCCTTTTTAGGTGATCATTAATTCTGCCTGGTGTACCAACAATTATTCTAGACCTATTACCTAATTGTCTAAGTTGTTTTTGCATAGCCTCTCCACCTATAAGCAGTGCAGTTTTAATATTAATTTTATCACCAATAATACTTTTGATAGCCGTCATTACTTGGGTTGCTAATTCTCTAGTCGGACACATAACTAATGCAAATGCATTTTTATCTAATATTAGTTTATTAATTAAAGGAATGCTGAAAGCCAAGGTTTTTCCCGTTCCCGTTTGTGCAGTTCCTAAAACATCTTTTCCCTCTAAAGCAACCGGTATTGCCATGCCTTGAATTGGCGTTGGCTTCTTAAAATTCATTTTTTCCAATGAATGCTTTAACAAATCTTCTATTTTTAATGATTTAAAATTTTCCATTTAGATATTTAGATTTTTTAAAATTTAAGGAGATATGCTCTTAATCCTTTAATACGTCTAATTTATATAGGGATATCTATAGGTTTTTTGAATAATCACAAGAAGTGAATTTTTTTTGAAAAGATGAATCATAAGCAAATAATAGTTTTTTTAAGTTTTCAAATTAAGCAATTAATGTATAAGAGCCTCAAATTATGCCTAATAATATTAGAAACATCACAATCATTGCTCACGTTGACCATGGTAAGACAACCATGATTGATAATCTTATGAAACAAAGTGGTTCATTTAGAGACAATGAAGTTGTTGATGAAAGATTAATGGATTCTGGTGAATTAGAAAAAGAAAGAGGTATCACTATTTTAGCTAAGCCTGCTTCAATTAATTGGCACGACGCAAGAATTAATATTATAGATACACCTGGACACAGAGACTTTGCTGCAGAAGTAGAGCGAGTCTTAAGTATGGCAGATGGAGCATTATTGCTTATTGATTCTGCTGAAGGTGTAATGCCTCAAACAAAATTTGTATTGGCTAAAGCTCTTAAACAAGGATTAAAACCAATTGTTATAATAAATAAACTAGATAAGGCTGACCAAAGAGCCAATGAAGTATTAGATGAAACATTTGATTTATTTGTAAGCCTAGATGCAAATGATGAGCAATTAGATTTTCCAGTTTTATATGCTAGCGGAAGGTCTGGATGGGCTAGTAAAGAAGTCGATGGTCCAAGAGAAAATCTTCATCCATTATTAGATTTAATCATAGAACATGTTAAGCCTGCAGAGCTTGATACTAGCAAACCTTTTGCGATGTTATCTACACTTTTGTATGCAGATAATTTTTTAGGTAGAAGCTTAGTTGGAAAAATATCTCAAGGAACAGCAAAAGCTAATCAACCAATTAAGGCGATAAATCTTAAAGGTGAAAAAATAGATGAAGGTAAATTAACTAAAATTTTTAGATACGAAGGAACAAAAAAAGTACCCATCGAAGTTGGTGAAGCTGGAGATATTGTTGTAATTGCTGGATTAGAAAAAGCTAACGTAGCCGACACTATTTGTGATCCTGAAGTAAATGAACCAATTCCCGCAACACCAATAGATCCGCCCACTATGTCTATTACAATCAGCGTTAATAGTTCTCCACTTGCTGGAACTGAAGGGAAAAAATTAACAAGCACTCAAATTAGAGATAGATTAATTACTGAGGCACAAAACAATGTTGGAATTTCTTTTTCTCAAAATGCTAATGTAGATTCTTTTGTAATTAGTGGTCGTGGAGAATTAATGCTTGAAATATTACTCACACAGATGAGACGTGAGGGTTTTGAAATGACAGTAAGCCCTCCAAAAGTTTTATACCAACAAGATGAAAATGGAAATAAGCTTGAACCTATTGAAGAAATCACTGTTGATCTAGATGAAGAATACTCATCAAAAATAATTGATTCAATGAATAGAAAAAAAGGTAAATTAATTGACCTTAAAGATACTGGAAAAGATAAAAAACGACTAATCTTTCATGCACCAACAAGAGGTTTAATGGGTTATACAAGTAGATTTCTTACTCTAACAAAAGGTACCGGTGTAATTAATAGAATATTTCATGGTTATGGAAAATTCGAAGGTGAGATGGATGGAAGAAAAAATGGTGCTTTGATTTCCATGGCTACTGGAAAAGCAGTAGCGTTTGCAATATTTAATTTACAGGCAAGAGGTGAAATGTTTGTTACTCATAATGACCCTGTTTATGAGGGAATGATTGTTGGATTAACTCCAAAACCTGGTGATATGATTATCAATGTTATGAAGGGTAAACAATTAACCAATATGAGAACTCAAGGAACTGATGAAAACGTAGTGCTTACTCCAGTTCGAAAAATGTCAATTGCTGAACAATTAAGTATATTAAATACTGACGAAGCTCTAGAAATTACTCCTAAATCTCTTAGATTAAGGAAGGCTATTCTTAACCCTAATGAAAGAAAAAAAAATGAAAAGTCTGGAACACCCCTTTAATTAAAAGTTTTTCCTACAATAAACAATCCTAAAGCAACAGCAGGGCCTATTCCAAAAGCAAATAATAGTGTGCCCACACCAACTGTTCCCCCTAAATACCAACCAACTGCAACTACCGTAATTTCAAGAAATGCTCTAACACCTGCGATTGGTAAATTTGTTTTCTTTTGAAGACCTACCATCAAACCATCTCTTGGGCCGGGCCCTAAATTTGCAACTAAATAAATTCCGCCACCCAATCCAACTGTGAGTACAGCCACTATAGCTAAAATTAATTGTGATATATAGTTGTCTGGTGTTGGCACAAACTTAATACAAATATCTATCATTAAAGCAATAATTAAAGCATTAAGAATTGTTCCAATTCCAGGTTTTTGATTTAATGGTATCCAAAAAAGTAAAACTCCAATACTGACAAATAAAGTAATTACCCCAATTGAAAAATCTATATTTAATGAAATACCTTGAGCTAAAACACTCCACGGCGAAGCTCCTGAAGCTGAAACTATTAATAGTCCTTCACCTAATCCAAATAATGCTAAGCCAAAACATAAAAAAAAAAATGTAGAAATTTTAGGTTTTAAGTTTAAAGGCTTATTTGAACTCCATGAAACTTTAGGAACATTTTTTATAGACAAAAACATATGTTCTCTCATTATACGCTTTCACAAAAAAAGAAAGTCTATTATTCTAACTTTTTATGAAAAAAATTTTTTTCAACATTATTATATTATTTTTTATTACATCAAATTTAAATGCTCATATTTTACACTATAAAAATTTTAAAAAAATTGAAATGGAAATTTTTCGCAATAATGAATTAATTGGATATAATTATTATTTTTTTACAAGAGACAAAGATATAACTAAAATAACAAATCAAATTAAATTTACTATAAAATTACTAGGTACTACTATTTTTGATATTGAGGGTTATGGAGAAGAAAAATATGATAAGGAAAAGCTAATTTCTTTTAATTCAAAAACAAAACAAAATAAGAAAGAAAAATTTGTTAATCTAAAATTAGATAAAAAAAATAATAAATTTATAATCAAAGGTTCCTCTTATACAGGTAAAGCTGAGACGAGTAATGTTGTTGGTAATTGGTGGTATCACAAGTTACTTCAGGCTAAAAGTCAAATTAGCCCAGTATCAGGCAGCATAAAAGAACAAGTCATAACATTTATTGCAAAAGAACAGATTGAACTTTATGGAAAAAATTTTGAAACAGAACATTTTAAACTTACATCTAAAAATATGGATCTTCCTGATAATAAGAAATTAAATTTTGATATATGGCTTGATAAAAAAACAGGTTTAATCTTAAAAGTAAAATATTCAAGCATGGGTGATTGGGAATATAGATTAAAAAAATATGAGTAAAAAATTTATTTTCCTGCTACCACCATTCCTTCAATTAACATGGTAGGTGCGTTAGTTGCATATTTAAATTCAAGATCATCTGCTAGTGTTATATTTTTAAATATATCTTTAAAATTTCCAGCAATAGTGATTTCACTTACAGGATATTTGAATACACCATTTTCAACCATAAATCCTGTGGCACCTACTGAATAATCTCCTGTAACAAAATTACTTCCATGTCCAATTGTTTCTGTAATATATAAAGTTCTATGATTTAATTTTAAAAGATCTTTGTATGAAATAGATCCTTTTTCAAAAAATAAGTTGCTAGTTCCTCCACTTCTTCCATTGGACTGCATGTTTAATTTTTTTCCATTATATGTGTCTACTAAATAGTGTTTTAATATTCCCTGATCAACTAATTTAAGTTCTTCAGCTTTAACTCCCTCAGTGTCAAAATAGCTAGATCCTAATCCTCTAATGATATCTGGCTTATCATAAACATTTATTGTGTTTGAAAATATTTTCTCGTTAATTTTATCTTTTAAAAATGAAGTACCTCTTGCAATTGATGATGCAGATATTGCAGCTGCTAAACTACTTAATATTCCTTTAGAAATTCTTCTATCAAATATAATGCTAATTTTCTCACTTTCTATTTTTTGAGGATTTAATTTTTGGATTGTTTTTTTTGCTGCTAAGGATCCTATCTGATCGGGTTTTGCCATATCATGTAAATGACACGTGTTGGTAAATTCATAATCTCTTTCCATGTTTTCATTACTTTTTGCAACTGCAACACAAGATGCTGAAAATGAAGAAGATTTGTAGCCATTCAAAAAACCATCACTATTGGCTAGTATAAAATTTGATTTTGTTTCTGAAAAGCCACTTTCAGTATTTATTATTCCTTTTTTAAAAGCAGATTCCTCTACCTCTTTCAAATATTCAATTTTTTCATCATTGCTAATATGATCATCATCATACAAGTTTAAATTTTTGGTCTCTATTCCTAGCAAATCTTTGTCGGGTAAAGAATTAAATTCATCTTCAGGAGTAATTTTTGTTGTTTCGATACATCTTTCTATTAAATCTTTAATATTATCTTCAGAAAGATTTGATGAAGAAATACTAGATTTTTTCTTACCTATATAAGTTGTTAAGGTAACCCCTAAATTATCTGACCTATCAGACTCATCTAATTTTTTATTTCTAAAATTAACTGTTTCAGAAATTGAATGCATTACAGCAGCGCTAGAACTTGTTGCTCCTAATTTTTTAGCTAAATCTATGCAGAATGATGCTGTTTTTTTTAAGTAATCTTTATCTTTAACCATATGATTTAAAGTTGAGTTCCACCAACGGTCATTTTATCAATTAAAATTGAAGGCTGGGCCACACCAACTGGTATTCCTTGTCCAGCTTTTCCACATGTTCCAATGCCAGGATCAAGCATCATATTATTTCCAACTAATGATACTTCTTTTAAAATTGAAGGACCATCACCAATTAAAGTTGCACCTTTAATTGAAGATCCTATTTTACCATTAATAATCTCATAAGCTTCCGTACAATTAAAAACAAATTTTCCAGATGTAATATCAACTTGTCCTCCACCAAAACTTACAGCAAATATTCCTTTGTCTACTGACCTAATCATTTCTTCCTGAGAATATTTTCCGTTTAACATCATGGTATTCCTCATTCTAGGGAGAACTACATGTTTATAACTTTCTCTTCTACCACTTCCTGTAGATCTAGTATTCATTAATCTTGCATTTAAACGGTCTTGCATAAAATTTTTTAAAATTCCATTTTCGATTAGAATTGTTTTTTCGGTTGGAGTACCTTCGTCATCTATTGTAAGGCTGCCTCTTCTTTGATGAAGAGTTCCATCATCTACAATTGTTACTCCTTCACTAGCAACTTTTTGACCCATTAAATTATGAAATGCTGAAGTTTTTTTCCTATTAAAGTCTCCCTCTAACCCATGACCTATAGCTTCATGAATTAAAATGGCTGGCCAGCCAGGTCCCAAGACCACCTTCATTTCTCCTGCAGGTGCTGGTTTACTATCTAGGTTAACAGAGGCTATTCTAAATGCTTCATCACAAACTTTTTTCCAATTATCATTTTTTAAATACTCATCGTAAGATTGTCTTCCACCAATTCCATAAACACCTGTTTCTTTTTTTCCATTTTTTTCAAGCATTACTGAAACGTTAAATCTAATTAAAGGACGAGCATCTGTTAACACTTCACCACCAGATCTAATTATTTCGATAGCCTTATGTTCACCAGCAAAACTAGCTGTAACTTGCTGCACAATTGCACCTTTTGACCTTACATAGTTATTAACTTCTTTAAGAAGTTCTAACTTTGAATTTAATGATTTTTTTTCAATTGGGTTTATATTGTTATAAAATTTTTCGTTCGTTTTAGATATAGAGTTATTATAAGTTCCTTTTTTAGACTTTAATGTTGATTTTAAATTATCAGCTGACTGCTTAAGTGAATTTTTTGAAATTTCATTTGAATGAGAATATGCAACAACCTCTCCTGTAATGGCTCTTAATCCATACCCTAGATCTGAACGATAACTGGAACTTTTTATCCTATCATCATCCAATATAATAGATTCACTCTTTGAATTTTCTAAATATAATTCACCATCATCACAATTGTTTAAAGTATTAGACACAATATTCTCAGCATCTTTTCTACTTAAATCTGTTTTGTTAAAAAAGTCTGTCATACTCTTTATTTACGTTATTTATGAGTTTTATCAATTGTTGTATTTGGCACATATACAAACTAATAGATTTTTATTATTTTAAAATAAAAAAATTTATTATTGAGAATGTTTCATAATTAAATTATATTTTTATTATGAAGAACCATAAAATTATAACATCTTTCTTTTTAATATTTGCTTTTTTTTTACCCGCACAGTCATCCCAAGAAACTATACTTAATCAACTTTTTAAGAAACTTGGTATAACTGATAATTATAAAGATGCAGATTTATTAGAAAAAAAAATATGGGCAGTTTGGAATGAACATCCTAAAAATAAAGAATTAACTGAAAAATTAGAATTTGGTACTGAACTTATGTATGAAGGCAGTTATAATTATGCTCTTAAAGTTTTTAATAATATAATCAGAACTGATTCTGAGTGGTCAGAGGCTTGGAATAAAAGAGCTACATTATTATTTTTTATGAAAGATTTTAATAAATCTTTAGATGATATTAAAATTGTTTTAAGAATTGAACCAAGACATTTTGGAGCTTTGTCTGGACAAGCACAAATATATATTGAGCTTGAGGAATATGAAAAAGCTTTAGATAGTCTAAAAAAAGCTAGTAAAATTTACCCTGTTATTAGAGGTAATAAGCTTATTCCAAACCTGAAAAAACTAATAAAAAAACAAAGTATCTAAATTAATCTTTTTTTGTTCTTTTACTTGCTATTAACTGAGTTAGTGAATCTACCATTAAGTCAGAAGCTTTAAAAATTTCATTAGCTTTAAATTCATGTGAAGTATTTTTTTCAGGGTTTGTCTTATCTTCAATCAAAATACCTTCGTCTGGTAAATTATTCTTTATATAAATTAAAAGCAACCACTCTTCATCTGGTGATTCATCCCATTTAATAAATATTTCACCTGTTTCAAATCTTCTATCAATACATCTAAAAATAGACATGTGTCTTGTTATATGGCGTTTATTAAGTTGAAAAACTAAGCTACTCGCACTTCTGTAAAAGCTTTCAAGTGATAATTCAATTTTTTGTCTAGCAATTGTATATTCTTTTTCTTTTTTAAATAAAGTTTCTCTATCTTCATCACCATCAATTTTAATTCCTAAAGCTTCAACCCTTTCTCTAATTTTTTGATCTCTTATAACTCTATATTTATCTTTTAATTTCTCTATTCTTTCTTGAAGGCCAGAATAGTCATTTCTCTTTTCCTTTAATGAAATTCTTTCAACTTTTTCAAGTTCTTTGACTTCTCTTATTCTAAATTTTTCAATTTGTTTTTCTAGTTGTAACTGTCTTAAAAATTGTTTTTGTCTTTCAGCTTGTTCTATTCGAATTATAGCCTGCTCCTTACGTAAAAATAGTTTGATATCTTTTGCACGTTCTTTTTCTAATTTAACTTCTTCTTTTAAAGCTTTCTCTTTAAGCTTAGTTTTTAATTCTTCTTCTTCTTGTTTTTGTTTTTGTATAAATATTTTTTCCTTTTCTTTTTTTTCAATTTTTGCCAATTGTCTTTTTCTTTTTTCATCTACTTTTAATACTTTGTATTCTGAGATTAAGCTTGCAATTTTATTAAAAAAGGCTTGGATATATTTTTCTAAACTAAAATTTATTTTAATTTTAAACTCTGGTTTTAATAAATATTGAAGTTTAATAATTTTTAAAATTAAATTTCCTTTTTTCTCTGCTTCAATTTTAAAAACTTTTTTTAACCTTTTTTTTTTAATAGTACTAAAGATTTTTTTTTTAAATGGTTTTCTTTTCACCGGTCTTTTTTTAAATGGTTTTCTTTTCACCGATCTTTTTTTAAATGGTTTTCTTTTCACCGGTTTTTTTTTCACCGGTCTTTTTTTAAATGGTTTTCTTTTTACCGGTTTTTTTTTCACCGGTCTTTTTTTAGCTGTTTTTTTTTTTATTTTTTTCATACTTGAAAGAGCTTATGATTTATCAAGTTATGTTAAATAAATATAGTCTCTTGTAGTAGGGGTTGATGTATAATTTTTGGTTAATTGAAACTGATATACAACCTGGTCTCCCCATTTAAAAGCGCTTTCACAGCTTGTTAAATAAAATTCCCACATTCTAAAAAATTTTTCATCAAACATTTGGATTATTTTTTCTTTATTTGCTATACAATTTTCCTTCCAACTCCTTAATGTATAAGAATAATGCATTCTTAGTACCTCTATATCTGATACCACTAGTCCAGTTTTTTCAATCGGTGCAATAACCTCACTTAAACTTGGAGTATATCCACCTGGGAAAATATATTTTGTTATCCATGGATGTGGGTTTCTGGGTGGATTAACTGAGCCTATAGTGTGTATTAATGAGATACCATCTTTGGATAATAATTTTTCAATTTGTTTAAAATAATTTTTATAAAACTTTCTCCCGACGTGTTCGAACATTCCAATGCTTACAATTCTGTCATATTTTTCATTTAACTGCCGATAATCTACAAGTTTAAAGGTTACTTGATTTTCTAAGTTAAGTTCTTTCGCTTTTTTTACACAATAATTAAATTGATTTTTAGATAAAGTTATTCCTGTCACTACACAATTTATACTTTTAGCAATATCAATAACTAGCGAACCCCAGCCGCAACCAATATCAAGAATTTTTTGATTTGGTTTTATATTTAATTTTTTAATTATATGTTGAATTTTATTATTTTGTGCTGTTTCTAAACTATCATTTTCATTCTTAAAATATGCACATGAATATTGTTTTTTTGGATCAAGAAATAAATCGTATAAACCATCTGAAAGATCATAGTGATGGGCAACATTCATTTTAGATTTTTTTATAAAATTAAAATTTGTTAAATATCTATATGTTCCGCTAAGTTTATTTAATAATTGACTGGAAAAATTTAATTCATTTCTACCAATATTCATAAGTGCAAGATCTAAAAAATCTGTTAGAGATCCATTTTCAATTATAATATTCCCATTAGCATAGGCTTCGCCAAAGTATAAGTCAGGTCGAAATAGTAATTTATAATGAAGTTTTTTATCGAGAAGTTTAATCTTAATTGGGTTCTTATTTTCTGGTGAACCTATAATGTATTGTTTTGTCTCAGCATCAATTAATATAAATCCATCTTTTTTAAATAATCTATTTAAAAATCTTGCTAACTGCATTTTAAGCTGCCTTTAAAGATCCTAAAGAAAAATTTAATTTACTAAGATCATCTGTTAATTTTTTTTTATCTTTTTCACTTAAAAGACTTAAAGGTGGTAGTAAATTTTTATAAATAATATCCTCATCTGACATAAATGAGTGTAAACCAGATATCAAATTAAATTGATCAAAAACACTTCTGACATTACATAATAATTCATTAGCTGTTTGTTGTTTTTTGTTTCTAAAATCGTCGTAAACTTTTCTGGATACTGATGCGGTAACATTACAAGTGGCACTGATAATACCTTCACAACCTAATTCTAATCCTTTTAATAATTTAAGTTCTGAGCCAGGTAATACAGAAAAATTTTCTATTTTTAAACTTTCATAAAGATTATATGAGCTGTCTTTAACACCAACTATTTGGTCTGGAAATTTTTTTACTAACTCTTCAACACATGAAATACTAAATTTATATCCACATAATTTTTCAAAATTATAAAGTATAATTCTACTCTCAGGTATAGAATCTATTATTCTAGAATAAAACTCTACTACTTCTTTATCTCCATATTTGTAATAAGCAGGAGGCATAATTAAAAAATTATTAAAATTTAAAGATAAAGCAATCTTCATTATATTTATAGTTTCGCTTAGAGAATTCAATCCTGTTCCAATTAAATATTTGTCTTTATATTTACTTTCAGAAAGTTGGTTTAAAAAACTAATTTTTTCACTAACTGATATTAGTTGAGATTGACCTGTGCTCCCAAAAATAGCAACTCCGTGACAGCCTTGATCAATTATTTTTTCTGAGTGTTTGATGGTTTTCTCAATGTTTAGGCTTAAATTATTATCTAAAATCGACATTGAAGCCGCATAAATGCCTTTAATTTTGCTCATAAGTAAAATTTATATAAAAATAAAGTTTAGTACAGATTATAAAATAATAAATGAAAATTTTAGCAGTACAAAATAGAATGGGAATTGGCGATATGGTAATTTTTTTACCATATATAGAGGCTATTGCAAAAAAGTTTGGGGTACCTGTGAGCATACTTGTAAAAGAAAACTCAAAAGCAATACAATTTCTAGGAGATAATAAAAAAATAGATAAAATAATTATTTTAGACAGAGACAACAAAAATAAAAACGGCCGACATGATGGTGTTATTGGGTCTTTTAATTTAGCAAAAGATCTTAAAAAACATAATTTTGATAAAATTTTTATTTTTAATTCATCTTTTAGATTTAGATTAATTGCAAAAATTGCTTGCATTAAAAATATTTATCAATATCCATTATTTAAAAAAAAAAATCAGCACATAATTAATGCTGCAAAAAATTTTCTTAAAAAAAAAATAAATCTTGATGTTGAAAATAATTCTCAAATTTTAATAAATGAAAAATTAATAAATGAAACTAAAATCAAATATAAAGTAGATAATAGTCATCTTAATATCTTATTAGGAATTGGAGGTTCTGGTCCCACAAAAAGGATTCCATCTGAAACATTTATTAACTTTATGAAATTAATTTCTAAAAAACATAACTGTAAATTTTTTTTAGCAACTGGAAAAGATGAGGAGGAACAAAAAATTTTAAATGAAATATTAAAAACTAATTTTAAAGAAAAATGCTTTCCATTAGATAATTTAAGTTTAAAGGAAATAATGCCAATTATTAAAAATTGCAAAATATCAATTTGTAACGACTCTAGCTTTAGTCATTTATCAGCAGCTTTAGGAATTCAAACAATTGTATTAATGTCAGACACACCTTTATTGTATGGCAGTTACAGTCCAAGAATGTATCCTATTATTCCTGATGATGAAGAATCTGTAACACATGATACGCTTGGAAAAAATAAAATAAATCCTAATAAAATTTTTGAAAAATTAAATGATATTTTAAACTAAGAAATATTTTTTAAGATAATTTCTTTAGCTTCATTTACTATTGCCGATAATCTTGCTGTTTCTGGAGAAATATCAGGATGTATTTTTTTTTGAATTTTTATATATGCTTTATTCACATCTTCTCTAGAAATTTTTTTATTTATATCAAGATTTAAAATTTTGTAGGCTTCTTCTAAAGGTAATAAGGATGAATTTTTTATATTTTGATTTTGATTAAAAGAAAACCTGCCTGAGCTTCTTAATGTTTGAATAAGTCTGAATAGGGCAATTAATTGAAATAAAGATAAACCTTTTAACTTAACGAACGCCAAACTTAACAAGACCAGAGGGAAAGATAATAAAAACCTTCCTCCTAAAGCAAATAATAGAGCCAAAATAATAGATATAATAAAAATTGAAAACCTTACCCTTCTGGTAAGTTTCTTTGCTGATACATTAGCAATAAATCTTAATAATAAATAAATAATAAGGGAAATAATTAGTGAATAAATAAGTATATTCATATATTTAATTTGTTCCAATGAAAATACCACAACTGAAGAAAAAATCAGAAATAAAAAAATGTCATGGAGTTACTTGGGAGGATGATTATAGCTGGATTCATCAAAAAAATATTTTGGATGTTTTAAAAGATGCAAAAAAACTAAATCCAGAAGTCAGAAAATATCTTGAGGAAGAGAATTTATTTACTGAATTTAATTTAAATGACACAAAAAAAATTCAAAAAACTTTATTTAATGAAATTAAAGGAAGGATAAAACTAGACGATGAATCTTTACCATATAAAGACTATGAATATAAATATTGGACCAAAACTACGACAGAAGGAAATTATTCAATTAAACTAAGAAAAAAAATCAATACAGATGATACTGAGGAAATTTGGAATGGCGACAAAGAAAAAGAAAAATTAAATACTGAATATTTTGGTATTGGTGATTTAGAGGTAAGTTTTAATGATAAATATTTAGGGTACTCGCTAGATATCAAGGGTTCTGAGTATTACACCATTTATATAAGAGATATAATTTCTAATAAATTAATTACTGAAAAAATAGAAGATACTTCTGGTGGTATAACTTTTAGCTTAGATGATAAATATATTTTCTACTCAAAATTAGACAAAAATCATCGACCGCGAAAAATTTTTAGACATAAGTTGGGAACAAAAACTGAAGAAGATGAATTAATTTTTGAAGAAAAAAGTGAAGCATTCACTGTTGGTATTGGTTTAAGTTCTGATGAAAAATTTTATTTTATTACTACGTCAGATCATAACACTTCTGAGCAATATTACTTTAATATTAATGAAATTCAACCTAAGCCCAAATTAATTAAAAAAAGAGAAAGAGGAATTCTTTATTCGGTTAATTCTTGGAATAAAAAATTTTATAATCATACAAATGAAAATGCTGTAGATTTTAAAATAGATATATCTGATAGTTTAGAAAAACCTGACTGGAAAGTTTTTATACCTGCTAAAAATGAAGTTTTGATAGGAGGGTGTATATTTTTAAAAAATTGGATCATAAGATCAGAAACTTCTAATGCTTTAGATAAATTATTTGTAAGAAACATTAAAACAAATTTAGAAGAAGAATTAATATTTTCAGACGAAAAGGTTTATGTTCCTTCGGTTTCACTAATTCAAAGAGACAAAAATACTGATAAAATTTATTTAGGATATTCCTCCCCAAAAACACAATCTAAAGTTTATTCTTTCAACTTAAATACAAAAGACAAGAAATTAGTAAAGGAAGAAGAAATTCCATCTGGCCACAATTCTAAAGATTATATTGTTGAAAGAGTTGATTGCAAATCACATGATGGAAGATTAATACCCCTAACAATTACAAGACACAAAAAAACTAAAATTGACGGTTCAGCCAATTTATTACTTTATGGTTATGGTTCTTATGGAAATTCTATGAGTCCAAGTTTTTCATCAACAAAATTAAGTTTAATAAATAGAGATATTATTTGGGTAACTGCTCATGTTAGAGGTGGTATGGAAAGAGGAATGAAATGGTGGAAAGAAGGAAAGCTTTTAAATAAAAAAAATACATTTGAAGACTATATTGCATCAGCTAAGTACTTAATTGAAAATAAATATACATCAAAAAATAAAATCATAGGAATGGGTGGTTCGGCTGGTGGTCTTCTTATGGGTGCTGTAGCTAATCAAGCACCAGATCTATTTTTAGGAATTATAATGACTGTTCCATTTGTAGATTCTTTAACAACTAACTTAGATCATTCTTTACCTTTAACTGTTGGAGAGTTTGATGAATTTGGGAATGCCAAGAAAAACAAAGAAGATTTTGATTATATTTATTCTTATGCTCCTTATAATAATATTAAAAAAATGAATTATCCTCATATACTAATCACTACAAGTTTGAGTGACAATAGAGTTTTATTTGATGAGCCTGCAAAATTTACCGCTAAGTTAAGAGAGCACAAAACGGATAATAATCTTTTACTTTTAAAAACAGAAATGAATGCTGGCCATGGTGGTAAATCAGGAAGAGATGGGGCTATAGAAGAAATAGCTATTGATTATGCGTTTGCATTAAAAATATCAAAAAAAATTAATTCTTAAGTATTGAAAATAAATAAGTGCTGTCAGCCTTATTTGTGGGGACAAAGTCCCCACAAATTTCTAAATAAATTTATTTTTTTGAAAGTGTTGCGTTTAAAACGAATGCTAGCATTCC
>LWDU01040058.1_pt1 | contig 15176 bp, 20 predicted proteins | sample 727161 | NCBI WGS metagenome assembly LWDU01 (sample SAMN04566230, study PRJNA314399) | hydrothermal vent metagenome | isolation source: deep sea hydrothermal plume seawater | place: Mexico: Gulf of California, Guaymas Basin | collected 2004-07-11 | reverse complement strand
CACGCAGACGTGCTGCACTCAATAGGGCGCAATTTATGGCCCCTGTCCCGATCATTTGTCGGTACATTTCCACAGATTCGGAAAGATCCCCTGCGATTACTATAATTGTGGATCCTTGGCCCTCCGCCACATGCCCACTTTCACACCAGCGCGACCAGCTCGGCATCCTCGTAGTCGTCATTGCCGATCACCAGAGCGCGGTAGAGCCCCGCCAGATACGGCGTCGCAACCGGAGCGGAACTGACAAGCGTGGTGCGCTTGACTCCGCGCTCGGCGGCGCCGAGGGTCGGTGGGACGAGGAAAGTGGCGAGCAGCAGGACAAGCGGGAGCAGCCGAAACGTGCAGGAATGTCGGGTTCGTCGTCGCATGGAGCCTCCGTGGGTGGGAGCAGTTTACGATTCTCCGGAGTGTAGCGCGATAGGAGGGGGCAGGGCAAGGGTTTTTGCTACGGATTTTCACGGAAGGGCACGGATAACCCTGGAATTTTTGCTCATGTGTGTTTTGCGATGGATTGATGATACAATGGGCTTTGTTCACGGATCATTTTTTGTCCTGTTTCCCGGAGGCTGGTCATGATTCAGTTCCCAACAGGCGATTTTTTGGATGAGCGGAAGAGCCGTGATTTTTTGATGCGTCTCTCTCACCCCGACAGGAAAACCGCGCAATGTCTGAGCCGCAAGGAAACCTCCTGACCGCTGGCCGGAGACTGCACCTGCACCACGGCCCGATTGACCTCATCGTGGAAAGCTTTGGAGTGGCTGCCGAGGTTTTGGTAAGCTATCAACAGGCCCGCGAGCGTTTCCGGACGGTGCTGGCGGAACTAGTCTGCGAGCTTCCGCTGCTGCGAACGCAGGTGACGCAACTGCCCAAAGCACCACAGGGCGCAATGGCGCAGTGCATGGTGGCCGCCGTCCGGAACCACGATGGTTTTGTGACTCCAATGGCGGCGGTGGCAGGAGCCGTGGCCGAGGAAATTCTGGAGGCGCTGACCGCCGGGCGCAACTTGCGGCGAGCCTACGTCAACAACGGCGGTGACATCGCCTTCATGCTGGAAGCAGGAGCGTGCTTTCAGGTGGGGGTCGTCAACAATGCAGCACTGCCGGGATTGAACGCGCAGGTGGAGCTGCATCACGATGATCCAGTGCGCGGCCTCGCCACATCTGGATGGCGCGGGCGTTCGTTTTCCTGCGGGATCGCCGATGCGGTCACGGTGCTGGCGCGGACGGCGGCAGAGGCGGATGTTGCCGCAACCTTGATCGCCGGAGCCGTGAACACCGACCACCCTGGAATCATCCGCAAACCCGCCTGCGAACTGACGGACGACAGCGATTTAGGCGCACGGCTGGTCACGGTGTCCGTGCCGAAACTGCCCTGCGAAGCAGTGTCTGCAGCTTTGGCTCGTGGGGCAGAATACGCTCAACAACTCCGGAAATCCGGACGCATCGAGGCGGCTTACTTGGCTTTACAAGGAGCCACCCGAATTTTTCCCAACCCTCAAACCCAACAGACCCATGACGGACCTGATTCAGATTCGCAAAACCATCATCACGCTTGAAACCATCCGCCACGAAAACGGCCCAATCCCGGATCAGCCTGTCCGGCGCGGGGCGGCGCTGATCGTGATGAAAAACCCCTACGCAGGCCGCTATGTGGCAGACCTGCTGCCGCTGATGGACGCGCTCAAACCCGCCGGGCTGGAAGCCTCTGAGGAATTGCTTGACCTGCTGGGTGGTCCAGAGGCGATCCAAGCCTATGGCAAGGGCGCAATTGTCGGCACCGAGGGTGAGTTGGAGCATGGGGCGCTTTGGCACGTCCCCGGAGGTTACGCAATGCGGGAAGTGCTGGGTGGCACAGCGGCAATCGTGCCCTCTGCGAAAAAGGTGGGCGCGGTCGGCTGCACCCTTGACATTCCCATCGGCCACATCAACGCAGCCTATGTCCGCAGTCACTTCGATGCGATGCAGATCTGCGTGCACGACGCTCCACGGGCGCATGAGATCATTTACGGGTTGGTGATGACCACCGGCGGGCGCATCCACGCTCGTGTGGGTGGTCTGCAAAGCGAGGACGTCAAAGGCGAGGACGGCCTGCGCTGACACCTCCTTGTTGCTCACAAAGTGAGCGTTACCTTGGAAATTGTAGGAATCGGGAGCAGTTGGTTTTTCTGCACACGATGGCACAGGTGATGTCTGTGACCGCTAGGGTCTATTGCTGCTGAAGGGCAGTGGCGGTTTCCCGGATGCGTTGCCACGCCTGCTCGACATGCCGGAACTCGGTGTGGGTCTGGCCGATGCTCATGCGCAGGATGAGCGTGTCCCGCAGTTTGGTGTGGGTGAGGTAGAGCTTGCCACTTTGGTTGAGCGTGTCCAACAGGGCTTGGTTGAGGGCATCCCCGCCCTTGTGCCGGAAGCAGATCAGATTCAAAGGAGCCGGGGCCATCAGTTCAAACTGCTCGTCCGCTGCGACCCATGTTGCAAATTGTTGGGCGAGTTCGACGTGTCGGCGGATGTGGTGTCGCAGTCCCTCCACCCCGTAGTGCCGGATCACAAACCAGAGCTTGAGCGCCCGGAAGCGTCGCCCCAAAGGGATCTGCCAGTCGCGGTAATCAATGACGGCTCCAGATGCGGTCGCTTGGTTGCGCAAATATTCGGGTAGGATGCTCAGGGTTTTGATCAACGCAGTCCGATCCGCGACAAAGAAACAGTCGCAGTCGAAGTTGGTAAACATCCACTTGTGTGGATTGAAACAATAGCTGTCGGCCAACTCGACCCCCGCTTGCAAGTGCCGGAATTCCGGGCAAACCGCTGCGGTGCCCGACATCGCCCCATCGATGTGAAACCAGAGGTTGTGCTTTTGGCAAAGCTCGCCGATGGCAGGCAGCGGGTCGATTGCATTGGAAGACGTCGTACCCACCGTTGCCGCGACAAAGCAGGGGATTTTTCCGGCTGCTTGGTCCGCCTCGATCTTGCGGGACAAATCCTCCAAGTCCATCGCAAAATTCTCGTCCACCTCAACAAGCCGTAAATTCTCCCGACCGATTCCGGAAATCATCACCGCCTTCTCGATGGACGAGTGCGCCTGCGAGGAGGTGTACACCGTGAGTTGACCGTCGCAACCGCGAGCATTGCTGGCAAAATCCGTGGCACGCTCCCGTGCGGCCAGCAGAGCGGTAAGTGCTGCGCTGGAGGCAGAATCCTGAATCACACCGCCACCGTTTCCAGTGGATTTGAATTTCTCAGGCAACCCCAGCAATTCTGCGACCCAATCGAGGACATGCGTTTCCAATTCCGTGCAGGCCGGACTTGTCGCCCAGATCATGCCCTGCACTCCGAATCCGGCAGAGAGCAACTCGCCCAAAACGGAAGGTCCGGAGGTGTTCGCCGGGAAGAACGCGAAGAAATTAGGCGACTGCCAGTGCGTGATGCCGGGCAAAATGTGCTGCTCCACGTCCCGCATCATCGCCTCAAAGGATTCGCCCTGTTCCGGAGGGTGCGGCGGCAGTGCCTTGCGGACCTCTCCCGGTTGTGCCTGCGAAAGCACGGGCAGCGCTTCAACTCGATCCCAGTAATCGGCGATCCAGTCGATCAAGGCGTGTCCTTGTTTCCGGAATTCCTCCGGCGGCATGTGGAAGGAGTTTGTGATTTCAGGAGCTTGCGAGGTCATCTTGATTTTGTGTCGCTTGAATTGCAATTCACAGACTCGCCGTTTTCCCAGACCACCGGATACTGCTCGCTGTCAAGAACATCACCGTCCTTGAGGGTGGGGTTGCGGTTCCCCAAATGCGATCCCGGATCGGCGCAATAGACGGCTTCGCGTCCGGTGTAGCGCACGGCATAACCGCGTCGCCGCATGGTGTTGCTGTGGTTGCCGCCGGAGCCATGAACGACGAGCGCGTGGAAGGCCAGCACGTCGCCCGGCTCCATGTCCCACGAAACGATTTTGTGCTGGTCACGCTCAGTTTCGATGTCCGGCATCTTGACGAAATCCGGGTTCTGCTCGTAGGATTTGCTGACACCCGGAGCAAAATTTTCGGGTTGAAACCAATGGCCCCAACGGTGCGATCCCGGAATGAACTCCACCGCCCCGGTTTCCTTCGTCACAGGATCGAGTGCGACCCAGAACGACATCACGGGCCAGCCGCGCACGGGCCAGTAGGGTTGATCGTTGTGCCAGCGGGTGCGGTTGGAGGTGCTCGGTTCCTTGACGAAAAGCTGGTCGTAGAAGAGGTTGATTTTGTCCGTTTTTAAAAACTGCGCCGCCAGCGCCGGAAGCGGCGAGTTCCAACAGTAGTCCCGGAAACCCGGATTGTGTTCCCAAACGCGCATGCTGCCATGAAAACGCCCCTTGCCGCCTTCCGCTTCATAAGCGTGATGATGCGGACCGGGATTGGCGATGTCCTGCTCGATGGACTCGCAGAGCGTTTGCTGCCACTGCTCGTTGATCAGAGCTTTGAGCAGCAGCACTCCGTCCTCGTCAAAGGTGCGAATCTGTTCCTCGGTCACGGGTTGCGTGTTTGCCATCTTTCCTCGTGAAGCATGGGTTTGTGTTGAGTCACCAATAGCCAATGAGGATGCCCAGCTTCGCGGGGTCGTCCAAATTTTTGATGGTTTCCTCCGAAATCGTCACCCGTGTTTTCCGCTGCAAAATCCACTCGAACCAGCGGTCCTTCAGTTCGCGGCGCACGGCTTCATGTTCCGGGTCGCCACCCAAGTCCATGCGCTCCTGCGGGTCGTTTTGCAGGTCGTAGAGTTCCGGACGGAAACATGGATGGAAGATGCCTTTCCAGCGTTCTGTGCAGACCATCGTCGCTCGTGCGTCCTGCGGAGCCAATCCGAGGAAGCCCCGGGCGCGGCGGTTCGAGTAATCACTTTCGCTGATGGCATAATCGCGCCAAGTCACGTCTGGAGTTCCATGCAGCAAGGGCAGCAGCGACGCGCCTTCCAGCCGATGCTCCGGAGGCGTTCCGCCCAGCCACTCGATGAAGGTTGGCAGCAAGTCGATCCCCTCGACCATCCGGGAGTCGCGGGTGCCGCGTGTGGCATCGGCTTGTGGGGAGGGGTCATGGATGAGGAGCGGGATGCGCACGGATTCGTCGTGGAAGAGGTCTTTTTCGCCAAGCCAGTGATCACCGAGGTAATCCCCGTGGTCGCTGGTGAAGACGATCATCGTGTTTTCCCATTGCCCCTGTGCTTCCAAGAATTTCCAGAGCCGCCCCAAATGGTCATCAATCTGCTTGACGAGTCCCATGTAGGCTGGAATCACGGTTTCGCGCACCGCATCCCGCGCAAAGTTCTTGCTGTCCTCGTGCTGCATGAACGCAGAGCGCACCGGATGCGGATCACGTCGCTCGCGCTCACTGCGGTTCGGAGCCTGGACATCCTCTGGGCCATAAAGATCGTGGTACGGAGCTGGAGCCATGTAGGGCCAGTGCGGCTTGATGTAGCTCAAGTGCAGGCACCACGGTTCGTTCCCGGAATCACGGATGAAGTCCATTGCGCGGTTGGTCATGTACGCCGTCTCCGAATGCTCCTCTTGCACCCGTGCTGCGAACTTTGCGTTGCGCATGTACCACCCACTGAGGACTTCGCCGTTGGGCCCTTCAGCGGAGTTCGCAAATTCATTCCATGAATTGTCGGACTCGTAGCCCTGTTCCCGCAGATAGCGGTTGTAGGCCAAGTCCGGATCGGCCAGAGCAGCAGGATGCAGGCCGTCGTCCCGCTCATGCGGCTCAAAGCCGCACTGGCGCATCAGCACCCCCGCACGAGAATCCGGGTCAATGCCCAGCCGCTGAATCGTCTCCCGATCCGCTGCCATGTGCGTCTTGCCCGTCAGTGCGGTGCGCACGCCCAACGGTCGCAGGTAGTCGCCCAGCGTCCACTCGTCCACGCGCAGCGGATAGTTGTTGTAGCGCGCCCCGTGGCTGAAGACCGAACGTCCCGTATAGAAACTCATCCGGGACGGGCCGCACAACGGCGAGGGCACATAGGTGCGCGTGAAATTCACCCCCTGCTGCGCCAGCCGATCAATGTTGGGTGTCTGCAAAGTGGAGTGCCCGCAGCACGACAAGTAGTCGTAGCGCAACTGGTCGCACATGACAAAAAGGATATTCCGTTTCAAGGTGCCTCTTGTAGTCAAATGGATTCTTAGTTCATCTTATCCGATCCGGCAAATTCCTACAACCTCACCGTGTTTTGGTCCGCGCCTTGGTAGAGAATGTCTCGCATCACATGACTGGCGCGTTCATGGGCAGCAACCGCTTCTGAATCCAGCGCCTGTCGGGGACGTGGGGCGTGCTGGAAATGGTCGTAACGATCCTCCCCCCGGACGAGGGTGGCATAGTCCAACTCGGACAGCGACTGCCGGGCACAGGTGGGCATGTACTGGATTGAAAAGCCAATGCGCCGGTCAGCGGAATTGTTTGGTCCCGAACCATGCGCCAACCGCACGTCATGCAGAGACATCTCTCCGGGGTCGAGCGCCATCCTCGCGGTTTTGCTGGGATCAACCTCCACCGAAATTTCCTGTCCGCGTGTCAGCATGTTGTCCTGATGATAGCGGTCATCATGCGGCAGCGGTGGCTTGAGGTGGCTACCGGGCAGCACGCTCATGCAACCACTTTGCTCGTTGGCAGGCGAAAGCGCGATCCAGACATTCACCACGTCTCCGCCCGTCAGTCCCCAGTAGGTGATGTCCTGATGCCAAGAGACGAAGCTGGGGCTGTGGGCCTCCTTGATCCAGAAGATGGTTCCCCAGCAGAGCAAGTCCGGACCAATCAAATCCTCGACCGCATCCAAAATTATGGGATGCCGGATGAGGTCATCCAACCATGGAAACAGCAGATGCGCCTGACTGCGTTGTCCTCCTTCAAGGGGGTGTCCCTGCTCGTTTTCAAAGGTTTCCAACTTACTCCTGAGTGCTGCAACCTCTGTCTCGCTCAAAAGCGGAACGGGGCAGAAAAAACCAGTGCTGCGGTACTGCGTGATTGCGTCTTCAGTAAGGCATTTTGGCATGATATGTTATGGGTTGTAGTTCACCAATCCGGGGGGCAATTCACTCGGCGGCACCGTCCAGACCCAGCGCGATCACCTCATCCAGCAAGCGATTCAACCGTTCCAGTTTATCCGGCGACACCTCCATTTCAAACTCTTGATACTTTGCTTCCACCAGAGGACGGATTTTCTCAAATAACGCCTGACCTTTGGGCGAGAGTCGCAGGTTCACTCGTCGTCGGTCCTCGACCACTCGTCGTCGTTCGATTAGTCCGGACTGCTGCAAGCGACGCAAGATTCCCGTCAAACTCGGACTGAGCAAAGCACAGAGGTCAGCCAGACGACGAGCCTCCAGTTCCCCATATTCCTCCAGCGTCCGGATGATGCGCCACTGCTGCTCCGTCACCGCATGGGCATGGAACAGGGGGCGGAAATGCGCCATGGTCGCATCCCGTGCCCTCAGTAATTTGAAGGGCAGGACTTCTTGAAAATCTCTCACGTTAACGTCTGCTCATTTTAAATAATGCTTGACCGAAAAATAACATTCATTATTTATATCAACAGGATACATTGATAGTTGCGACCTGAAGATTCGAAAAAACCCGTATGCGTATCCTTAGACAGAGAAGGCGCCCCTCAGGGGGCCACTAAGCTGCTGCGTGCACACAGCGACTCCTTTGTGGTTGAAACCAATGTGCATTATCCGACCGACATTAACCTTCTCTTTGATGCCACACGCAAGACGATTGCAGAATGCACCTGACTGTCGGGGACCTGTCAGCAGACGGGTTGGCGACAATGCCGCAACAAGAGATCTTATCGCAAATAAGCGCGTGAGTCGGCGCAAAATTTTTCCGTTTCGGTTTAGGGGTTCATGCCGCCTTGAGCCATGCCTCTGGCGAGGCGTATTACCTGCGCATTCAGGCGTACACCTCCATCCTGCTCGGTTACGCGATTTGAGGCGTGCTGTTTCTCAATCTGATTGCTTGGACACAGATGCGGCATCACGTTTCCACAATCTGGTTGCTGCTGCTCATCATTGCCGCCATTTCCTCGATCTGCATCTTTGCCATCCTCAAGACGACCAAGCTCCAGTCGTTCAGCGCGGACCAGCACGATCAGGTGCAGGGGGAGCTGTTTTTTCTGGAAAAGGAGCTTGCGGACATGGCCTCGGAGGACTCGAACACAGAACGCCAGCGGCTTCTCAGTGCCAAGGCGCTCTTGCAGCGGGTGGACGAGTCCATCAGCTTCAATGAGCTGATCCACCAACCTACGCGGGTGATGGGCTATCCGGCCACGCACAACGTGATTAGTTCCGCGCTGGGCATCATCTTCACAGGCTTAGTGCTGGCGGCAGAGGGTTTTGCCGGCTCCAGCATCGCCTCCGATGTCAACGGATGGTTCAACTACTGAGGCTTGAGCTGCGGCTCCGGAAGAGGCTTGCTGCGAAAGTGTGCAGTCGTGTACACTATCCGTGTAACGAATCAAACCGAACCTCCAGAAAGCAATCGCACCATGCTCAGCGTCCCGTTTACCGAGTTTCGCAAAAACGCCTCCGCTTTGATTTCAGTGGTGGAGCGTGGCGAACGCATTGAACTCACCCGCCACGGCAAACCTGTGGCTGAAATCTCTCCGGTTTTTCAGGAAAAAGTGGGTCCGCCCGCCTGGAAGCAGCCAGGATTGCGGTTGGCCACGAAGGGAGAAGGACTCTCGCAAGCAATCTTGCAAGACCGTGAGTTTGCTGTGAAATGAAGGTCTTCTTCGACTCGTCCTCCTATGCCAAACGCTTTCTTGATGAGGCTGGGAGTCAGGAGGTCGAAAGTCTTTGTCAGCAAGCCGATTCTTTGGGGTTGAGCATCCTGTGCTACCCTGAAATCCTCTCTTCCCTCAACCGCCGTTTGAGGGAAGGAAGCATCACTTCGGAAGATAAGGACGAGTTGGCAGATGTAGAAATCCTCCACATCACGCCAGAGGTGACGGAACAGGCCGGAAGGCTTTTAGAAACAAACGTACTTCGGGCGATGGATGCTTTGCAAATCGCCTGCGCCCTGAAATGGAAACCGGACCTGTTTGTGACTGCCGATCTCCGACAAGCCAAGGCCGCCGACAGGGCTGGGCTTTCTACAAAAACTCAGTGAATGCCGTCTGTCATCGTGAATCTCGCTCAAGAGCGGTATGGCCGATTCAGCAACCCAACACTTCCCGTGTTGTGGAGAGGGCGCGTTCGGCGTACCACGCCTTGCGTTGGGCTTTGGGCATTTTGCGGTTGGGCGGATCGAGCAGTCCAAAGTTGGCGTTCATCGGCTGAAAGTTCTTGGGTTCCGTTTCGGTGAGGTAGCGCAACAAACCGCCAAACATGGTGGTGGGCGGCGGAATCGGCGTTTCGTACCCGGACAGCCTTCCTGCGATTTGCGCGGCGGCGTGCAGGCCCATTGCGGTGGATTCCATGTAGCCCTCGACTCCGGTGAGTTGTCCGGCACAAAACAGGCGCGGCTCGTTTCGAAAGTTCAGCCGGGGCGTGAGTAGCCGGGGGCTGTTGAGGAAGGTGTTGCGGTGGATCGAGCCGAGCCGCACGAACTCCGCTTCCTCCAACCCTGGAATCCTCCGGAAAACCTGCTGCTGTGCGGTCCACGTCATCTTGGTCTGGAAGCCGACGAGGTTGTAGAGGGTGCCGATCGCGTTTTCCTGCCGAAGTTGCACGACCGCGTGAAACGTCTCTCCAGTCGCCGGATGTCGCAAGCCCACCGGCTTCATCGGCCCAAAGCGCAGGGTGTCCTGCCCTCGCTCCACCATCACCTCAATCGGCAGACACCCCTCGAACGGGCGCACGTCCTCAAACTCGTGCATCGGCACCGTGTCCGCCTCCCGGATGGCCTCGATGAACGCCTCGTACTGCTCACGGTGCATCGGACAGTTGAGGTAGTCCGCCTCGCCCTTGTCGTAGCGCGAGGCCCGGAAAATCTTGACGGGATCAATGGATTCGGCCAGCACGACCGGAGCGATGGCGTCGTAGAAGGAAAGGTAGTCGGAACCACAAAACCCGCCCAACGATTCCACCAGCGCCTCTGAGGTCAAGGGTCCGGTGGCAACCAGTACGGCGGGATGCTGACTCAACAGCTTCCGGAGGTCGCTCGCCTCCTCCCGCACGAGTGCGATGTCGGGATGCTGCTCCAGTCGTGCGGTGACTTCTGTGGAAAACGGCTCCCGGTCAATCGCCAATGCTTGTCCGGCAGGCACGGCATGGTGCTCGGCAACTTCGAGAATCAGCGAGCCTTGCAACGCCATCTCCGCCTTGAGCAGTCCGTGAGCGTTTTCGACAGAGCGGCTTTTGAAGGAATTGCTGCACACCAGTTCCGCGCAACCGTCCGTCTTGTGTGCCGGAGTCATGCGCTGGGGGCGCATCTCAAACAGCGTGACCGCATGTCCAGCCTGCGCCAATTGCCACGCCGCTTCCGATCCGGCTAGCCCTGCGCCCACGATGGCGACACTTTGTTTTGAGTTCCCGGAATCCGTCATTGGTTCAACCGACTTGCAAGCCACCGCCAAGATGCGTTACGATTTCCCATCTTAGTGGAATCGGCTTTCGGCCTGCAAGACGGGACTGGAGCGTGGCAAGCTTTGTGAACCTTCTTTGAACAGCAACATGCACAAACTTGCACCTTCGCTTCATGGCATTCCGAACCACCCACTTCACCGGGAGGGTCCACCTCCCCAAGCTTGGAAGACGACGACGCACGCCTAAGAACCTTGTCTTAGGCGTGGAGCAATTTCCGGCAACCAACCGAGGAGCAGACTATGGACGGCAACATTATCGCCATGATCTTCGCGGTGCTTCACATCCTCTGGGTGTTGCCCACCACCTACTTCCTGACGCTCATCGTCCTCAACCGCTGATTCCGGAAGCTTCCGGACAGCGACGTTCCTTAGCACGGGGCTGAGGCCGATGCACCTCTACTACGAGCGGCAGGGAGGCAAAGGGCGGCGTTTTTACTGGCTGGGATGGCGTGAGGTCATTCCGGAGTTGGAACGGATGCGCTGGCAGGTGCTGCTACGCTGGGGGTACATTGGCGGCGTGACTCAATCCCACTCCCTCTGGTTCCGGGATCAGGAGGACGCGCTTGGCAAGGTGCAGAAGCTCCACCAACTCCGTCTGCGCCATTCCTACGTCCGGAAAGTCAATCCGAGCCTCCTCCAGCAGACCTTCGAATTCCTGCAACTCAGCGATCTCCAGCAACTCGAACTCTTCCCTGAATTCGACGCGGCCTGACCCTCACTCAGAATAAGGCCGCAGGCACTCCACAAGGGCATAGTCGGAGCCTTGCTCGACAATGGCGTAGTGCTGCCCGCATTTTGTGTAGGCATCTGACTTGAACACATGGGGATCGTTGTACTTGAACCGATGGATTGGCTGGGAAGACTGGCAGCCCAGCATTCCAAATAGGAACACCAGCAGCACCGGAATCAGGAATCGTGGAGTCATGGCATCGGCATCGTTTCGGCCAAGGCCATCCAAGAATCCTGCCAGCCTTGGAACTCGCGCGCTTCCGCCGAATCTGGGCAAGGCCGTTGACCCTCTGCGGTGGGTCGGGTACACTGAGCCGATGCTGAATTTTCTTGGAAACCTATCCCAAAATGAGAGGCCGCATCTGCCATGAGTGCCGTTCCCGTCTCCCCCCGCCAACCTTTCAAAGCACGTCCCTGATGGATGCCTGGGTTCAAGCAGGAGGCTGGGGAACCTTGGCCCTCTATTTCCTGAGTTGGGGGGCTGCCCTGACCCACCACTCGCAGGCGTTGCCGCATTGGCTGGACCACCAAGGCTTGCGGGTGGGCTGGGCACTGCACACGGTGGTGCTGGGACTCATGCTGCCCCTGCTTTCGATCTGGCCCGCCAGCCTAGCCGAAGACCTGCTCAGCGTGGTTGCGTGGGGTTGTGTCACCCTCGTGTTGACCATCCCGCAACGGCTGAAGGCGTTGCTCAATCTGGTAGTGGTGCGGGTGTTTGCCATCCTGTTGTTGGGAATTGCCGTGGTGCTCTCCGGCAGCGAAATTCCCGGACTGCAACTGCTTGAACACGAACACTGGCTCTACCACGCCCTGCTCAGCCTGCACATCATCGGCTTTGTCGCGGGCTACATTCTCTTCGGTTGGGCCTGTCTTGCCAGTGCCTTGTTTCTCTATGAGGAACGGCAACTGAAAGCGAAGCTCATGCAGCCCGTCCTCAAGCACTTTCCAGCCTTGGGCACCTTGGACCGCATCTCGACCCACGCCATTCGTCTGGGTTTTTTGATGCTCACCTTGGGCTTGGTGCTGGGCGCAGTGCTGGGCGATGGTTTTTCCGCAGGGGCCGTCTCCGGACGCCTAAGTTTTTCGGTCGCCATCTGGTTTGTGTACGCCGTACTGCTGACCCATCGGCAACTCGAGCCGCCTCCGGGACGCTGGACGGCCGTTTGGCCGATTCTAGGCTTTCTCTGTTTTTTGACTGCACTTGTGATGGAAATCTACCACCTCAGCCTTCCGGACATCCCCCAATGATCTGCTTTGTCTGACATGCCTTTTGATTCCATGCCCCCACTGCCCGAAGACGACCACCGCTTGGTCCAGGAAGCAATTGCCGCTAACGTAGATCAAACACTCTCGATGCTTCCGGCAGTGGTCGAGGTCGTGCTGGCCCGGCACCTGCCCTTGCGTAGCGCTCTGGTCTTGGAAACCTGCCGGAGCCTTGGCGGTGCAACTCAAGACCTGCACACAGTCGCCGCCGTGTTGGAATATCTCAATGTTGCGGCCCTGCTGCACCGTAATCTCGAGATTGCCGAAAACGCCCGCCGCCAACAGCACGAGGTTCAGCAACTTTGGGGCAGTGAAGCGAGCGTTTTGTTGGGAGATTACCTGCTTTCGATCTCCTTCCAAACGCTCACACGCCTCGGCAATCTCGACATCCTCGAAACTGTCGCCCTGCTCACCAAGAACATCGCCCGTGGGCAAATCCTCGAAATTTCTGGAGACCTCTGGAGCGTCACCCCCCAGCAGTGGGAGCCGATGATCCGTCAGAAACGCGCCAGCCTGTTTGCCTCCGGAGCGAAATGCGGGGCGATCTGGTCCGGAGCAAACAGCGCTCTGCAAACCACACTCTATGATTACGGCCTGAACCTCGGTGTCGCCGTACAGGCGGAGGAGGACTGGCAAACGGGCCGTGATCCGGAAGCCCTCAGCACTGCTCTCGGCGCAGGTCGTCCGCTTTTGCCGATTTGCCTGCTGCTTCACGAACAGGGCACTCCTGCAACACGGGAACAGTTGCGCCGCGAACTCGACACGCTTTCGGAAGCGGAAAAACCCGCATGGCTGCTGGAGCGTATCACTGCCAACGAAATGACGGAACGCATGGAAACGTGGATGCAAGTCCGGCTGGATGCGGCGTGTGCGGCCCTCGATGAAATCTCCGCACCGCTGGCCTCCCTGCGGCACTTGGTAACCCTTGATACCCTGAATGCAACGCCATGACTTTTGAAAACTCCGGATTGCAACTCAACCAAGATGGCCCGATTGCCGAATTGGTGCTCAACCGCCCTGAAAAGGCAAACGCACTGGACGGTGCGCTTTGGTCCGCCATCGGCGAAGCGTTTCAGGAAATTGACGAAACTTCCTCGGCCCGCGTGGTGATTCTGCGGGGGGCCGGAAAGCACTTCTGCGCCGGAATTGACCTCTCGTTGCTGGGAAAAACTCAGCAGGAGGCCATGCAGGAGAGCTGTGAAGCCCGCAAACGGGAGCGGCTGAGACGGCACATCCTCGAACTTCAGGACTCATTCACCGCGATCGAGCGTTGTCGTAAGCCCGTGCTGGCCGCCATCCACGGAGCTTGCATTGGGGCCGGGGTGGATTTGGTGACGGCCTGCGATTTGCGCTACAGCACCGCCGCTGCCGTCTTTCAGGTCAAGGAAGTTGATCTCGCGATCACCGCCGATGTGGGCACTCTCCAGCGCCTGCCCCATCTCGTCACCCACGGGGTTGCACTGGAACTCTCCCTCACCGCCCGCAAGGTTTTCGGCAGTGAAGCCCAAGCACTTGGACTGGTGAATCGCTGCTTTGAAGCTCAGGAATCCCTGCTCGAAGAAACCCGCAAACTCGCACAAAGCCTTGCGGATAAATCTCCCCTCGCGGTGCAAGGCACCAAGGAAATCTTGCTCCACGCCCGCGATCATTCAGTGTCCGAAGGTTTGCGCTATGTGGCGGCGTGGAATGCGGCACTGCTGCTCTCCGACGACCTCACCGTAGCTGCAGAGGCAATGATGCAAAAACGCCCCGCGCAGTTTCGGGATTGACTCCGGAAGCACACTTCAACTGGCACGGACCTAAAAAAAGGAGACGACATGATTCCAGGATTGAGTGAGGCCAACATCCGCAAACAGGCAGGAGGGAACTCGTTCGAGCTTGGCAAGGACTACTACAGCAACAGGGCGGTGCTGACGCTGACGCGACGTGGATCCGTCATCCACGCTGAAGTCGCAGGCAGCGAGTATGAGCCGTACCGCGTTTGGATCAACTTCGATAAGGGTGGCTTGTGTTCCGGGGAATTCTCCTGTCCCTATGACAGGGGCGGTTGGTGCAAGCACTTCGTTGCCGTGTTGCTGACTTGCCTGCACGAACCGGAAACGCTGGTCGAACGTCCGAGCCTTGCGGACATGCTCGCCCCCTTGGAGCGGAAGCAACTTCAAGAACTCGTGCAGCGGCTAGTGCAAGACGGTCCGAAAGCGCTGGAAATGGTCGATTTGGAAACCACCTCGTGGCGCACCGTTTCAGATGACGAGGATTCCGGAGCGGCCACCAAGCCTTGTCCGGCGCTTGACCCGGAACCGTTTCGGAGGCAGGTGCAGTACATTTGCCGAGAGGCCATCAGCGCGTGCGAGTACGGGAATGACTGGGAAGCAAACTAAGCCACTGATCGGCTCCGGGAACTGCTGAAGCAGGGAGGAAAATTCTTGGCAGGGGATGAGCCGAAAAAGGCGCTGCTCATCTTTCAGACCATCACCGAGGAAATCATGGACTCAGGAAAGGCGCAACTCTACCACCACGCCGCCGATTGGCTGCGCAGGGTCCGCTCTCCTACGAAGTTTCCGGGGGCATGGAGCAATGGCGAAAGTATTACGCGGAAGTGTCTGCAAAGCACGGGCGGAAATACAAGTTGATGGGCTT
>LWDU01036421.1_pt1 | contig 15179 bp, 8 predicted proteins | sample 727161 | NCBI WGS metagenome assembly LWDU01 (sample SAMN04566230, study PRJNA314399) | hydrothermal vent metagenome | isolation source: deep sea hydrothermal plume seawater | place: Mexico: Gulf of California, Guaymas Basin | collected 2004-07-11 | reverse complement strand
CAAACCAGACAGAAGCCAGGGCCCGACACATGATAGGTTTGAATGTTATGTCAATTTTGAGTCGTTCCCACCATCCCTGAATTCGTCCCACCTACCAGGGGCTCCTGCCATGGGTAAGTTCAAACCGTTCCTCTTCGGCGCACTATTTGGTGCCGGTACTGTATTCATCGGATTGCAGTATCACATCGTTCAGTCACACGAAGGCATTCGCGTGGTACCCCGCACGCCACAGCACGCCATTGGGCTGGCCTACGTTGATATCCGCAACTGGGGTGCCGAACAGTGGGCTGACCGTCCGGAACTTGCGCGAGCTCTTGTGGCGCATGGTTCGACTGATCTGGTGGCTTCGTCGGTGACTGAAGGACTTGTGGAATCGATTTCGTCCGAGAGTGCGATTCTGGATCAGCTACGGGGATTCGTGAATGAATCGCCGGATTCCAACGACGCGGGATTGCTGTTCAACGATTCTGATTTCGCTCCGAATGACGCGCCGTCAGATTCGAATCATCAGGGCCTGATAACCATTCCGTTTGAGGATGCTCGCAAACAACGATCGGCCGACACAGCATCCACCGTCAATAGTGCGAATCGACCGTCGCTGGCTTCCAGGGACATCAATTCCAGCGCTGATCAACCGGGCTGGAGACGGAATTACGAGTCGTCGGACAAGGCTGTCATTGCCCGAGCCCCCGCGACGGGGCAGCGTGATATACCATCGGTCGACGACGTGTTTGGTTCGGGGCGAAACACGTTTTCAAGTCAACCTTCTTTTGGCACAGCGAGTCCCGAAAGCAAATTGGATAGCGGCTCAGCAGGGCTTTCCGTTCATCAGGAATCAAGTCTGCTTGAGGATATGTTGTTCGGAGAGGAAGAAACGTCATCGCGTACTTCCCGTCTGGCAGAGGACGACGCCGGTGCAGGTAGCTTTGAGGACATCACCAACACTCTGGACAACCGGGCCGCGCAGGCCCTGAGACGCGCTCGCGCTGGTTTTCAGCAGCCCACGAATCGGGCCCTTCCGCGGTCGGCAGACTCGACGAACCGCTATGTCCGTGACACGGCGAATGATTCGCATATGGACCGCAGATCGTCGATGTTTTCGGGTGACGCTCCGACGACGGAATCGTTCGGCGAACGCAGGACGCAGCTGCCGGACCCACTCAAAGCCATCCGCGACGGGTTTGACCCGTTTGTCGAGTAGCCACTTCATTGGGTGACCCAATGCGGTGGCCCGATCTCACCGACCGCTGATAACGCGTCAGACACGCGTCAGACACGCGTTCCTTCAGAATCCAGCGGTGGCGCACCAGGCGAATAATGCTCCGGGTATTGTCGTTGGCCGATTGTCTGAGTAAACTCAGTGCAATCGGAAGCACGCCATTTTGGTCCTGTGGAGTCGCACATGCTAAATCTCACCAGCCGCGGAACGGCTCATACCTGCGGCGGTGCCACTCGCCGTGATTTTCTGCAAGTAGGATCTCTGGGCGCCGCCGGATTGTCCCTGGCGCAATATGCGCAAGCGAAAGAAGCGGGTGCTGTGGCGCCGGGACATGACGAACGTTCGTGCATCATGATTTTCAATCTTGGTGCACCAAGTCAACTCGACACGTTCGATATGAAACCGGATGCCCCGGCGGAAGTGCGAGGTCCGTTTCAGCCGATTGCCACCAAAGGCGACTTTGAAATCTCTGAGATTCTGCCGCGACATGCGGAGATCGCCGACCACTTTTCGCTGGTGCGGTCCTGTCATCACACCGGAGCAGCCGTCCACGATGCCGGCTGGCAGATGATGCAGACCGGTCGACAGTTCACGGGCGGTGTCGACACGCCTCATGCCGGGGCCGTGCTGAGTTTTCTGAAGGGCCGCCGCACAGACCTGCCGCCGTTTGTTGTGCTGCCGGAAACCATGGGACGCGGTGGCGGTAATCTGCCCAACGGTCAGGCGGGCGGATTTCTGGGCAAGTCACACGACCCGTTCGCACTGATGGCTGATCCTTCGCAGCCGAACTTTCAGGTGCCCGACCTGCTGCCCCCGGAAACGATCGGAGAGGCCCGTCTTAGTCGTCGAAAAAAACTACGTGACCTGGTCGACGAAACCGTCAAGGATTTTGAATCCACTGAGAACGCAGCATTGCTGGACGAAAACTTCCAGGCCGCCTACCGCATGATGACCAGTTCACAGGCTCGTGACGCGTTTGATCTGTCGCAGGAATCCGAAGACACACGCAACCGTTACGGCATGAATCGATTTGGACAGTGTTGCCTGCTGGCTCGACGGTTGGTCGAGACCGGCGTACGCTTTGTCACGGTGAATACGTTCCTGACTGTCTTTGACGAAATCACCTGGGACATCCACGGATCAAAGCCGTTCACGTCCATCGCGGGCATGCGGGACATCGTGGCGCCCATGTATGACCAGGGCTATTCGGCTTTGGTCAGCGATCTTCACCAGCGAGGCATGCTGGACAATACGCTGGTCTGCAATCTGGCGGAATTTGGTCGCACGCCCAAAGTGAATCCGGCTGGTGGTCGCGACCACTGGCCTCAATGTTTTACGACGTATTTTGCCGGCGGTGGCGTCAAGGGCGGGCGGGTTGTCGGAGCCAGTGATCCGATCGGCGGAGTTCCCGCAGATCGACCGGTGTTGCCCGCAGATGTGGTGGCCACGATCTTTCACAGCCTCGGTATGAAACTGGAATCGCACTTGCCAGGTCCTGCCGGACGGCCATTCCCACTGGTCGACTTTGGTCACCGGGAAATCCACGAACTGTTCTGATCACTACTGTGATGCGGTGCGTCGTTCTCCCGACTGCTGTGCGCGGGTCTCCCGACCCCGCACTGTCGCCGACCGCAGGTCTCCCCCCGTTTTTCCCTTCGCTCGCAGCTCTGGCGCGCGCTGAAGCGCAGGAGACCTTCGGTCAGCAGTGGGCGAGGTCGGGAGACCTGCGCCCAGCACGTGGAGTCTCGCCGGCTCTAATAAACGGCGGCTGGCCGGCGGAGACCACCCTGTGGATAGTTGGGGGCCATTGATTCCGGCTGGGTCGAAAGCCCGTTGAACAATCGCTGTTCGGCAGCCTGACGTGCTTCCGTGCGTGGCCGAGCATAGTCGCGAGGCCGGGTTGAGTCCGTCGGACCAATGTTAGGATCCAGAAACGGATCCTGTTGCTGATAGGCCAGCGCCTCCGATCGCGGATGGCCTGTCCAGGCCATTGGGAACCGCGTGTTCATCGGAGAAATACAGCCACTCATCAGGACACACGCAACACAAAGGCAAACCGTTCCTGACAGCTTTGCGGTGTTGTGGGATGTGTTGTCGTGCGGGTAGCGCATGGGTGTGTCGCAGAGTTGTAATCGCTGTTGAGACGCGGAAGTCAACCTTCAGAGATCCTGAAAATTGTCAGCACGCCGGAATCTATGGTTAATCAATCACATTCAGCAATACCACATTCAGTAGAAAGAAGGGCCGCCCGCACAAACTTTTCAAGGAATACGCTTCTACGCAACTGTGTCCTTTGACAGGGTTTGCGAGACATCCTATCGTCTCGCCTCCTGACAGATGCGTTCGAACGGAATCGAGCTTGTCAGGAACCCGAGAGGGTTTGGCCAGGGACGGCCCTTTTCTCTCATTTCGATGTTTGTGGCGCTGACTCGCCAGCCTGTAACGTCAACTGCCTCTGAAATTCCGCACGCAGTTCATACAGGCGATCTGCGTCCGTGCCATCCGGCTGTTCTCTGATGAACCAGTTGGCGTCGTCGATCGCTTCGGCCAGGCGACCTGTGCGAGCCCGAAGTTCCAGTCGTTTGGCCCTGAATTCAAGTGCGCTATCGTCAATAGCGACCAGCGTCTCCAGATATCGCAACACTCTTTCGTTGTCTCGACGACTCTCTGCAAGGCCCAGCAGGTTGATTAGCATTCGTTGCACGACCTGTACCGGTTCCTGTCCCTCAAAGAACTCCGGTCGCAGCGACTCCCCGCTGCCTCTGATGATCTTTTCCGCATCCACAATGCTAAGTCGTTGGCCACGGTTGAAGACGTCGATGATCTGTTTTTCTGCGTCTGGTTCCTGTGGTTCAAAACGAACGACGAAGCGGCGGGGCAGTCCCAGTCCGACGACCTTCAGATCCAGGCGACGTGCGAGTTCGATGTACAGAACCGAAAGCGTGATGGGCAATCCTTCCCGGTCATCGATGACTTCGTTCAGATAGCTGTTGGATTTCGAATAGTATTCCCAGTGACTGCCGTGAAATCCGTATTCTTCGAACAGGATCCGGTCCAGAGCCTCAAGACGTTCCGATTCCGTTGCGTTTTCTCCGGCTTCATCACGAATCTCGCCAGCCAACTGGTCGACTCGCGCAATATAGACATCGGGGTCAACTTCCGCATTGTCCAGCACAGCGATCAGTAGCGCCGCCTTCAACAGGTCGGGAGACGGCTTTGTCGTTTCGCTGTCCGATGAGTTTTCGGAGGCGTTGTCTTTGGTCTCATCCGTTACTGCGACTGCCGGATTCTGACCCAACGCTTTCAGAATCTGTTGTCGCACGTTCGCAGCGTGCACGTCGATCGCCATTTGACGCAGATGCGTTGCTCTTAACTCAAGTGCTTTGGCTTTCTGTTCAATCAGCAGGGCCGATTGCCGCTCCAACGGCATCAGTTGTTCAATCGTCTGTAGCGAAGCCGGTCGAACGGATTGTACACCATCCAGGATCCGGGCGATTGTGTTCCTCTGATCGTCGGTTGGTCGGATTGATGGAATCGACGGCGCCACAACGAAACGGCGGAAACCTGCTGAAGTGCCGCGGAACGTTACCAATCCGATGCGTCCCCACGGAAGCTCCGCGTCAGTGGACTGTACGACAGGTTCATCATTGACGTAACAATGAAACTGATTCTCTTCAATTCGCACCTTGAACGTGTTCCAGTCGTTCGGACGGTAGGCGGGATGCGGTTCATTGTGCAGAATCGTCCATGAATTCAAATCGGGCCCGTTGAATCGCGTCAGACGAATTTTTCCGGCACTGGGGTAGAAACCGTAGTGCCGATGGTCGCCGTCGGCATGGAACGCCAGGCCCGCTGCGCCACTTTCTTCGTCCAGCTTCACTTCGACCTGAATTTCGAACGGCTGTTTGGGTGCGGCAGACGGTTGCAGACAAAGCGAACGTCCTCCGAATGCAGTGCCGTAACCGTCCACCAGAATCCGACCAGCTCGCTGCCGCCAGTTTGCGTCCCACAGGATGTCCCAGCGTTTCGGATCCAGAGCGCCGATCGTCATCCACCGTTTGATGGGCATCGGCACGGGGGCGTCAAGCATCGTTTTCAGGTGTCGGACAGGAATCGCGAAACCAAGATGGCCGGTCGTCGTTGACTTCAGAGTGACCACGCCGATGACCTTGCCGCTGCGGTCGATCACCGGCTCGCCGCTGCTTCCCGGTTCGATGGCGACAGACAGCTGCAGCATCGAAATTCCTTCGATGTCGTCCCGGCCGGAAAGAATGCCGGCATGCACACTGTCATTGAAACCGCGCGGGTGTCCAGCCACAACAACGGACTGACCGACGACGACACTCTCCGAATCGCCGAGAGACAACGGAGTCAGGTCCGTGGCATCCACTTTCAGAACGACAAGATCAAGCAACCCGGTTGCTGTGTGAACATGAGTTACTGGCAACGATGTTCCGTCCGTCAGTTCGACACGAATCGGCCGACGATCACCAATCACATGTCGCGCTGTCGCAATCAGACCGTCCGATGATATGACAAAACCAGTGCCGTGTCCGAAACTCTGTCGATCCCGCCCGATGGCGTGAACAACAACCAATGACTGCTTCACTTCCTTTGCGAGATCCGGCAGTGACCGCTCTGATCTGGTGTCAACAGCGGCGACATCTGCCAAATCGTCCGGGTCCCCTGTCCCTTGTTCCTGCGCGGCTGCGAACGGCGCAGAGCAGGCGAACAGCACCAAAAGCGAAAAACAGCAGCCGGCCCAGGCGTTATGCCAGCCACTTGAAGGCGTTTGCAGGTGATGTGAAGAAAACAACCTTTTCTCCCGAAACCACGGTGAGGTAATCACGTTAAACATCTATGGACGATGTCGTAGTGTCGCACATTCGCCACATTGTCGGCAGTCATGTCCAGGCCGGATTGTGTTTGAATTCAGCGGAATAGACGTCCACGAAAGAAGATACGAGGGAATTAGCGATCATTCCGGCCCGTTTTTGGCGGACGGCCCGTTACAAATATTGACGACTGGTATTTCAGGGACCAACGTCCGTAGAATCGCAGACAGGTTCGAAAATGCTGAACGAACAGGCTCAACAATGAATCGTATGCTGCTGCTAACGCTTTGTTTTTGTGGAATAACACAGGCTGAGGTGAGTGCCGACCTGGTCACACTCAAGACTCGGCAGTCACAGCTGGACAAAGCGCTCAACAAAGTTTCGCCCGCTCTGGTTGCGGTGAAGGACGACTTTGGTGCTGGCAGCGGAGTCGTCGTGTCAGCGGATGGTGTTGTGCTGACGGCTTCGCACGTGGTCGACAGTCGCCGCCGTCGCTCGCCCAATCGATTGCAGGTTGTGTTCCCGGATGGTGCCGTCTATCGCGCCGAAGTGTTGGGGATGAACCGTTCGGTCGATGCGGCCATGCTGAAGATCACCGACCGACCGCGCAATGGAAAATCGTTTCCTCATGTGGACCTTGGCGAATCCAGCAAACTGCAACGCGGCGACTGGTGCTTTGCCCTTGGACATCCCGGCGGAATTCAAGAGAATCGTCCGGCTCCGGTACGCCTTGGTCGGATACTTTCGGCCGGCCATCGAACGGTCGTTTCTGACTGTGCCATCGTGCTGGGTGATTCGGGCGGACCGTTGTTCGATCTGTCGGGTCAGTTGATCGGTATCCACAGTATGATCACCGAAGTCATCGTGGAAAATCGTCATGTCGCCGTTGATGCATTCCGCCGTGATGGCGACCGGATGGAAAACCGCGAAAGCTGGGGAAAACTGCAGGCTCATGACAACGATCTGGTTGAGACATCCTTTGTCGGAATGTTCCTGCGTTGGCGCAACTTCACTCCGGAAGTTTCACGGGTGGTGAAAGGCAGTCCGGCTGATCACGCGGGGGTCCGTCCCGGTGATCTGTTGCTGACGATTGCTGATCAGTCTTTTGCAGACCCGCTGGGACTCAGTACGCTGCTGGCCGACATCGCCGAAGACCAGCGTGTAAAGGTGCAAATCGACCGCGTCGGACGGGAAAAAGACCTGACGATGACAACAGGTCGCAAACCGACGGATGAAGAATTGGCTCAGCGCGAACAAAATGATGACGACCCTACGCCTGAGGACCTGCGACGCCACAAAGAGTTGAAGAATCAACTGACGTCGCTTCGTCGAGTCGGTCCGTATGAAAAGCGCAGCACGGAAGAACTGGATCGGTTTTTACCGGCTGTCAGTCAGGCCCGTGACAGCGTCGTGGAATTCCGCGAACTCGGCGAGACACTGGCGCTGGGCACTGTGATGAGCGACGATGGTTACATCCTGACAAAAGCCAGTGAACTGGAAAACGTCATCGCCCCCGAGTGCATTCTGTCGGATGGAACTCGTCCGAAAATACGGGAAGTGGCTATTGACCGGGCATTCGACCTGATGCTGGTGAAAGTTGATGCACGCAACCTGAAACCTGTGCAATGGGCCACCACGGCCGCTCCGGAAGCCGGCCGCATTCTGATCACCACCGACTCACGAGGTACGCCATTGCTGCCCGGTGTCGTCAGTGTGCCCGCCAGGACACTGCGAACGTCATCGAAGGGATTTCTGGGAGTCCGAATGAACATGGGGCCGAGATCACAGTACGTGTTGCTCGATGAAGTACTTCCGGGTGGCGCTGCCCACCGAAACGGTCTGAAGAAAGGCGACATCGTCCGTGCCATCAACGGAACGCAGATTGGCGATACCTTCCAGATGGGCAGCATCGTGGGGTCGGTGGCCCCGAATCAGAAGATCTCACTGAAATACCAACGTGGCGATACCGTGCGAACCATCGACATCGTGCTGACGCCGCAGTTCGTCTCGCCGGCGGGCGACGTGATGCTGGACCGGTACAGGAAGGACAATCTGGGCAAGTTTGCCAGTGTCCACAATTCCGGTTTTCCTGAGGCGCTGCAGCACGACACGGATTTGTTTCCGCATCAATGCGGCGGGCCGGTATTCGACATTTCGGGCAAAGCTATCGGGCTCAACATCGCTCGAGCTGCCCGTATCACCAGCTACGCCATCCCGGCCAAAGCCGTTCTTCGTGTCTTTGAAGAACTGAAGAATAAAGGTGAAGCGTCACGCCTGAAAGAAGCGTCCTGACCGGGACATCCCGGCGGATGATGGCGTGGCATGTGGGGACTGCGATTGCGGTGACGTGATTGCGGTTTTGCCGAGGTGGTTGAAGAGCTGGCGGCGACGCAGTTTTGCCGGTTGTTGGGCTGATAACCGCCGAATTCGGGTGCGATCACAGTTTGCCGTTCCTGGACTGAGCTTGCGAAGGAGAATCAAACCGGCACTGCCGTCCCCGGGGTTTCACTCGTGCCTCGCTCTAACCCCGGCCACACTCACACGGACTCCACATTCATCCATGAGCACCCCCCCGTCGAATTCCGGCAGATTCGCTGTGTTTCATCACAGGATACGAAGAACGGGCGAAATATGTGAAATCAGCAGACAATCGGGGCGTTCTTTCAGATCTCATTGATCAGTTCCGATATCGATCGTAGACTGACACCTCAAGGGCACTAGTGCTGCCTCCACATTAAGTTTACTAATGCTGACGGTAGCGGAAGTCGCCAGGACTTTCGTCGTTTGCCCTCGTTTGCCGAAACTCTGGGCGAGTTCCGCTACTGGTCAACTTAACATGGACAGACCGCTGGAGCAGTTTACTTATTGTCGTGAACGATGCTGGCTCGTGGGAGTAACGACACTGCTATTGAAAAACGTTCTTCGCGCCCACAAGTCAGCGTGAAACGCTATAGGGTTCATTGGAAGCTCGGAGTTACCTATGACTGATGCACCGAAATCAACGACCTTACTGGGACGAGTCAGGACGCGGTTGCAGATCGTGTCCGTGGCCAAAGCTTTGTATGTCGCCAGTGTTGCCGTGTTGGCTGCCGCCGTGGTGGCAGTGTTGCTGATTCGTCTGCTGGGGCTGATACCTCAGTCGCAGGAGCAACCGCTTTGGTTGCTCAGCATCCCGGCCGTCGCGGTGTTGCTGGCCGGAATCTTCCACCGCCGTGTGGAACAACAAACGGCCGCTCGCGCGGTGGACGAACACGCCAGAACGAAAGATCTGTTTCTGACTCTGTCTTCGTTGTCGTCTTCGGCGGGTGAGTACCAGCCGTTGGTGACTTCATCTGCAGAACAACGCGCTGAACAGATCATCCCGGACGATGTTGTTCCGTTTCGGTTTGGTGGACGAGTTGCCAAAGTGGTCGCCGTTGCAGCCGCTTTTGCGCTGGCAGTGTTGTTGACGCCGCAACTGGATCCTTTTGGCAAGGTCGAAGCAGCGACCAGGACCGCGGATCAAAAGAAGGAAATAGAAGCCATCCACAAGGAAGCTCTTTCCAGAGCTGATCGTTTGAAGAAGGAAGCGGAACGAGCGGATGAGGAATCCGGGGAAATTGAAGACCGGGTGAATGAGATGAAGTCTGACTTTCGCAATATGCAGCCGAAGAAGAAGGGTGCCAATACCAAAGTCCTGGACTCCCATCGCATGGATCTGGGCGACTTGTGGAAATCTGCCAGCAATGATCAGTTGCGCCGCATGATGAATCAGCCCATTTCCAAACAACAGTTGGGTGGAACACGCAGTCAGAAAATGAATGAGTGGCTGAAGGATCTGCAGGAAGGCAATACGGAAAGTCTGCAGCAGGAGTTGAAAAAAGCTCGGCAGACAATGCAGGCAATGATGGAAGCGAAAGATCCCGAAGAACGAAAAAAACTTGCCAGTCAGTTGCAGCGAGAACTTCAGGATCTGCAGAAGTTTGCCAAAGATAAAGCGGGTTCAAAAGAGTTGGCGGCGGCGCTCAGCAAGGCGATGAAATCGTTACAGGCGGCCAAAACTCCCGGCGAAAATCCTGAGCAAATGCAACTCAGCAAAGATGCCATGGAGGCGCTTAAACAGTCGCTTGCCCTTTCCGAAAAGGAAATGGAACAGGTGGCTCAGGCTGCGAAAGATCTGAAAAAACTGGAAGATGCATTGAAGACTCTGCAGCAGGCTCAACAGTTAAATGACAAGGGCCAGCTTGATGGTGCTAAGTGCGAGGGCTGTGAATCTCTTGAAGACTACGCCGAACTTTACGCCGCGATGATGGGTGAAGGTGCTGGCGAGGGAGACAAAGATGTCAACGCCGGCGGTGGTGGCGTTGGTCGCGGTGGCGAGTCCGCCGAAGACGACAGTGATCCGGAAGGTTACAAGAAGGAAAAGGACAAGCTTCAGATTCAGGCCGGCAAGATTCTGCTTTCGATCAAGACAAAAGAGTACGCCGAAGAACTGGACTTCGACCCGGAAAAGATGCGACAGTATCAGAAGAGCATTAGTTCCCTGAAGTCCAGCGTTCAGTCAGCCATTGATGCGGAAGAAATTCCGCCCGGCTATGTTGACGGCATCAAGGGCTACTTCGACAAGATCGAAGACGTGGATCCGAAGTTGAAAGCAAAGTAACTTCGGCAGTTTGAAAGGCATACATGTGACGGCGCTTGCGAGGGTCTCCCGACCCCGCACGCCATCGACCTGCGGTCAGCCAATGGGCGAGATCAGAGACCTGCCCCCAGCACGCGAACTGTGCCCGACCTGAGAAGCTGATATGCTAAAGTCACGGTCTTCAATTGCTCTTGCCGCATTCTGTATCTTCATTGTCGTGGCACTGACCGTTGTTCCTCCTGGTTCCACGAACTCAGGCACCAGCAGGCAGCAACTTGTCGTCTACTGCGCCCACGACGCGACTGATGCAGAATTCGTTATCAGACGCTTTGAGGCACAGACGGGAATTTCCGTCGATGTGCGATTTGATGAGGAAGCCAACAAGTCGCTGGGGCTGACGAATCTGCTGATCGCGGAACAGGCGAATCCGCGTTGCGATGTGTTCTGGAACAACCAGACACTGGGCACCATTCGATTGATGGCAGAAGACGTGCTGCAGCCTTACATCAGCACCAACGCTGATCGCATTCCTGACAACTTTCGGGATGTCGATGGCTACTGGACCGGATTTGCGGCGCGGTTGCGAGTGTATATCGTCAACACTGATCACATGTCGGCAACAGAGAACGATGTCGCCGCGGTCCTGCAGGACGGTTCCCTGCGTCGAGTCGCGATTGCTCAGCCGTTGTTCGGCACAACGTTGTCACACTATTCGGTGTTGATGGATCAGTGGGGAATGGAACGTCTGAAACAGTGGCAAAGCTCTATTCACGAACGTGGCATTCGCGAAGTTCGTGGTAACTCGATGACAAAGGATCTGGTTGCCGAGGGAATTTGCGATATCGGCTTCACTGATACAGACGACGCCTTTGCGGCCATTGATGATGGAAAGCCGGTGGAAATCGTGCCTGTTCGACTGGAGGATGGTCGGACAGTCTGCCTGCCTAATTCTGTGGCGCTGATCAAAGATTGCCCTCATCCAACGGCCGCGAAGAAGTTCATCGACTTTCTGTTGTCTGAAGAAACTGAGCTGTTGATGGCAAATTCATCCGCACGGCAGATACCGCTTGGTCCCGTGGACGATTCACTGTTGTCACCCGAACTGCTGCAACTGAAAAAATGGGCCGCCGACGGCGTGTCGTTGACTGGTGCTGCCAAAGTCAATCGGCAGGTTCTGGACTGGCTGACTGCGGAGTACACAGGGCGATGACGCTGGAAACCGCTCTGGCCTGGTCAATCGGTCGTTCGATGTTGGTCACGACCGTGGCGCTGCCAATGTCATTGGTGGTGTGGCGTTTGATCTCGGCCTGTCAGCGGTCTCGAAGAATTCATGGCCTTCTGGTCATTGCCGCACTGTTGCCGTTATTTGTACCGGACCTGCTGACCGGTTTCACTTATCGCATGACATCAGCCCGGTTGATTCACAGCGAACTTGCCACGGAAATTCTGTACGCCGCCCTGCTTCTGTTTCGGATTATTGCGTTGCAGGTCGCCGTGCGAATGATCCTGCCGTCTTCAATGGTCAGCGCTGAAGCCCTGTACTCATGGAAGCTGGTGCAGGATGGCCGCGCAGGGTGGTGGTTGACATGGCTGAGACTTCAGGTTCAGGGTCCGCTGCGAACACCGCTGATTGCATGGATCGGCGGGGCACTGGTTTGTTTTCAGGAATTTGAAACGGCAGCGCTGTTGCAGATCGATCGCCATCCGATCACATGGTCTGTGTGGCTGTTTGATGCTCATGCGGCTGGTGAACCGCTGTCGCGGTCGCTGTTATTCGTATCCGAAGCGATGGTGTTCCAAATCGTGCTGTTGCTGCCGCTCATTATACTGCTGCCACGCCGTGGTCTGCAGATTTCCACTGGCAACAGCTCGGTTGCGGCGTCAAAAAGCAGTCCGGCAGTGCAGGCGACTGCGGTGGGCGTCCTGTTCGCAGCACTCGGTGCATTCCTCATCTGGCCGTTGTGGGCTAACGGTGTCGAAGCGTTCCGCGGACTTCGCGCTCTGACAGGCCACAGTAATCTGGCGCTGCGATGTCAGCAGATTCTGTATTCCCTGCTGGCAGCGACTGTCGCTTCTGTTGGATCGTTACAGCTGGCTATTGGCGTCAGGGCAATCGGTCGCCAGTGGGTGACCCTGCTGGCTGTCGTCCCTGGACTTTGCGGGTCGCTGGTCGTCAGTCTTACGTTGCTGGCGGTGTTTCAGGTGCCTGTGCTGCACGCGGTTTATGATTCGTGGTTGCCGATGATCGTCGCGTCCACTCTGTGGATGTTACCCCGAGCATTGCTGCTGGTGCTGCTGCTGGAAGTTCTGAGTCCGCGCACGTCGATCCATTCGGCAAGTCTGTTATGCGTCGCCGGTGGGACCGCTGTTGTTCACGGCAGAAACCTTATCTGGCAGCTTGTGCGGGTCCGCTGGCTGATTGCGACGGTGGTGCTGGCACATTGGTGCTTCTGGGACGTGGCCGTGGCCTCCACGCTGCGGCCCGTCCGGTTCGAACCCATCGTCGTTCGGTTGTACAATGAAATGCACTATGGACGCATAGAATCACTCGCGGCCATCACGCTTTTGACATTGGTCATTCCAGCGGGGCTGATTTGCATCGCGGCTGTCGTCTGGAAACGGCTGCCTGAGGGCGACAAATTGTGACTGATCCCACCGTCGACAAAGGGTTGGCGGTGGCGGAGAAAATTCGTGTCAATTCATTCGTTTATTGCTACCCGGACAGATAGCACCGGAACATCCGAAAATGGCTGATGTGTTGTGGGAACTGAAACATGTGGTGCTGGCCGGAGATCCCGGCAATCGAGTCGACGGCGTGTCGCTGACGGTCACCGACGGAGTCACTGCCGTCATCGGCTATTCGGGAGCAGGCAAAACGTCATTGCTGAATCTCCTGGCCGGGCTGGATTCACCATCATCAGGCGTGATTTCAGGGTTGATCGAGCGCGACGAAGCTGGGCGAAAGAAAGCGTTTCCGCTGCCGTTGTATTGGGTTCCTCAGGATGGAGGGCTGTGGCCACAGTTGACAATTCGCCGTCACCTGGAAGTTGTTTCTGCTGCGGAACTGCGTGATCCTGCTGATTCGAGCGACGAAAGTCAGGAACTGACAGACAAATTGCTGGCTCAGTTCGATCTGACTCATCGTCAGCAAGCGGTTCCGGGAACGTTGTCAAAGGGTGAGCAGTCACGCCTTTCTGTGGCCCGGGCGCTGGCGGCAAATCCCGCTGTGTTGGTGATGGATGAACCCCTCGCCCACGTGGATTCTGTCAGGCGGCCGCAGTATTGGCATGTCATTCGTGAACATTTAGACCGGACAGGTGCATCGCTGGTGTTTTCCACTCACGAACCGGAAGTTGTGATCCGTGAAGCGGAGTCGGTGGTTTGTCTTGATGAAGGGCGAGTTTTGTACGCGGGGCCGACCGCTGAGTTGTACAATGATCCTCCGGACGCGGCGGCTGCTGGGTTTCTGGGTCCGATCAACTGGTTCGAAAAGGACGAACTGCCAACATGGCTTCCTCAACATTCCGGCTCAGAAAATGCAGTCCGTGTTCGGCCGGAAGCGCTGAAAGTGGAACCAGATGAGAATGGAGCGATGGAGATCCTGTCTTTTCGTTTCAGCGGAAGTTACGCTGAAACCGTCGTGAAAAATCTTAAATCGTTTGCGGTAAAAACCATCGTTCACCGACCATCGGGAAAAGTTCACGACCCGGGTCAACGCATTGTCATCAAAATCAATCTGTGATGTCTTTATTGTCATTAGCCAGTCGACTTGCTCAACCGCCCATACTCGGCGTGTTGATCGCAGCGACTACCATTACGCTGCTTTCCGGATGTGTGGACTTCACGACGGACACGTTTCCGGTTTCGGAATTCACGACCTGGAAACTGCCCGCCGACGGGCCTCGCATTCCAGCGCCGCGAGCCCTGTACGCTGACGAGAATGACACGGTGTACGCGCTGGATGATGCTGGCCGGGTGCTGGTCTATTCTTCGACGGGGGAAATACTGCAAACGTGGCACATGCCCGATTACGAAGCGGGTCGGCCGGAAGGAGTGATCAAATTGCTGGACGGTCGCATCGCTGTGGCCGACACGCACTACCACCGCGTGGTGTTCTTTCACCCGGACGGCACCGTCGAATCGATGCTGGGCGAAAAAGGAGTGGACGCAGGTCAGTTTGTTTATCCCGTGTCGATTGCTCAGGATCCAAGCGGCTTCATCTACGTCGGCGAGTACGGTGACAGGCAGCGAATTCAAAAGTTCGCAGCTGACGGCACCTTTATCACTCAGTTTGGTGAACACGGAACCGGTCCCGGACAGTTTCAGCGTCCCAGCGGAATTGTGTGGAGCAACGGAACTATCTACGCTGTGGACGCCTTCAACAATCGAATTCAGGTGTTTAGTGATTCGGGCGAGTTTCTGCGGATCGTTGAATTGTCAGACAATTTCGAGCCGTTCGAGTTTCCTTACGATGTTCGAGGCACGGCGGACGGCCGTTTGTACG
>LWDU01000962.1_pt1 | contig 15179 bp, 25 predicted proteins | sample 727161 | NCBI WGS metagenome assembly LWDU01 (sample SAMN04566230, study PRJNA314399) | hydrothermal vent metagenome | isolation source: deep sea hydrothermal plume seawater | place: Mexico: Gulf of California, Guaymas Basin | collected 2004-07-11 | reverse complement strand
GACTTAAACAATGAGCTGGAATCCGAGGGCTTGATGCCTATAAAAATCGGAATCGGCATAAACACCGGAGAGGTGGTGGTGGGAAATATGGGCAGTAATTCGAGATTTGATTATTCTATATTAGGTGATGCGGCGAACCTTGCATCGAGACTGGAAGGTCAGTCTAAAAGTTATGGTCAAACATTAATACTAGGCGAAGATACAGCAGAAGCTGTTCAGCACGAATTATTTTCTATCGAGTTGGATAAAATTGCTGTAAAGGGTAAGACAGAGGGTGTTAGAATATTCACCGTCTTGGGTAATAATGATTGGGTATTTCATAATACATCTTGGTATATGTATCAACAGCAACACGATAAGTTTTTGGCATTATATCGAAATAAGAAGTGGACAGTTGCTGAAAGGTTTGCTACTGATTTGAAACGAGAATGGCCAGAGATGGCTGAGTATTATGCTATTATGTTGGACCGTATAGAAGATTATAAAAATAATGATCCTGGTGAGAATTGGGATGGAACATACACTGCTTTGACGAAATAAGTATGTATGGGAGATTATCATGAGCGATCCGTTTGGACATAGAAAATATCATGCGTTGTATTTTATACTAGGTATATTGATTGCATTTATAGTAGTATCGATGTTGAGTGGTTGTGAACCAGGTAAAACTACGACAGGTATAGAGCCAAATGTTGTAGTAATAGAAGATGTGGATGTTGTAATACTTCCCAGGCCACCTTGTAGTGGTTGGGGGTGTGAAAAACCTACTGATCCACCAGGGTGTTGGTATCCATATAATGAAAAATATTGTGAAGTAGAACCACCTGTATATTGTTGTATGGCATTGATGCCAACTTGTATGGCGTGCCAAGATGGATGTAGTGTAGAGGTATGGTTAGAAAAAACCTGCGGACCTGATGCCATTGATGCAGAGTATGCTGGTTGGGATAATGACTTGATGGAGCCCATTTGGTTGTGTCAAGCAGTAATTATAAACTAATTTGACAATACTATAAAAGCCTGATATACTTAATGTCTATGCTCCACATAGACAGAAAATATCTTATGCTACTCTCACCTCGTTTGGAGAAATTCAAACGGGTTAGGGAAGATTTGTATAACTTCAGATGTCCCTACTGTGGGGACTCAGAGAAATTTCGTAATAAGGCAAGAGGATATTTCTATCGTAAAAAGGCAGATATGTTTTACCGCTGTCATAATTGTTCAATGGGAACTACCTTTAGTAAAGTTTTACAATGGATAGATGCAGACCTTTATAGAGAATATGTCCTAGAAAGATATAAAGATAGTGTCCCGAATACTGAACCAGAGTTTCAGTTTGCTCCACCGGTATTCAAAAAGACGGACCCAAATCTTAAGGATTTGATTCCTATAAATAAATTAAACGTCGGCCATCCGGCTCGACAGTATGTAGCAAACCGACTAATACCAGAGGGTTTTTATAGTGACTTATTTCTTTGCCACAAGTTTTCTAAATGGGCAAAGATACAAGCAGAAGAACACCCCCGACTGGTTATACCATTTCGAGATGAGACAGGTGAAGTCGTTGCCGCACAAGGCCGTGCATTCGGTAAAGAGCAGCCCAAGTACCTTACTTTAAAATTCGATGAATCTAAACCAAAGATATTTGGTTTGGACCGTCTTGATTTGGATGAAATTGTTTATGTAGTAGAAGGACCGTTGGATAGTTTATTTGTAGATAATTGTATTGCAGTAGCGGGATCAGATTTTAATGATATTCCTCCCTGTGAAGCAGTTATCATTATGGACAATGAGCCCCGCAACAATGAAGTTGTGAGGACTATGGAGAAACTGATAGAACAAGATTATAGCATCGTCATCTGGCCGGATACAATAACACACAAAGATATTAATGATTGTGTGTTAGCAGGAGTCGATGTAAAAACAATAATAGAAAATAACACACATCAAGGTCTATCAGCAATGATGGCCATAGCAAATTGGAAAAAAACATGACAGAACTACCTACACAGTACCAGGCGTATATACATCAAAGTAGATATGCCCGATTTAAATATGATGAGAATAGACGCGAAACCTGGAACGAAACAGTAGGTAGGTATTTTGACTTCTTTACGGAGCATCTGAAAGAGAAAAATGACTATACACTAACAGATAATAATAGAAATATGTTAGAGGATTCTGTCTTAAACTTGAAGGTTATGCCTTCAATGCGTTGTCTTATGACAGCTGGTGAAGCACTCAAAAGAGAAAATGTTTCTGGATATAATTGTTCCTATCTTGCTGTTGATAGCCTTCGAGCGTTTGACGAATTACTTTATGTACTTATGAATGGGACAGGTGTAGGTTTCAGTGTAGAGCGTCAGTATGTAACTGAGTTGCCTGTTATCAACGAGGAGTTCCACCAAACAGATAGTATCATAATGGTTAGTGACTCCAAGTTGGGTTGGGCAAAAGCATTACGAGAACTCATCTATTTACTAGCGGCTGGACAGATACCTCAGTGGAATATGTCTAGAGTAAGACCTGCAGGTGCACCACTAAAAACTTTTGGTGGACGTGCATCTGGGCCCGCACCATTGGAAGACCTGTTCAACTTTTGTGTAAATGTATTCAAAGATGCCGCAGGACGAAAACTCACATCGCTTGAAGCACACGACATATGCTGCAAAGTAGCAGAAGTTGTTGTAGTAGGGGGCGTAAGACGCAGTGCGCTTATTTCACTATCAAACCTCAGTGACGACCGTATGAGACACGCTAAGGCGGGTAGATGGTGGGAAAGTAACGTCCAGAGGGCATTAGCAAATAACTCTGCTTGTTATACTGAGAAACCTGATATGGGTATCTTCATGGAAGAATGGAAGTCATTATATGAGTCCAAGTCGGGTGAGAGAGGAATATTTAATAGACAGGCCGCAAAGGATAGAGCAGAGAAGAATGGTCGCCGAGATCCTAATCATGAGTTTGGGACAAATCCTTGTTCGGAAATAATTTTACGAGATAGAGAATTCTGCAACTTGACCGAGGTTGTTATTCGTGGTGATGATACAGAAGAAACACTAACAGAGAAAGTCAAACTCGCTACTATTCTTGGAACATTTCAATCTACACTAACTAACTTTAGATACCTAAATCGTAAGTGGAGTGAAAACTGTGAGGAGGAACGTCTGTTAGGTGTATCTATGACAGGTATCATGGACAACGCTTTGACTAACGGTAAGAAGAAAGGGTTGGAAGACCTTTTAGGTAGGCTCAGAGAAGTTGCTATTGAGACAAATAAGTATTGGGCTAAACAGTTAGGCATTCCACAGTCCGCCGCAATTACTTGTGTCAAACCTAGTGGCACTGTAAGTCAGTTGGTAGACAGCGCCTCGGGTATTCACGCACGTCATGCTCCTTATTACATTAGGACAGTCCGTGCGGATAAGAAAGATCCATTAGCAAAGATGATGTATGACCAAGGATTTCCATGTGAGGACGATGTTACGAAGCCCGAGCACACCTGGGTATTCAGTTTTCCTGTAATGAATGCCTTGGAACAATTAGACCTATGGAAGGTGTATCAGGATCATTGGTGTGAGCACAAACCAAGTATTACAGTATCAGTAAAGGAAGAGGAGTGGATGTCCGTAGGCGCTTGGACATATGAGAATTTTAATCAAATGTCTGGTGTATCTTTTTTACCTTTTGCAGACCATAGTTATAGACAAGCACCTTATCAAGATATAACTGTATTACAATATAACGAGTTAGTAAAGAAGATGCCCAAGAATGTGGACTGGAGTAAACTAAAAGAATATGAGTCCACCGATAAAACTTCTGGCAGTCAGTCCCTCGCTTGTAGTGCGGATGGGTGTGAGCTCGTGGATTTGGTTGGCGTGTGACTTGACAACTTATAGGAAACCTGATATAATGGAAGACCGAAGCCAAAATATAGAATGCCACAGTTGCGGCGCAGAATATAATATAGAAAGTCACATGGACATTGAAGCGCAATGGTGTCCATTTTGTTCAGAACTGATAGAAGTATTGATTATAAATAGTAGTGAGGATTATAATTATGAGGACCAGTGAATGCTTACACAGAGTGCAAAAGCAAAAGGCAGACGCCTTCAGCAATGGATTAGAGATAAGTTAGTAGAAAGTTTGGAAGTAGATGCTGAAGATGTAAGAAGTGTATCCATGGGCGCCGGCGGCGAAGATATATTATTGAGTAAAGCGGCGAGAGATAAATTTCCATTTTCAATAGAAGCAAAAAATCAAGAACGTGTTAACCTATGGAAATCTTGGGAACAAGCAAATAAGAACAAGGGTATCTACAACCCTATGTTAGTAATAAAACGAAATGGACAAACACCTCTAGTTGTATTAGAGGCCGATGAATTTTTTGAAATGGTGAACAGGGCCGGAGGATGGTCTTAATTTAAAATAATGAAACAGATAATGATATTTGTTATGAGTTTATTCTTTATGACAATGTGTTTTGTTGTATATATTATGAGGAATGATAATAATATGAAAATAAGTGGAATAGGAATTGAGTTGATAAAGGAATTTGAAGGTTGTCGCCAGGTGGCCTATCAAGATTCTGTTGGTGTATGGACGATTGGTTATGGACATACAAAAGATGTATATGAAGGTCAGTTGGTAATCAAGAAAACTTGCGAGACAATGCTTGCAGAGGACTTAGAAGAATTTGAGGACTATGTGGAGTCATATGTAAAAGTTGAATTGAGTCAAAATCAGTTTGATGCATTAGTTGCATGGACTTTCAATTTAGGTCCAGGTAACTTGTCAGAAAGCACAATGCTCAAGCGATTGAATGAAGGTGATTATGCTGCTGTGCCTGATGAAATGCGCCGGTGGAATAAAGCAGGTGGTGAAGTATTGAATGGTTTGGTTAGACGCAGAGATGCAGAGGCAGAATTATTCAGTTCTTGACAAATGAAAATAATCCTGTTATAATTATAAACTGTCCTTGTGATGTATGTCCAAAACATAATTATTGCAAAGTACAGAAGGTGTATTGTTCAGCATTTACGGGTTATGTAAACACTGGTCGATATAATATTTCAACTGTAGGAAAACGGTTTAAAAAAATATGAGAGTTGATAAAAAACATCGTAATGAGTCATTCGACTCTATGTTTAAAAGGTTTAGAAAAACAGTCGAGAGGTCTAAGATGGACTACGAACTGAAACGCAGAGAGTTCTATGAAAAACCTAGTGCTGTAAGAAAACGTGCACAAGAGTATGCTCGTAAACAAGAATTAAAGAGACAACACGATCAGGATATAAAGCGTTATTTTGTGTAATGATGATTATTCAATTATATCTTTACGATACATTTGATAAGACAACATATAAAATTTTAAAGTTATTAGACGATAACGATATAAAATTTTCTGTTATATCATTTTCTAAAAATGATACTATCGAATATATTTCTGAGCAACTCGGTGAGAAAATTCGCCGTTTGCCTGCAGTTATGATTGATGGCGTACTTATAGGATCTTATTATGATTTGTTTGAGTACTTACTAAATAAAAAAGTTATCGACTATGAGGGAAAGTCATGTCAAAATCAGTAGATAAAATGAAGAAGGTCCGTGCGGCTAAGAAGGCGCCAACATACAAAAACGTTCACCAAGATGTACCACGTGATGACGAAAATTATCTATGTTTAAAATTTGTCAAGGAATGGCAAAAGCATAACAAAGATAGAGTAAAGGAATTAAAGTATTTGATTCGTAAGAATAGAGGTGGTACTCAAAAAGAAATGAAACCTTTGGAACGAGAACTGAAAAATAGGGAAACCTATGTAAATAATTTAGCAAGATATCTTGATACTGGAATTTGGATGGATCTATTTTATGGAAAGGATCAGGAAAGTTTAATGAAGTTTAGGACTGTAGCAAGAGCATATGACTCTGAAGGATACATTAAAACAATCATACCGGCAGTGGGATAATGATATTAATTGATTATAACCAGATAGCACTTGGTGCTTTGATGGTGACTTTGAAAAGAGGTCAGGAGTTAAGTGATGATTTGGTTCGCCATATTGTGCTTAATAATATTCGTTATTACCGTAGCAGATTTTCGGAGAAATATTCTGAAGTAGTTATCTGCTGTGATAATAGAGAGTACTGGCGCCGAAGTTATTTCGAGCATTATAAAGCGAATAGAAAAAAAGTTAGAGAAACATCTGGACACGATTGGAATGCTATCTTTACAATACTAAATGATATTCGTGATGAACTCCGTGAGTTTTTCCCTTATAAAGTTTTAGATGTTGTAGGCGCAGAGGCAGATGATATTATTGCTACATTGGTATTTAATAATCCTAATGATAAGCATATCATTATATCATCCGATAAGGACTTCATACAGTTGCATACTCATAAGGTACAACAGTATAGTCCTTTGACTAAAAAGATGATAAAGAATAAAGATCCAAAAATTTATTTACAAGAGCATATTCTTAAAGGTGATACTGGTGACGGTGTTCCAAATATACTGTCAAGCGATGATACCTTTGTAACAGATAAACGACAGAAACCTTTGAGAAAGGTTATTATACAAGAAGTGTTGGACAGTATGAATGACTGGGCCCCGAAAGATTTATTTCAACTTGCAAAATGTAATAAAGATACATGGATTCGTAACTGGCAAAGGAATGAAACTTTAATTGATTTACGAAAATGTCCTTCAAACATAACGGCAGATATACAAAATGATTTTCATGAGTATAAACTACCTGACCGCAGTAAATTATTTAACTATTTTGTAAACAAAAAACTAACAACATTAATTGAATCAATAGGAGATTTTTAAGATGCCCGAAACATATAGACCCCTAGTGCATGAAATATTTACTAAAGTAAATAATGCCAAAGATAAACCCAAGAAGGTGGCCGTATTGAAACAATACGACACACCACAATTGAGATCCATTTGCAAGGCTGCTTTTGATCCGGCTATTAAGTTTTTACTGCCTGCAGGTGATGTACCCTTTATACCAAATGATGCTCCAGAAGGTACAGAGCACACACGTTTGGAACATGAGGCAAGAACTTTACAAAATTATGTTTCTCTTACGGTAGGTGAAAAAACTATGCCGGCTAATGCTACACTTAACTCGATGAAACGGGAGACGATGTTTATTCAACTACTCGAAGGTTTGTCTGAAGGTGAAGCAAAACTCCTTATTATAATTAAAGATAAAGCTATACATCGAAAGTATAAGGGTCTAAATAGTGCTGTAGTGCGAGAAGCATTTGGTTGGGATGAAAACTTTATGCCACCGGGTGTTTCACGGGCTGTGAAAAGGCAGAAAGGATAATGGCTGAAGGTCGATATGCAGATTGGAACGTAAGACAGGTGGCTGAGAGTTTTGCTAATAAACGACCCAAGCACGAATGGTTTGAGAATAGTCCTAATGACTACTATACAAGTTTACGGTCATGGGCACACATATGTGCGAACCAGTTAAATATGATGGAACTTTCCGAGAGACAACTTATCATCTTTATATATTCATTGGGTATGGATAATGTTGGAGTGAAAACTTTTGACCCTAGTAATGTAAATGGTCCGCCTAACGACTTTGAACCGAGTGAAGGACACCCAGAAGTAGAAATATTTGAACCAGGTGAAGCACATGCTACTCAGCAAGCAGCACTTGAGATAGAACCTAAAAGTGAAATAGCCAACTCACCAACTAAAGCCTAAGGAGATAGTTATGCCGCTATATGATATGATAAATTTACAAGGTGAAAAAGAAGAAGTTTTATGTTCCATAGCAGATATGCAGGTGCTAAAACTTGAAGGTTGGGTAATGGTCCCAACTACTGGAACTATTATAAGTGGGATATCTACATCAGGTCAGGGTGGCGGAAACAAAACTTCAGGCGAGTGGAAAGATACTCTCCGAAAAATAAGAGATGCACACCCTGGAAGTACGATAGATGTTTAGCGGTAAAATATAAATACTTCTAGTAACCTAGGAGGACTCGTTTTGAGTAAAAGAAAAGCCATGTATATCACACAACATTCACTACTAGATATTCAACCCATTGGAGACATCCAACAAGCGGTGTTTACAGCATATGAGGCAGAGAAAAATATCTTTGCTCATGGTGTTGCGGGTTCAGGTAAAACATTTATTTTACTATATCTAGCATTGAAAGAAGCGTTAGATAAAAGGACTCCTTATGAAAGAGTTGTTATTATAAGAAGTTTATTGCCATCGCGTGATGTTGGTTTTTTACCAGGTACGCTTGAAGAAAAATCAGACCTTTATCAAGACCCCTATCGTATTCTCGTCAGGACTATGTTTGAAATGGCCAGTGATGCTGACTTTGCTCAACTGTATGATAAACTATCAGCTCAAGGAAGTTTAGATTTTATCACAACAAGTTTTCTCAGAGGACAAACATTTGACCGTACTATTATTTTAGTTGATGAGTTTCAAAATATGTTATTCCATGAGTTGGATACCCTTATCACTAGAGTAGGACAAGACAGTAAAATAATGTTTGCCGGAGATACTGCACAGACAGATTTGAGAAATGGTCAAGGCCAAGAACATTTACAATTTACTAAGATATTGGAAACGATGAAAGAGTTTCATATATCTGAATTTGGATTTGGAGATATAGTTCGTAGTGGGTTGGTACGAAACTATCTTATTGCAAAACACAACCTACAAGAACCACTTGACAAATAACCTAAAACGTGAGATAATAATATATTATGAAATACAAATTTAAACCCTTTCCCGACCTACCTTATACAACTAAGGCTGGTATAAGATTTTATGATGTCAATGGAGAATTTTATCCTAGCATCACAACTTGTATAGGTAAGCAGAGAGATAAACAAAAAGGTCTGCAAGCGTGGCGTGATAGAGTTGGTGAAGATGCTGCAAAGCACATATCACGAACTGCTGCGATGCGTGGAACAGCATTCCATACCCTCTGTGAGGAGTATGTAAATGGTAACGATATTGAACATTTAAAGTCAAAGCATTTTCTTGCTTGGCATATGTTTGGTGAATTGAAAAGTCATATCAACGAACACCTTGATGGTGTTGTGTTGCAAGAAACAACAATGTATTCTAAAGAATATAAAGTTGCAGGTCGATCAGATTTGATTGCCGAATGGGATGGGAAACTATCTATCGTAGATTATAAAACTACTACGAAAATGAAAAAGCCTGAGTGGATACAAGATTACTTTGTACAGTGTACTGCATATGCAAAAATGTTTGAGGAGCACACTGGATATCCTGTTGACGATTTAGTTATCGCTATGGTAGCTGAAGATGGTCAAGTGGAATTATTTAAAAGTAAAACAGAGTTACATCTACAGAGATTAGAAGAAATCATGGATGAATTTTTTGATAATACGCTTGAAGAACTCGCGGCATAAAATAACATAAATAATACATATTTCTAAGGAGGAAATTTATAAATGAAGAAGTCACTAATCACAGCTGCTTTAGCATCGGTGTTTGTTTTAACCATATACGGAGAGGAAGCTGCAGCATTGACGGTAAATAACGACTATACAGTTGTTACGCCTCATGCAACATTTACATTTGATGAGGACGGCGATGAGTTTTCAGTTGGGTCAGGTAGCCTAACTATTTCACATTCCGACACAGTGGATGCTGGAATTGATTATACAGTAGGAAACGATATTTTTAGCGGCACCGTTTCTTATGACTATACTTCTGACGAAGAAAGCGAAATTGGTCTTGGAACTTCATTGTCTTTGCTACATGGAATATCCAGGACAGTCAGATTGACGCGTCAGTAGATGTAGGTTACACAATGTTTGGACTTGATTCAACATATACAGTAGATTGGGATGTTTCTGATATGGAACTAACGGGCACAGAAGCCGCTGTTGGTTACACGATGAACTTTGGCCAGATGGCAGTAACCCCTAATGTTTCTATTCCGTTTGATTCGGATTGGAAGCGTGGGACTACCGCTATTGGTATATCTGTAAGTGTTGCGTTCGGCTCAAGCGGATCGTAATAAATAGTATTGTGAAAACATTTGATGACGGTAGTAAGGACATCGGACAGGACGCGGGTGCGACTCCCGCCTTCTCCACCAATAAAAAATATCCAGACGACTGGTATTACACTGAGAATGAGTGGAGTCGTTTGGGTATGCTAGGTCCTCTCCCAGAAGAAAGGAGACGACCAACTGAGTTTTTATCCGAATACGGGGAAGAAGTAGGGTCGACTGACGGAATATTTCTACAAGAGAATGTGGACACAAAAATATAAAAGCCAACGATGACTTTTACTTTGGTGAATATCGCTTAGCAGCGTAACCACCACGGGGTCAACCCACCTTGTAAGTAAACGGGTAAGTATTCGGTCTGTGCCATGAAGCGCCGTTACGATTCTCCTGAAGGGGCATAGATAGGGAGCGTCACTTTAAAGGAATATATTATGAGTCTTGGAATTACAACAAAAAGTTTTGTTGCACAAATTGAAGAATTAGTTAAAACAAAACGTCTACCGTATCTTGATGCTATTCTCTGGATCTGCCAAGAAAAAGAAATAGAACCAGAACGTATTGTGCGTTTTATTGATAAGGGTATGAGAGAAAAGTTGCAGATGGAAGCCGAGGCTTCTAACGCTCTTAAAGGCCCCAAGTGTAATAAACTACCTCTATGAATGAATTTGATGCCTGTCAATTATACATGGCACTCAAACTTCATTTCACTACTAAATACGATTATTTCAAATACAATGGTAAAACTAAATTTACTGTTGCTCAATTTAATAAACGAAAAGACAAATATCAATTTGTTAGATTAGCCAGGAAATATTCACAGGAAGAATTGCTAGAATATTTTTGTGCGAATCTTATTAGAGGAAAGCAATGGATTGGTGACTTTTCCAAGGATAACTGGTTAGAGCATCAAAAGGTAATTCAGAGTCTCGAATATAATTACAAAAATGATTTGGAAAACCTCTTGACAAATGGCCAAAATTTTGATATACTATTTAAATGTGATCAAGGTTCGCATCCAAGATTACTAAAGCAATATTTAGGAAAGAAAATCAGTTTAGAGACAATGGTTATTCTTGATAAGATTTTACATTATAAAGAAAACTTTGATAAGAATATAAGTGAAACATATATATGGCCAGACATAAGTAAACGTCTGGAAAAGTATTCACCTTTTGTAAAAATCAACGTAAGAGAATTTAGACAACTAACATTAACAAATGTAAAGGAGTTATGGACGTGACACAAGAAAAAGAAACATATATTGACGAAGCCAAAAGGCGTATCGCTCATTTATCCTATAAACTAGAACAGGCAGAAGGTCGTATTCGTTCACTTGAATATGATAATGCTGACTTACAAAAATGGGTCAATGATACTTGTGTACCTCGTATGGTTGAAATGAATGAGGAGTTGATGAATAAGTACAATCAGAAACGATATCGAAGTACAAATTTTAAACAAGAATATGGAAGGGCTCCCGGGCGAAGATAAATGAAGAAATATATTATGATGTTGTTGTTGGTGTTACCCATGAAGTCTCAGGCTTTGGTGGGTATAATGGATGGTCCTATAAATTGTAATCACAAAGAATTACGAGGCCATTGTGTATCTTTACGTTGGGAAGAAATGGTTCCAACCAAACAGGTCAGTTTACATGGTACTCATGTTGCTGGTATTGTTTCTGGTAAGACTAAAGGCATTTATAAAAATTCAGGTGTAGTGGGATATCAACTGTTTAAAATGCTTGGCGGCCCTAGAGGTAATTATATCTGGTTGGGTGATATGAAAACCCATACAGGTAAGACGCTTGAAGAAGAAGCCATTATAGATGGTAAACTCCGAGGAGTTACTGTAATGAGTCAGAGTTATGGTAATGGTCCTTGGGTACCAGCAAGTACAATAGCATTATGGTCACGACATCGTACCATGACTTTTGTTCGTGCCGGAGGCAATGACGGTTCATATATAATAGCAGATGCTGCTATTCCAGATAATGTTATTTTAGTAGGTGCTGTTAATAAAAACAATAAAATAACTTCTTGGTCTAATGCACCAGGTGAAGAATACAAATATCATTGGGTCATGGCACCGGGTCAAAGTATATTGTCAGCAGATGAGAATAATGGTTATATTCATATGAGTGGAACATCTATGTCTACACCGTATGTTTCAGGCATTGTAGGTGAGTTACATGACAGATATCCGCAGTATCGACACAACCCTGTAGCAACTAAAAGAATTATTCTTACAACGGCAACAGACCTTGGTGCTCCAGGTGTAGATAAACTTTATGGTTATGGACTAGTGAATAGAAATAGAGCAGTTCTCACCTTAGGTAAAATTACTTATACTCCACCTGTTGTAGTCCCTGATAGACAGGCTCCCCAGGTACAAGTTTCAGATAGATTTGCTCTACAGTTTGTTCCAGGACCAGATGGTACACTAGATGTACCGAATATGAAATACAGTTTCACACCAGAGTTTAGTTTTAAGTATCTGGACTGGGAAACTCCTGCATTGAGTTTTCAAAAGAAAGGATTTAACTTCACTATGGCATACTCTCGGGTAGAGGACCAACCAGAAGTTTACTATACACCTATGTTGAGTGCGGGTGTAAGTTATTTCAAAGAGTGGGATGTAAGTAAGAAAACACAACTCGCGTTTGATGCAGAGATACCTATGTTTACCTTTAAGGGCGAAAGTCGTTGGGACAAAGAAGTAATGTCGTATCGAGAGGATCCCACATTTCAGTTGATGCTAAAATGGAAAGGTACATTCAATTGAAAGCCCCTATAGTTAAACGGTATAACAGTACCCTTGTAAGGTTCAATTGTTGGTTCGATTCCATCTAGGGGCTCCACGTAGGATATATTATGAAAATAGAATTGGTTGATAAAATGGGTTCAGACATAAGTGTAGTGAATGCTGCGAGAGTATCCTTTGGTAAGGTGCATGACTATTTAACAGTAGGTGACCAGAAACTAATACAGTATTTGGCGGACCACGGTCACTGGACACCATTTGGACATGCTACATTGTCGTATCGTATATCTGCTCCTATCTTTGTAGCACGACAGTTAGTTAAACACCAAACCGGGTTGGTTTGGAATGAGGTATCGCGACTGTATGTTGATGATTAACCCGACTTCTGGTATCCAGAGCTCTATAGGGGTAGGGCAGATGATAAGAAACAGGGGTCATCCAATACCCAAATTGATTGGATTACTAGAGAAGAAAGAACAGGACATTTGGTGCATGATGTATGTAGTTTTGCGTTAGATGTCTACAACAAAATGCTTGACGCAGGCATTTGTCCAGAGCAAGCCCGTATGGTACTTCCGCAAAATACAATAACGGAGTGGTTATGGACAGGATCCCTATACGCATTCGCAAGAGTGTGTAACTTACGCTGTAAGGAGGACGCCCAAGAAGAAACTCGGGATGTTGCATGGGAGATAGATAAAATCGCTCGTGATAACTTTCCAGTGTCTTGGAAGGCCCTTAGGATCTAAAGTCAAGAGGCGAGAATACATAAATATAATAATTGCTTGTATGAGAAAGCAAACAATTCTAAATGTATTCTTTATTAATGTATCTGAGATTATAACAAAAAAAGTACTTGACTTTTGCGTTGAATTGGTATATAATGTAAGATACTTTTTGGAAAAGGAGAAAACTAAATGGCAGGCACAGATTTAATAACAAGTGTAAAAGGTTGGATTAATAAGATTTCAGAAGTAGCTGTAAGTCTTATTGCTCTGGCAGTAGTGCTTCAAGTACTATTTGGATCAGATTTGATCTTCCTTCCCGTTGATGTCATCGGGAATATAACTGGACTAGTGTCTTCACTAGGCAGCCAAGGACTAGTTGGTTTAGTCGCACTTGGAGTAATCTATTGGATCTTCACGAAGAAGGACTGATAGCTTGACGTAGTTTGGTGGTGGGGCTTCGGCCCCTGCCACTTTTATATAATGATAGTAAACAAGACAAATACAATACACACAATACAAATACGAGGTAATGAGATATGAGTTTTGCAACTCTAAAGAAAAGCTCTGGGAAGTTCGATAAATTACAGAACGAGCTTGAAAAACTAAACTCCCCAACATCAACGTCATCGTTTCAAGATGACAGGTTCTGGAAACCAGAACTGGATAAGTCTGGCAATGGTTATGCCATTATCAGATTTCTACCCCAAGCAGCCGAAGAGGAACTTCCATGGGTCCGTTTATGGAATCATGCGTTTAAAGGTCCCGGTGGCTGGTATATCGAGAACTCCCTGACAACTATCAATAAGAAGGATCCTGTATCAGAATATAATACAGAACTCTGGAATAGTGGTAATGAGTCAGATAAGGACGTTGCTCGTAAGCAGAAACGAGTTTTGAAGTATTATGCTAACATTTATGTTGTTAGTGATTCAAAGCATCCTGAGCACGAAGGTAAGGTTATGTTGTTTAAATTCGGTAAGAAAATCTTTGATAAGATTACTGAAGCAATGAATCCTGAATTCGCTGATGAAGAAGCATTGAATCCTTTTGATTTATGGAAGGGCGCAAACTTCAAACTCAAGATTCGTAAGGTCGATGGTTATTGGAACTATGACAAGTCAGAGTTTGCTGCTCCTACACAACTGTTGGAAAGTGATGAAGAACTTGAAGAAGTTTGGAAGAAGGAATATAGCCTTAGGGCGTTTGTTGATCCGACACAATTCAAGAATTATGATGAGTTGAAGGAGAAGTTGAATCGAGTACTTACTGGTTCTGGTGTAGGTAGCGCTACTGTATCTGATATTACTGAGGCACCTAAGTCTGCAAAGACTGAGGAGTATCAGGAACCAGTTACAGCTGAGGCTGATGCAGATACCATAAACTATTTTAGTAAATTAGCTAATGAGTAATTAGTACATCCTAAAATCTTTCAAGAGCTCCTACGGGAGCTCTTTTTTTTATATAAATAGTATTTGATATGGCTAAAACATTGGATGACTATATAACGGAAATAACTACATTAGCAGAAGGTAGAGATTTATCTATGCGTTGGTATAGGGATCAAGTAAGAGCCATAGTACCAAGGACTATGAGCGAGGCAACAACAGGAAGATTAGTAAAGGGTGGTGATAAAAAGAGTAGGCC